>Ga0123340_1001889_pt1 | contig 18201 bp, 16 predicted proteins | sample SirMexnodulemix_FD_89961 | JGI IMG/M metagenome (GOLD analysis project Ga0123340, IMG submission 89961) | Root nodule microbial communities of legume samples collected from Mexico - Siratro Mexico nodule mix | ecosystem: Host-associated > Plants > Roots > Nodule | place: Mexico: Nepantla... | reverse complement strand
GTGTCCGAGCTTTATAGGCTGTACTAAAGGTTTGTGACACTGAGACTGGATTAGCAATGGTAATCTCACCCATGAAGTGCTTAAAGGGGTGGTCAGGCTCTGGAATTTGCACCGAACATTCCAGAATTTTCACCACAACACTCATTATGGGCCTTAATTCTGGCCTATATAGAACACACCACAAAGCTATCTGAATCATTCTTTCTGCAATCTCCTTAGCTTTCTCCTCTATCCCACACACTATCATCAACTCCCCCAGTTGTCCAGTATCACATTTTTTCCAAACCCATATTGGAAACCACTCTGGCTTTCAGCAAGTTTAATATCCATTTTTCTTCTTCTTCCTATGATTTCAAATAGCCAGCAGCAAGCCAAAACTATAAACATCACACTTGGGGGTTATGGGAAACGACATCCAAAGATCAGCTCCAGCATAGCCTGGAGTTACCCTACCTCCAGTCATGGTAATATGAGTATTGTCCTTGTTGCAAAGTTTGGCTAAGTAAGCCAAAATCGGCAAGTCTCGGATTGTAATTCACATCCAAGAGAACATTTCGTGGTTTTATTTCGTAATGGATTATTCTGTGTAGGCACTCCTCATGCAAATAAGCAATGCCTCTAGCTGTTCCCACTGCAATCTCATGAAGCTTTTTCATATCCTAAGGTCTTCTTTTCATGGAACAAATAACTATCAAGAGAGCCATTACTCATGTACTCACCAGTGCTATCAGGTTTTTTTCAAAGCAAAATCCATAGAGAAGATTAAAGTGATGAATTCTGCCAATGGTATCCACTTGTGCCATAAACTGCTTCTCGATTTTCTTGTCTGATGTCCCTCGCAAAACCTTTACAGCAATAATAGTCCCATTACTAAAAAGTCCCACATAAACTGTTCCAACACCTCATGACCCCTACAAGTGAGAGTACTTGTCAGTTGCAATCCTTAGTTATTGATCAGTGAATCTGATTGACTTCTCCCTTACCACGACATTAAGAAATTTCTCCATAGTCCGAGTCAGAAATTTTGAACCTGAAAATACTGATCTATCATCCTTCTAATTTCTTTTTCTGCACACACAAATCAAAATACCTATCTCCATGAAAATCGCCACTGAGAAATATTAATGTATAATTAGAAATCTTGTGACTAAACATCGGAAAACCACCACTGAACAGAATTGAATTGGTTGAAAAAAAAAACATGGGCTAAAATCTTTGGGAAATGGGTCTTTGTTTATGCGTATATGGAAAATCGGTCTTTGGACAAGCACTTGTTTGGCAGCCAGAACCAAGACAATGAGTTGGGGAAGCTTCTTGAGATTACGATTGGAACAGCAAAAGGAACTAGCAAAAGGAACTATGTATTTGCATGAAGAGTGTCAAAAGAGAATATTTCACTATGATATTAAACCGGAGAATGTTCATCTTGACATGAACTTGGAACCGAAGGTGGCAGATTTTGGCTTTCCTAACCTTTGCAGCAGAGAAAATGTTTCAGTAAACACACTTTAGCGGAACAAGGGGCTATGCTGCACCTGAAATGTGACTCACAAGTGGGACATTTATAGTTTTGGTATTCTCCTCTTTGAAATGGTTGGAAGGAGAAGGCATTTTGACGATAACTACTGAGAGTAGCAACAATGGTTTCCAAAATGGACATGGGATATAAAATAACAAAAAAAATTACAAATACTAAAACTAGAGATTACAGATATCTAAAATATCAGTTAGAAAGTGAAGTCATACAAGAAACTCAAAAAATTTAAAACAATCACAGAAAGTATATTATATTTAATAAATATAAACAATAGTTATAAAACATTAGCTAAATTAAGAATTTTATATGTTTTAATTCTGATTTATCTGATTTTGATCCCTCAACGATTCTTTTTATATGTGATTTAGCATCCAAATTTTAGTAATTTTGACCCTTTGGATTGTGGCAGATATGCGTCCTCGTGCTCGTGTTCTATTCTATAATCACTAAAAACAAAATCAAACGGACAATTAATATGCTCTATTAGAAAAGAAATATATGATCACTTATTGGAGAAATGCAGAAGTTCCATTCTCATTCACCACCAATGGTAGAGGCCAATTCAATGTCATCATTCCTCTGATGAGTAATGTCATATACAATGCCTGGTTCGGTTACCTTAAAAGAAGAACTTGAAGTATTAACATCAGTTTGGGAACCATGGACAGAATGATGCTGAAATGTTCCACCTATGATATGCTGAAAGGGGTTAGATGGTTTAGAAATTTCTACTGAACCTTCCAACATTTTCACCACATCACTCATAATTGGCCTTGATTCAGGCCTATACTGAACACAAGACAAAGCTACCTTCACCATTCTTTCAGTCATTTTCTTATACCTCTCCTCAATCTTGAAAGAATTTATTAACACTTCCAATTCTCCAGCATCAAATCTTTTCCAAGCCCATACTGGAAACCACTCTTCGCTTTGGGGAAGGTTAATGTCAAGGTTTCTTCTCTTGCCTATGATTTCGAATAACAGCATTCCAAAGCTGTAAACATCACACTTGTGAGTCACAGGAAATGGCATCCAAAGCTCAGGTGCAGCATAACCAGGAGTACCTCTACCTGCTGTCATGGTTATATGAGTACAGTCCCTGTTGCAGAGTTTAGCTAATCCAAAATCAGCAACCTTAGGATTGAAGTTGTCGTCCAAGAGAATATTTTCTGGTTTGATGTCATAGTGGACTATTCTCTGTTGACAATCTTCATGCAAGTATGAAATGCCTCTTGCTGTTCCAACTGCAATCTTGTGAAGCTTTTCATATCCCAGGGTCTTATTTTCGTGAAACAGATACTTATCAAGAGATCCATTCTTCATGTACTCATAAACCAGTGCTCTCAGCTCTTTTTCAAAGCAAAATCCATACAACTTAACCAGGTTGAAATGATGAACTTTTCCAATTGTGCCCACTTCTGCCATAAACTGTTCCTTGATTCTCTTATCAGAATTTGCGCGTAGAACCTTCACAGCCACAGTTGTTCCATCACTTAAATTTCCTTTGTAAACTTCCCCAAAACTTCCTGATCCCAATGATGTAGAGTAATTATCTGTTGCAATGCTAAGCAGCTCACCAGTAAACCTGATTGGCTTTTCTCTTTCCATGTTCTTCAAAATACTGTCAATGTTGACAACATTCATTTCTGACAAGCCTTCAGTTCCTCCTTTCGATGCTTGACAGAAACAAAACAGGCAGACAATCACGAATAACACTACCAGAACTGCAACACCAACACGTCAGAAATTTAGTTAAAATCATTTAAAAACAAACATACTAGAATAAGAGGAATACTGGATTTTTAATCAATTAAAAACCCTAAATCATTTAAAAACGAATATATATATATATATATAGGATTTAAATCCTACCAGTTATGATTATGACAGCCGCATCCATGCTTGACCTAATTCGTTGTGAAGAATTCAAAATTTGGTACTGCATACAAGAGATGTGATGAGCATTTATATGCAAAATCAAATGTGAAAATGAATATGTGCATGTTTGGAAGTTTCAAATATCAAATGATTGCTATGATTCTACATTACAGGGTCCTTCAGTATATTCTTGACCATGGTTATTCTTGATTGAATAAGCTGGCAAGCAATCTTACAAGCCGGCTTAAAACAAATATTTGAATTGAATAGCGACAAATACTAAGTTTAGTATTTCCATTTTCGTAGCACCATCCTCCTGGGGTATTGTTAATTAAATATAAAAAAGTCAAAGGAAGTTCATGATTTTCTTTTGTACATACTAATGTCACGAATAGAGTAAAGGACTTTTTGTCATGTATTCAATAGAGTAATTGACAAGGAACTCCATGAGCGAGAAACCAGAAATATGACAACGACTAATGAGAGAGACTTCATTCTTTGTTGTTTTTTATTTAACATCAATTGGAAAAATCTACTTCATCTGTGTTACTTCCTAGCAGCCCACTTTCCTCAGAAACTCTTTACCATTTCTTGCGTATTATAAAAAAACAAGAATCAATAGGGAGCTTTATGATTTTAAATTTGTTGTCTTCAAAACGTGTTTAGAGGCGAGGCAGAAGCTATCAATAACAAGTCCAGAAACTTTGTCCCAATTGTCTAGAATGTCTTTAACATTGGCATGACACAAAACCATAAATCTAATCAAAGCAAATGATAACCATATATATGCTTTTGCATATCCTATGATCCTCAGCCATGGTAATATTGTATTTGGCAATCTTCAAAATTCAGACAACAGTTCAAAAGGTATAAGCACGATTGTACAAAGGATGAAACAATAAAATATACTAAGATTAGAAATAAAATAACTTCAGAATCAATTACAAAGTTTGATATATGCGTAGACAATACAATGGATAATAGTACCAATCAGAATAATTGAAATTGACGTTAGACAGTGGGACTGGAAGAGCAATGATAATCCCCCCATGAAGTGCTTAAACGGGTTGTCTGGTTCTGGAATTTCCACTGAACCTTCCAGCATTTTCACAAATTGGAAACCACTCTTGGCTTTCTGCAAGTTTAATATCCATGTTTCTTCTTCTGCCTATGATTTCAAATAGCAGCGTGCTAAAACTATAAACATCACACTTGGGTGTTATTATAGGAAAGGGCATCCAAAGCTCAGGTGCAGCATAACCTGGAGTTCCCCTACCTCCAGTCATTGTTATATGAGAATGTTGCAAAGCTTGGCTATGCCGAAATCGGCTACTTTGGGATTGTAATCGAAATGGATTATGCAGTGTAGGCACTCCTCATGCCAATAAGCAATGCCTCTAGCACTTCGCACTGCAATCTCATGAAGCATTCCATATCCTAAGGTCTTCTTTTCATGGAATAAATAACTATCAAGAAAGCCATTACTCACGTACTCATACACAAGTGCTATCAGGTTTTTTTCAAAGCAAAATCCACAGTCTAACAAGACTAAAATCATGAATTCTTCCAATGTACCCACTTGTGCCGTAAACTGCTCCTCGATTTTCTTGTCATGGTATCCCTTGCAAAACCTTCACAGCAACAATAGTCCAATTACTAAAAATTCCCGCATAAACTGTTCCAAAACCTCCTGACCCCAACAAAGTAGTTGTCAGTTTGCAATCCTTAGTTGTTGATCAGTTAATCCGATATGCTTCTCCCTTTCGATGTCATTAAGAAATTTCTCCATAGTCCTAGTCAGAAATTTTGAACCTGAAAATACTGATCCATCATCCTTCTGATTTATTTTTCTACACATACAAATCAAAATACCTATCTTCATGAAAATCACCACTGCAAAATATTAATGTATAATTAGAAATCTTGTGACTAAACATCGGAAAACCACCACTGAACAGAGTTGAATTGGTTGAAAAAAAAAAAATAGCACGGGTTAAAATCTTTGGCCAATGTGTCTTTGTTTATGAGTGTGGAAAATGGGTCTTTGGACAAGGACTTGTTTGGCAGCCAGAACCAAGACATTGAGTTGGGGAAGCTTCTTTAGATTGCGATTGGAACAGCAAAACGAATTGCTTATTTGCATGAAGAGTGTCAAAAAGGAATAATTCACTATGATATTAATGTTTTTCTTTACATGAACTTGGAACTGAAGGTGGCAGATTTTGGCCTTGCTAAGCTTTGCAACAGAGAAACTAACGTTTCAGTAAACTCACTTTAGAGGAACAAGAGGATATGTTGCACCTGAAATGTGGAAGCCTTTTCCAGTGCTCACAAGTGTGACGTTTATAGTTTTGGTATTCTCCTCTTTGAAATGGTTGGGAGGAGTAGGCATTTTGACGATAACTACTGAGAATCATAACAATGGTTTCCAAAATGGGTGGGATATAAAATAACAAAAAAAAAAAAGAACAAATACTAAACCTGGACATTACAGATATCTAAAATATCATGTTAGAAGGTGAAGTCACCCACAAGCATCTCAAAATTAAAACAATCACAGAAAGTACATTATGTCTAATAAATATAAACAACAGTTATAAAATATTGGTTAAATTAAAAATTTTATATGTTTTAATTCTGATTTGTCTGATTTTGATCCTTTATTTATTCTTTTTCGATGTGATTTAGCATCCAAGAATTAGTAATTTTGACCCGTTGGATTGTGGGAGATATGCACCCTCGTGCTTGTGTTCTATTCTATTATCACTAAAAACAAAATCAATAGGACAATTAAGCATATACTATATTAGAAAAGAAATATATGATCACATATTAGAGAAATGCAGAAGTTCCATTCTCATTCACCACCAATGGTAGAGGTCAATTCAATGTCATCATTCCTCTGACGAGGAATGTCATATACAGTGCCTGGTTCGGTTACCTTAAAAGAAGAGCTTGAAGTATTAACATCAGTTTGGGAACCATGGACAGAATGATCCTGAAAAGTTCCACCTATGATATGCTGAAAGGGGTTAGATGGTTTAGAAATTTCTACTGAACCTTCCAACATTTTCACCACATCACTCATAATTGGCCTTGATTCTGGCCTATACTGAACACAACACAAAGCTACCCTCACCATTCTTTCAGCCATTTTCCTATACCTTTCCTCAATCTTACAAGAATTTATTAACACTTCCAATTCTCCAGCATCAAATCTTTTCCAAGCCCATACTGGAAACCACTCTTCACTTTGGGGAAGGTTAATGTCAAGGTTTCTTCTCTTGCCTATGATTTCGAATAACAGCATTCCAAAGCTGTAAACATCACACTTGTGAGTCACAGGCAATGGCATCCAAAGCTCAGGTGCAGCATAACCAGGAGTACCTCTACCTGCTGTCATGGTTATATGAGTACTGTCCCTGTTGCAGAGTTTAGCTAATCCAAAATCAGCTACCTTAGGATTGAAGTTGTCGTCCAAGAGAATATTTCCTGGTTTGATGTCATAGTGGACTATTCTCTGTTGACAATCTTCATGCAAGTATGAAATGCCTCTGGCTGTTCCAACTGCAATCATATGAAGCTTTTCGTATCCCAGGGTCTTGTTTTCGTGAAACAGATACTTATCAAGAGATCCATTCTTCATGTACTCATAAACCAGTGCTCTCAGCTCTTTTTCAAAGCAAAATCCATACAACTTAACTAGGTTGAAATGATGGACTTTTCCAATTGTACCCACTTCTGCCACAAACTGTTCCTTAATTCTCTTATCAGAATTTGCGCGTAGAACCTTCACAGCCACAGTTGTTCCATCACTCAAATTTCCTTTGTAAACTTCTCCAAAACCTCCTGATCCCAATGATATAGAGTAATCATCTGTTGCAATCCTAAGCTGCTCACCAGTAAACCTGATCGGCTTTTCTCTTTCCATGTGCTTCAAAATATTGTCAATGTGGACAAAATTCATTTCTGACAAGCCATCAGTTTCTCTTTTGGGTGCTTTAAAGTAACAAAACAGGCAGAGAATCACGAACCACACTAACAGAACTGCGACACCAACACGACAGAAATTTAGTGAAAATCAATTAAAAACCAACATACTAGAATAAGCAGAAGAATACTAGATTTTTAATATGTTAAAAACCCGAAATAAGCTATCGGGCTTAAATCCTACCAACTATCATTGTGACACCGCCGGCAAACATGCTCGACCTAATTCGTTGAGAAGAATTTAAAAATTTGGTAGTGGATATAAGGGATGTGATGAGGATTTATATGCAAAATCAAATGTGAAAATGAATATGTACATGTTTGGAAGTTTCAAAAATATCAAATGATTGTTATCATTCTACATTGGATATTCTTGATTGAATAAGCTGGCAAGCAATCTTATAAGCAGGCTTAAAACAAATATTTGAATCCGATAACGACAAATACTAAGTTTAGTATTTGCATTTTCCTAGCACCATCCTCCTAGCGTATTGTAAATTAAATATAAAAATTCAAAGGTAGAGGAAGTTCGTGATTTCCTTTCGTACATACTAATGTCAAGTATAGAGTAAACCACTTTTTGTTATCTATTCAATTGAGTAATTGACAAGGAACTCCATGACGGAGAAACCAAAAAGATGACATCGACTAATAAGAGAGACTTGTTGTTCATTGTCTTTTATTTAACATCAATCTGTTGGAAAAATCTACTTCATCTGTTTTGCTTCCTAGCAACCCACTTCCTTAGAAACTCTTTACCATTTCTTGCGTATTATATAAAAAAAGAACCAATACGAAGCTTTATGATGTTAAATTTCTTGTCTTCAAAACGTGTTTAGAGGCAATACCGAAGCTATCATAACACGTCCTGAAACTTTGTTCCAATGTCTAGAATGTTTTTAATATTGGCATCACACAAAACCATAAATCTAAGCAAAGCAAATGGTAACCATATATACACTGTTGCAGATCCTATTATCCTCAGCCATGTTAAGATTGTATTTGGCAATTTTCGAAATTCAGACATACAGTTCAAAACGTGTAAGCACGATTGTTTATAGGATGAAACAACAAAATATACTATAATAAGATTAGAAATAAAATAACTTCAGAATCAATTACAAAGTTTGATATATGCGTAGAAAAACAAAGGCCCTTTTCTTCCTTGCTTCCCTCAATATACAATTTTTCAACTCCAAATAGTTTAGAGGCAAAAAAGAAGACCATTTTCATGAAAAAGAAAAAAGGACACGTACATACATGGATACATTTGAATATAATTCGCACAAGAAAAATATTTTACAAATAATTTCATCAAGTAGCTATAATATCCATCACACATTGCTAGAGGCTAATTCAATGTCGTACTTCCTCATGATAGGAGTAGCACATACAATGCTGGAGTTTGTTACCATAACAGAAGAACCAGATGAAATACTTGCTGTATTAAAGGTTTGTGACACAGGGACTGGATGAGCAATTGTAATCCCACCCATGAAGTGCTGAAAAGGGTTTTCAGGTTCTGGAATTTCCAGAGAACCTTCCAGCATTTTCACCACAACACTCATTATGGGCCTTAATTCTGGCCTATATTGAACACACCACAAAGCTATCTTAATCATTCTTTCTGCAATCTCCTTAGTTTTCTCCTCTATCCCACACGCTATCAACAACTCCCCCGCTTGTCCAGAATCAAATTTTTTCCAAACCCATACTGGAAACCACTCTTGGCTTTCAGCAAGCTTAATATCCATGTTTCTTCTTCTGCCTATGATTTCAAATAGCAGCATGCCAAAACTATAAACATCACACTTGGGAGTTATGGGAAAGGGCATCCAAAGCTCAGGTGCAGCATAACCTGGAGTTCCCCTACCTCCAGTCATGGTTATATGAGTATTGTCCCTGTTGCAAAGTTTGGCTAAACCGAAATCTGCAACTTTAGGATTGTAATTCCCATCCAAGAGAATATTTCCTGGCTTTATGTCGTAATGGATTATTCTGTGTATGCACTCCTCATGCAAATAAGCAATGCCTCTAGCTGTTCCCACTGCAATCTCATGAAGCTTTTCATATCCTAAGTTCTTCTTTTCATGGAACAAATACCTATCAAGAGAGCCATTACTCATGTACTCATACACCAGTGCTATCAGGTTTTTCTCACAGCAAAATCCATAAAGTCTAACAAGATTAAAATGATGAATTCTGCCAATTGTACCCACTTCTGCCATAAACTGCTCCTCGATTTTCTTGTCTGAAGTCCCTCGCAGAACCTTCACAGCAACAATAGTCCCATTACTAAAAATTCCCTTATAAACTGTTCCAAAACCTCCTGACCCCAACAAGTTAGAATAGTTGTCAGTTGCAATCCTTAGCTGTTGATCAGTGAATCTGATTGGCTTCTCCCTTTCCATGTCATTAAGAAATTTATCCATAGCCCGAGTCAGAAAGTTTGAACCTGAAAATACTGATCTTTCATCCTTCTGATTTCTTTTCTTGCACACACAAATCAAAATACCTATCTTCATGAAAATCACCACTGCAAAATATTAATGTATAATTAGAAATCCCGTGACTAAACATCGAAAACCACCACTGAACAGAGTTGAAGTGGTTGAAAAAAAAAAAAAAATAGCACGGTTTAAAATCTTACCAACAACGATTATAGCCCCAATTACTGCACCTTCACCAGACATTTGACAAGATAACAATTCAAACTGCTAAAGTGATGTGGAGGAATTATGTGAAGGAAAGGTACATAGTAGTTATATTTATAGGCAAAATACCATGCATTTATCCACTATAAGACGATTAACTTCCAAAATTTAATATCGGTTAAAGAATGGATGCAAGTCACCTGAATTTTTTTTTTTTATGATGAAAATTACATAATACTTTAAATTAATGTTAGTGAAGCTGACATTGCGTGTTATATTTATTATTTTTTAGTAAAGAAATAATTACAATTTTTTTTTCGGGACAAGATTAGCTCCCTTGGGAGTGCTAAGCATGTGCATTGTCACAGCATTGCTTTACTTTGGGTCTGCTTGGTTCCATGTGGGTTAGCTTGGAACATCGAAGTTCTAGTCAAAATTGTTTGGAAATAGCTCAACAAATTCACTTAAAATGTCTACCACACAAACAAAATTGATAACAGAAAAAATTCGCAAATACTTGAGGATAGAAGGTAGAAGAACAGCGAAACAAAATATAATCACACACAGAAACTACTTAACATATAGAATTCATTATAATATAGAGATTGCTTGTTACCAAGTGCTTGGAATACATTTTTCCCTGCTTTGAATACAATTTTTTATCAAACCAAGTTCCCTTAGACGACCGTATACACTTAAAAAACTACAAAATTTTTGTGATGAATTATATCAATTGTAGTTTGTGATGGAAAACATTTTTCCAATTTTTATTGAATACTAATAATTTTTTTTGTGCTGAAAAACGCGTGTTTGTGACGGAGTTTTTAGCATCACTATCTATGATGTAATGATTTTTTTTTTTTAAATTAACACCTTATTCGTAACAACATTTTCTATGTTTTTATGAATATTTTCTGTTACAGAATTTAATTTGTTTAGTAGTTTTGAACTTAACAGAAAACATTAGAGACTAAAAAGCTCTAAACAAAAGTAATTAAATGAAATAAAATACAAAGTGAACCAACACAAAATAAAATCAACTATGAAGGCTATGTGAAACAAAAGCTAAAACAAAGAAAAATATAGAATTGATTATGTTAATGCAAAATTAAATTAAAATTAAAAAGTAAATTAAGCCTACTAATGGAAAAAGTAAAGTAAAAAAGTAAATTAACAGTAGTAGTTCAAGTATAAACTGTGTTTAATGTTGACCTTCCCAAATAGACACTAATAACTATCATCAATGAATTTAGAGTTGATTGCTGGCGAATATTAAGGCTTTATAGAATCAGCTTTGTATAAAACTTAGAGTACAAACAAGATCTCTTACGACAAACACTGCGTTCCATAATTCCAATTTCCTAGTATTCCTAGGCTACCTTCTCTTCCTATACACGATACTGTGTAATATTCATTTGATTTTTGGGGAATATTCTACTCTACGTAACAACGACATATTAACAGTAATATATATATATATATATATAAATTATAATTAGCTTGAGAGCGACTAGAGAAACGAGTGAGAATTTTCGTTGCAAAACCATTACTAGGAAATTCTTGAATGCTCATTTTTCTTGCGTAAAAAGCAAGTAGAATTTTCTTAAAAAGCTTATATGCTTCTAGAGTAAACAAATATTTGTCCTTATGACACACAAGAATTTCTTCATTGTGTATTTGAAAATTTTATGGTTGGTACTTCTGACAAATGTTTAGGTTCGACCATTCAGATTCTATTAAACGGTTTTTTAATGATATGATTTGGTTCCTATAGAATTTTCAACAATATAACTAATAAATGAAGAAAACAAAAACAAATTGTAGCATAGTACATTGAAACAAGCTAGCTAGATATGCACTTAGAAGTAACAACTTGCTCTAAGAGATCATGCTTATAACAGATTGAGTCGAAGTAAGATCATTCTAAAACAACCTATGGAGGAGGGTGAAGTTTTCTGAGGTTGACCCTTTCTAGGAGTTTCGGACGAGACTGTGAAAGAGGATCCTTCAAAGATGGAGGAGGACCCCTTCAAGACCAAATCAGGAAGAGATGGATAGTATACAACATGAGATGAATGCCGTTGCAAAACGATTTTTTTCATGAAATTCTAATGATTTCTAGAGATTAAAATGTATTGTTCAATCCTCAAATAGTTAGATTTTATGTTTATTACTAAATCAAAAGTTATAACTGAAGGACATAATATAACTTTTTCTACTTAAGAACATAGTAACATAAGTGTTACCATTCAACTCAGGTTATTTAACCTCTATATCGTGATACAATTAATGCATTTTATAATATACAAAGATGGTCGTATACAAAGAGATAAACAAAATCTATGATGACAAATAGCAGGTCTTAGATTTCCACTTTTCTAGAATCATCCCCTCATGCTATTGTTAATTACATATGACCAGGGAAAAGGCAAAGGAAGTTTTTAGAATGTACCTGTACATATGAACAGTAAACAACATTTTCCTAGCTATTCAACTGAGTGCGTGACAAGAAACTCAATGACTGAGAAAATTAAGATGATAACAATTAATAAAGGGAAGGGAGAATTTCTTCATGTTGTTTTGCTTCTATTTAACAACATTATCTCTTCAAAAAGTTTACTTCTACTGTGCTTCCTAGCTACCCACTCTCCTTGATTTAAGTGTCTCAAACGGAAGTGGTAGGCTTGGCATAAGAGGATTAGAAATACTGTAGAACTAATTAACTAAGTTTGATGTACGATACACAACATTTAGTAGTATAAATGTAATTCTTTTTAGTTATCAATTAGTAAAACATGATGTTGCAGAGTCAAGTACTGCATTTTTTGTCACTATATTTACTATTATGCTTCTCTTGATACAAAGTAGTTTTTAAACTCTAAAAAGTTGAGGAACAAATGGTGAAGAACATTCTCACCAAAGTAAAATATTTTACAATTTATTTATGCTATGGAAAAATTTCATCAAATAATCCATCACAAAGTGCTAGGGGCTAATTCAATCTCATACTTGCTCATAATAGGAGTAGAACGTTCTATGTTGGAGGCAGTTACCATAATAGAAGAACCAAACAAAGTAGTTGCTGTATAAGTCTGTGATTCTTGAACCCGATGAGCAATGACAATCTCACCCATCATGTGCTGAAATGGGTTCATAGGTTCTGGAATTTCCACTGAACCTTCCAGCATTTTCACCACAAGCCCTATTACGGGCCTGAATTCTGGCCTATATTGCACACACCACAAACCTACCTTAACCATTCTTTCTGCGATGTCTTTACTTCTCTGCTCTATCCCACAGTCCGTTATTAACTCCTCCAATTGTCCAGTGTCATATTTTTCCAAACCAACATTGGAAACCACTCTTCACTTTCAGCAAGTTTCTTATCAGTGTTTCTTCTGCTGCCCATGATTTTAAATAGCAGCACTCCAAAACTATAAACATCACACTTGTGAGTCACAGGAAAATTAGGAATCCAAAGTTCAGGTGCAGCATAACCAGGAGTTCCCCTACCCTTTGTCAAGGTTAGATGAGTATTTTCCCTGTTGCAAAGCTTGGCCAAGCCAAAATCAGCAACTTTAGGATTGAAATTCCCATCCAAGAGAATATTTTCTGGTTTTATGTCATAATGGACTATTCTTTGTTGGCACTCTTCATGCAGATAAGCAATTCCTCTTGCTGTTCCAACTGCAATCTCATGAAGCTTTTCATATCCTAAGGTCTTTTTGTCATTGACCAAATACCTTTCAAGAGAGCCATTTCCCATGTACTCATAAACCAGTGCTATCATATTTCTTTCAAAGCAAATCCATAGAGCCTAACCAGATTGAAATGATGAATTCTGCCAATTGTACCCACTTCTGCCTTGAACTGCTCTTCAATTTTTTTGACTGAACTCCCATTCAGAACCTTCACAGCCACCACTGTTCCATTACTAAAAACTCCCTTGTAAACAGATCCATAACCTCCTGACCCCAAGAAGTTAGAGAAGTTATCTGTTGCAATCCTTAGCTGCTGATCAGTGAACCTGGTTGGTTTCTCTCTTTCCATGTCATTCAGAAATTTATTCATGGTGAGTGTCAGAAATTCCGAATCTGCACTCAATCTATTCTGAACCTGTTGTCTTTTCTGGCACACATAAATCAAAATACACACCTTGACTACTATTGAAAGCACAGCTGAAACAAAATGTTGAGTTACAAATCTTGTCACTAAATAAAAAACAAACGGAGAATGAAATGAAAACAAAAGTACATCAAAGGTTTAATTCCTACCGACGAAGCATAAAGCTGCAACTTCAACAGAATTGAAGGCGATTGTAGACATTAGAGAAGAGATAAGAATTTCAATATAGTAAAGTAATGATGAGGAACAACATGAAGAGACATAGTACCTAAATTTATACGAAACATACAATGTTTTCATCGAAGAAAACTTTCCTAGTACAATTCTCCCAACCTGCCTTCACTTCTCATACATAATAACGACATATTTAACAGTAAATATAAGAACGGCTCCTTCCTCATAGGAAAAATTGTATTCTTTCTTTGCAACTGTTATTTCAATATCTAATTTCTAATCAATATTTATTTAATTAATAATTGAAATAGACATATTTTGAACAATGTATAAAGTGAGAAGGTCGTATTAGATGAGATTAAATGTGTGGGTCAAATACGGTTTATTGCAAACTCGTGGATGGAATTTTGTCTGTTACTCCTTGAAATTTTCAGTCCTAGAAATGTAATAAAAATTTGAGTAAAATGACAAAACCAATGTGGTCTTGACAAGTAAGAGATGAGTGTCTATATGTCTTTGAAAGAAGTGAGGAAATTTGATGCGCAGAGAAAATTTGTTGAGAAATAGACTTGAGGACGAAATGTTATTCCTAAAGATCAAAATGGCATAGGTCAAGCATCATCCCTTACAGGAGTAGCATGTAGAATGCTAGAGTCAGTTGCAACAACAGAAGAACCACTAGTATCTGTGGTGTTGGTCAGGGGCACTTGGACTGGATGAGCAGGCAAATTCCCATCCATAAATTGCTGAAATGGGTTCAAAGGTTTTGGAACTTCCACTGAACCTTCCAACATTTTCACCACATCACAGGCCTTGAATCAGGCCTATACTGAACACACAATAGAGCAACATTAACCATTCTCTCAGCTCTCTCCCCATCTTTCTCCTCTATTCCACATGCTGTTATCAACTCCTCCAATTCTCCACCATCAATCTTCTTCCATACAAACATTGGAAACCACTCCTGGCTTTCAACAACTTCTACATCAAGGTTTCTCCTCCTACCTATGATTTCAAACAACAGCATTCCAAAGCTGTAAACATCACACTTGTGAGTAACAGGAAAATTTGGCATCCAAAGTTCAGGTGCAGCATAACCAGGAGTCCCCCTACCCCTTGTCATGGTTAGATGAGTATTTTCTCTATTGCAAAGCTTGGCCAAACCAAAATCAGCAACTTTAGGATTGAAGTTTCCATCCAACAGAATATTTCCGGGTTTGATGTCATAGTGTATTATTCTTTGTTGGCACTCTTCATGCAAATAAGCAATGCCTCTGGCTGTCCCAACTGCAATCTCATGAAGCCTTCCAAATCCTATGACATTGTTTTCATTAAAAAGATACTTGTCAAGAGAACCATTCCCCATGTATTCATAAACTAGTGCTATCAAGTTTCTTTCAAAGCAAAATCCATATAGCCTAACCAGATTGAAGTGATGAACTTTGCCAATTGTCCCCACTTCAGCCATAAACTGCTCCTCATTTCTCTTGTCTGAACGCCCATGTAGAACCTTCACAGCCACAATGGTTCCATCACTAAAAATTCCCTTATAGACTGATCCAAAACCTCCTGACCCCAACAAGTAAGAGTAGTTATCAGTTGCAATCCTTAGATGTTGGTCAGTGAACCTGATTGGCTTCTCCCTTTCCATGTCATTCAAAAATTTATTCATAGCAAGTGTCATAAATCGTGACTCTGGAGTAAGTGCACCTGGGGCGCAGTTGGGTTGTAGCCATATCACAATACAGAATATCACAAAAAAGGTGCCTGCAATATGTTAGCACAGTTCAGTCAGAACTCAAAGCTTTATCACTAGAACCAAAAGAATTCATTGGCCTTCAGGAAATAACCAAAATACTTGTCAACCCAAAAGCAGCAACTGTAATATGTGTTAGTATTCAGGCTTAATCAACAAAAATAACACAGACAGAACAATGAAAACAGGAAGATATCACAAGTTAAAGTCTTACCGATGACGTGATAAGAATGGTTGACATCAAACAAGAGATAAGTTGGAAGGAGTAGAATGATTGTGAGGAACAAATTGGAATAAAAGGTAATCTAATTTATATGCAAAATTTTTGGCATTGTTAAAACAAGGAACCCCGTGGCCATTCCACCATTTAGATGTGACGTGATGCCATATCTAATGAACTAGTTTGATGCCATATTCATGATTGATTGATTGAGTTAGGTGTATTCCAAGATGCCTCAAATGATCCAAATCTCTAAGGACAAATACTACGGTTTAGATGTTTATTTTCTTAATACCACCCTCCTCGTTTGTCGACACTTGTTGTGGTAGTAAAACGCGTTTCTACTTCATGGAACCTTCCCTCGTGATTATTAGGGACATATTCAAGAGCAAGCATAATTTAACATTCTATTTGGCTGAGACGAGAGCGACTAATATATTTGAAAAGCCTTTTACAAAGTGAATTTATATTTCCTTCTGTACTCCCATGATTTGAAACCGCACCACAATTTCAATTTTCAAACTTGTACTTGAGTAAGTATAATTCGGAATAATTGACCGAGAAAGAAGAGGAGTGGAAAAGAAATGAAACGGAGTGTTTTTATAAATTGAAGCAGGGTACTTTTATTATTTCACAAACCCCATGAGGGTACAAATTTAAAAGATGGAGGTGCAGAATGGTAAGACCTCGAGTACAACATAGAGGAGAGACGTGGTAGAAAATTGGGAATGTAAAGAAATTGATACGTAAATTAAAGGTCCGCATGGCAAAAGTGATGTAGCAATGTCATAAAAGATGGTTGTGTTGGTCGATTTATATATTATTAATAAATAGTGTACTAAGGTGCTATAAATATTATTTTGTGAATTTTTTATTTTAAAAATGCATAATTAAGCTAAACAAATAGATGAGACCTAGAATTACATTTTTATGGTCAACGGTTATAGATGAGACCTAGAATTACATTTTTATGGTCAACGGTTAATGTTCTTTTATACGTCGAAAATACAAAAAAAATAAGAACAAACCAATAGAAAACAAAAAAATCAACTACCCACGCCAAGGAGATAAACATTATTTATAAAAAAAAAAAAAAAGTATCCGAAAACTAAATTTATTTTAATGCATAAATTAAGAACAAACATTTTATAAACAACATAAAAAAATTTAAAACTAACCAATACATAAATTAAATTTAGCTAATACTTCATTACACTTCATAAGGTACGTTATGATAGCATTCACACATCATATGGGACGAATCACCCTCGAAACACGTTCCCGTAGAGTAATTCTTCCTGCACCTCCACGGTGACTTCCTGCACCTCCATAATTTAAAAATATTCCCATTTTAGCCTTGAAGAAAAGATGAAAATAGTCTTGTAACTGTCATTTATTTTTTTTTTCACTTTGCGGGTTGCACAAACCGCAATACAATTAAAAAATAAACATATTGCGGATTGTACAACCCGCAATTATATTTTCTATACCTTTTACATTACGGGTTGTACAACCCGCAATATAAAACTTTTTTTAAATACATTGCGGGTTCTACAACCCGCAATACAAAATTTTTTTTAAATACATTGCGGGTTCTACAACCCGCAATGCAAATTTTTTTTAAAAGAAATTTTGTGTTGCAGGTGGTACAACCCCCGCTGTTGTGGTGTAGTGGTGGTTATTACCTTAGTTTTACACTTAAGGGTCTCCACCTCGATCCTGGGCACCAACACTTACATTTTATGTGCTTGTTTTGCTACTAAACTAATTTTTTTGAAATATTTGTTTTTATTATAAATTAAATTATTTATAGCTATAAATTATTTTTTTTTACTTTTTATTATAAGAAATTTTTTTTGGAATATTT
>Ga0123340_1001888_pt1 | contig 18202 bp, 9 predicted proteins | sample SirMexnodulemix_FD_89961 | JGI IMG/M metagenome (GOLD analysis project Ga0123340, IMG submission 89961) | Root nodule microbial communities of legume samples collected from Mexico - Siratro Mexico nodule mix | ecosystem: Host-associated > Plants > Roots > Nodule | place: Mexico: Nepantla... | reverse complement strand
ATTTTAAAACAAAATTTAAAAAAAAAAAAAAAAAAAAAAAAAAAAAAATTTGAAAGGAAAAAAAAAAAAAAAAAAAAAAAAAAAAAAAAAAACTAAAAACACCACTAAGTTGGCAGCTTGTACCCGTACAGTTATGAGGTTTTTGATACAATTTAGCTTACATTATGCACCGTAATCTGGCCCTTTCAACATGAATAAAAGAGAAAAAAAAAGGAAAAGCAGAGACTGTCTCAAATAGTCGAACAAATCTACCCTATTACGAAAACATATCTGTGGACAATCTTGATTACTTTAGTTACTTCATTTATCAAGCAAAAAGGTATGCTACGAGAATAAAAAAATTCAAGAATATTTATGTAGTTGCCATCTTGATTCCATATTGAGAATTAGAGGAAAAAAAAAGAAAAAAATGAAATAAACTGAGAATTGTTATTTCTTAGTGAGGAAGTTGTTACAGGAAGATATTTATAGGGGATCTGTTCTGTTGACAGCTGTACAAGTTATAGCTATCTTATAAATAGTAACTATTCAAGAGAAAGCACTTAGAAAGAAATGCTCTGTTTACAATATATTCATAAGCCACATTATGAAATCATCAATCAAGTATCAGCACTTTCTCATCTCAGTGAGATGGATTAGTAACTTAAACCTACAAATTTCAAGCATACATATTCAAAACTAGATTATCGAATGGGTAAACAGTGAGTTGATATTTGAATCTGGGACGTCAACTTCCAGGAGCACCATTTGGTGTATTTTTACTGTGACTAAAATTGTCTCTTCCTACATATCGTAACTAGATTACATATTAACATCCACATTAGTAAGTACAATTACGAACCTTGAAAATGCCATGTCACTCTCAAATGTTGATATTTCAGGCAATGAGTCAGAAAAATCATTGCTTCCTTCTTCTGATTGGTTCTGCAAACCTAGCTTTGAAAATTTTTCAATATTTGGATTTGGGGTTGACGTAGGTGTGGACTTGTCATGAATGATGCTTCCATCTGAGAAACACCTTTTGACAAATGACCTAAAAATTCATAATTCAGACCACATAAGCTGCATCATCAAGAACTTCCCCGCATACATCTTTCACATTATAATAATGATATTCACAAGAGAAGCCCACAATGATTTTGTAGTATCAAATTATATGCTATCTCTCATTTAACAAAAAATAAATAAAGATCATGTCACAGTGCTAATATCCAGCTAGTAACATTCCATCCAAATTTTAAAAGACTTCAACTCCTCAAATTAAAATGATTCACCAACCCTCCATCTAAGATTCAAATGGATTTAAAAGCTATTCCCGCAAATCACCACAGCTACACTTTAAATCCTCGTAGTAAATTATAACAGCAACTTGATGACCGTTATACCACAGTTAAAAATGTCAGGCTTCATTAGCAGACAGATTTGCATACGTGAAGTTGAGAGGCTTATATACAGGTCGACAAATCTCATGCCCGATCTCTTTAATATGCAATGACATGTAAACTCAGATTATGTTTTGGGAGAAATGTGCACAAGGATAAGATTAGTCATACACCCGAGTTCTAACAATTGTTCATGTTTTTCCCATCGAAATTAAATCATATACTCCATTTTCATAACATAGTGGCAAAAGCAGTTAACAACGTAAGTTGTAAAAAGCACTACTAGCATGCAAACCACACTCATTGTTATATTTCATCTTAAAATCATTTGGCATTAAAACGAAGTTCTCCAATAAATATACTAGCCGCACCCCAAGAAGTGAGGTAGGTGATGTCGGACTTCACAATACCCTCCTTCCACAGAGCTTGCCAGAATCAGTCAAGCCTAATTATTAAGTTATTGGTTCCGACACCATGTTAGATTTCACCTTAAAACTTATTGGCATTAAGCGAAAATGTCAAAGAGATGTATAGACCTCATCATAAACCACATTAAGCCGCACTCAAAGAATTGTGGCAGGTGATGTTGGAATTCCTGACACTCATCATAAACCACATTAAAGTGATGAACTATAGAGAACGTTCCAGTCAAGTGAAGAAACCTATACATTTCTTAAGAACAGCATACCATTTTCCCTGTGTATAGATAATCATGACCGATGTAAGTATGGATACACTACGAGAAGGAAGCCAAGTTCAATGCGTATATCATCAGAAAGTTGACACTTGACACTCATGCCAACAACTAATCATCCCACACCTCTATATTGGAAGTACTCTTTCTCTCTTGAGAACAGCTATATGAATAATCACACCAGACTAGGGCTTGGGCTTGCTACCTTTCCATTTCAAAATTTACTCTTAGTTCCATTACTTCATCATTTACAAAGAGAATGTGTAAGGATTTATACCTAAAGTAGGAAATGTATGAAATTTCAGATGGACAAACTCTAACAAAAATCCCAGGTCTTCAATCAAGGACCAATTTTCACAAGAATGAAAAAAGGTGTTCCATTCCCCATATATTAAATCCAAATACCTTGCATCATCATCCCCATGTCTCCCTATATCATAATGTTGATCTGATCCCAAATCCCATAGAGCAGGCTTACCCACTTGCGGCTGAAAATGCCCAAGGAATCTGCGCCAAGAAAAAGTAAAGACTAGCTTAAATAAGACAGTAATATTACACCAAAGAGACAATCTCTGCAAACAGGAAATATATAATAACAATACAATATTAAAATTAAAACTAGTATAGATGTTTTAAATTGGAAATAGGATAAGGTCATGATCAAGTGAAAAATATGTGCAGGATATAAATAAGTTCAGTGAATTTAGACATTAGATAAAATTAAATTTGCTTAAAATTTGGTTGAGTTGTTTAAATATAATATGAACTTACTGTTTGATGATTAGTTTTTAAGTATTTAAATCATACGAATTTTAGAACCACACAATGCTCACATATTCAAGGATTAAGTGATGATATTTTGACAACCATATCATTTCATACAACTACTCTACAACCACATATATTATAGTTTATTCTAAAATTTAGATATTACCCATATAATTTAATATTTTATTATTAAAGTGCAGTTGTCAAGTGGTTGGATAAAAATTACTAGTTGTAAAAAGATCATTTTTCTTAAGGATGTTTCTCTACCTGCAAACAGACCAGTTATGAAATAGGATAATAGAGTGTTCTAATGATGACTGTTTCGAGGGAGATCCGACTTTAATTTTACAAAGATATTAGGCGGCGTTGTTGCATTTTTCCCTTTTTCTTCCTTTTATTCTAATTTCATTTGCTTTCTTCTTGGAGGATACATGCCTTACAGATGTTCTTTGCCTCCTTTCTTTTCTAATTAATACTAAAAAAAATGCTACAATGCCTAACCAAAATCCTAAAAACATTTCCCAGCGTGGAGTTTATATTGCACCGGATCTTAAAAACACAGTATACGTAATGCCAGTGCAACTGCCTCCACAACTCACAACAGACAAAGGAAAATCATTTATTAGAGATACATTATGTACAACCCATAGAGACTTTTGCTGAAACATTTTTCTTCTTTGCGTTTCCCAATTATGAGAATTTGGTAGGGGCAATTAACGGAAACTTGGCTATTAAAGGTACCCAAGTTCCACATCAAGCACGCTCGGTGGAGTATTTAAGTGTCTGCCCCCTCTTAATAGCTAGCTTTTTAGGGTGGGTTCCCCAGGTGCCTGGGTACTTATCAGTAGCAGATTAAAGTTACATGGAAGTACACAAGTTATGTTGCCCTAGCTGTCTTTGGAGTTTGGATGAAGTGTTTTCAGACTGTTTTCATGTCATGGTTTCACTTTGGAGTTCAGGACACAGCTTTTACAGAGTTAAAAAGAGATTCGAAAGCTTTCTATATTAAAATTGTTGTTTCTTTATTATCCTTGGAGAAAATAAACAATTAATAAATACATGACTGTGGCACATACATGTTAATTGCATTTTGCTTCTCAGCATCCATGTAAGCATTGCTGTAATATCGTTGAAGAGTCCTAAAGAACTCCTGGGATTGTGTTGCAGCTTTCCATTGTCCCCTCCTCTCAGAGAATATCTACATTGCAATTGGAAAAGAAGTTAAAGAAAAATACCATACGATGAACAAATCAATTAGCATTTTTCAACTTGTACTTTACCCATTTAAAAATGAAGAAAAATAAAGCATCCAAGGAAGAAAGAAAACGTGATTGGGCTACTGTGAATTGCAGGGTACATTAGAGAGTTAGTGAAGATAATACTTGATTGAAAATCAATGGTTAAGGTTATTATAAAATACATGTCAAACAAATTACACGGTTGTTAAGATCTCAATCATTGATTTCCAGTCAACAACTACAACTCTAGACTATGCCCTCTAAGTTAAGGTACATCTTGCCCTATATAGGAGCCAAACCCAAAATTCAGAAGATTGACTAAGTTTATAATGGAATTACCATTCTGAAAAATGAAAATTTACCACCAATAGGGATAATGGGGTTTCCAATTTTTCATGTACTAGATGATAGTGGTCATTAGTGGGAATCACACTTCCAAGTTTGTTTATGTATTCAGAAACTGATGCAAATACGTATTCCAAGAGATAAGTCTATTCTCAAATCTCAACATAAATGAGAAAACAAACAAGACTAATAATACAGTTGATTACCATCCAACTCAGAAAACATAGCAACACATTTAGATAGGCATTATCGGCAGCAAACCACAATAATTTTCACTGGGCTGATTGATAGAGATTTCTGTTTTCTTATATCTATTTCTTCTTCTTTTTTTCCTGCTAAAATTGTCTTGAAAAAAATAAAATTAACAATGATCTTGTCTAACCCAATTACAAAGTTAATAAAAGCTTTATTAGAAAGATTTTAAAAGGACAGTTCCCTAGCTAAATAATAACTGCTAACTGAAGCAATTACAAAGAACACCAAAAGTAATCACCTTGTTGTGTGCAGCAGAACCACCATACTGGTGTGCAAGTGTGTCACCCATCCGCTCGTAAAATCCCATCAAATCATCACTTATAGGATCATCAAGGTCGATTTTCAGGTGGTCAATAATTCCCAGAGCATGAAGCTGGTGGCCAAGAGCAGCCAACCCATATGCATATTGTGCAACATTTGTGCGATCTAAGCAGTCTATACAATTAGTTCGAAGAACCCCCCTTTGGAACTTGGGTGGCTTGACAAAATGATTTCCGTTAGCATGGTTGTCTTCTCCGCTAGGTTTCCTCTCTAAATTATTACCATCTTCATTGTCAACATCAACTTGTCTTGTGGGTTGAAAGCTTCCCTTATCAATATTGTCATATGCAAAACTTAACATCAATAATATAAACAAAAGATGTCAGTGGATGAACTTAACATCAAATATTAATACATTTTTTTCACATGCATCAACACTTAAATAACACTTCGTAATGCTATTAACAGAAACTTTTATATCATTGTACACTGTCTTAATGCTTTTTCTCAAGATTATCTTCATACTTTCCTCTAGAAATTTCACAAATACACACAATGTATCAAAGAAATAGTGAAAGGTGTTGGAGGAAAATGAAAAACTTACCTAATAGATGGCCATTCTATACATTCTTCGGGTCTAGGGGTTGGTGACAGTTGGCAATATAAAAAACCCGTTAATGTCAAAGCATATGCAGCCACTTTTCCCAGAAGTAGCAAAACATTTGTAGCTTTGCTGGAAGTAGAAAAGATAAAAAGAGCATACAATTAAATTAGCTTACTCAGAGCACAGTTCCAATTTAATTGTTAAAAAAAAAAATTGTATGATAAAAGACACTAACCTCTGAAAATGTTTAAGATCCCAATGAAGAAACCTCAACCTGTTCTCCTCTGGTAAATCTTTGTTAATGAAATTAATTGCATTACCAAACTCAGAACGAAGAATGGACTCGCGAGGCTTCCTCTCATGTGACTGTTGGTTAAAAAGTAACAATACCAATTACTAAAGAGTCTAACCAAACTAAAAAAAGACAGAAACAAATCAACACCTTTCTGGAATAAAATACAAGAAAAAATGCTTATTGAGAAAATTAGACATTTGATAAGAAGAAAAATATAAAACTACCTTTATCAAATTCAAAATTATTATGGGATTCCCGTATCTTTTGACAAGATTTTCAAAGTGAAGTCTGGTGGCTTGATAATTCTGATCTTTCTTTGACACTGACGAAGACCGAGTGATAACATAAGCAAACAGATAGTGCCTCATACATTAAGTGGAGAAGGGAAGATAAGAAAAGCGTAACTCGGAAAGTGCTACAGTATTCAGGAAATGGGAAGACATACGGATAATATCAGGCTTAAGATTTAGACGTGAAGTTTCCTGGGACCAGAACAGAGGGATTGAACCTCGATTCTGGACAACAGAGCATATTTGGACTGGAAGACCTTCAGGAACATCCTCAAATACAATTTGCTCTGTCTCCACGTCATTTGCTACTCTACCCTTGTCATTTAATCCTCGTCTCAAATACCTACATAACAGAAACCACATAATAGTAATAATCAATAAAAGATTATCTAGAAATAGAACAATATCTTTATGTCCTTTATTAATATGCAATGATGAATTATTGATAGGGTTTCTCCATGAGCTTCACTCTATCAACATAATTTAGAACTTAGCAAGAGTGACTCTTCTATTCATATGCCCTCTTTGTTCCAGCCATGATTGTTAGATCATGGATCAAATTGTGAATCAGAAGGCTTGTCTTCCAAATCACGAAGCATAAACATATTGTAAACTTTACAAATCATGATCATCTATTAATAATCAAATAAACCATATTTTTTACACAACGAACAGTGGAACTATGCATAACAAACAATAGTTTCCTTATTTCCATTTTTATGCATATTAATTACTAAGATTTCTCCATGATCTCGCTCTCTCAACATCTCTCTTGAAAAGGCTTTTAGAACCTACCAATAGAACCCCTATGTTATAGCAGCCCATCTTGTTTCTCTCACCTCAGTGGTGATGCATCTCAAATCTCCTGTTTTGTGCTGTGCTTCACTCTCAACTTGACCAACCCAATATCATATCATCTTGTTGGATATCTCACATATAGTCAAGCCAAATTTGTTAGGATCTATCGCGTCACTAGCTTACATGCACACTTCTATTACCATGCTCGAGATGCTCAGTAGTTGGTGTAAGGAGGTGTGTTGAAAATATCACATTGACTAAAGATATGATCCAATTATATTATAAAATTGAGTGTAAACATCACCTTACCAAGCTAATTTATGAGGATGAGTAGGCCGAAAAGTCCACTTTCAAAAATTGTATCAGAACAGAACTACTCCTAGCAAGAGTTGTTGAATCTATTGTGAAACCGATTATTGGATTCAACCACCCATAAATATCTATTTTCATACTTAATATATTCAGTCATTTGCGTAATAGGATGCGTTGGATATCCCATATTAATTGGAGATAGGGCCAAGTCAGATTTTTTTACACCTATTGTGTTATCACTATCAGACCTCCCTCTATTACCACACTCGAAATGTCTAGTACCCGGTGTGAGACAGTGTGTTGGAGATCTCACATCAACTACAAATATGGCCAAATTATAATATATAAGTGGATGTAGATTTACCAAGCCGGTCTGTGAGAGGCTTAAAATCCACTTTCCAAGATATCCTTTGACCTAAGGGTCATCATTGCCAAAGCAGCCACAAGACCCCATTCCTCAGTTGCTGGTTTCTAGCCACTGACTATGCAGATCTCTGCTGAAGAGATTTTGAACACACCCATCCATTATTGCCTCAGTTCATCAACCCAAAAAGGGCTGTTTGGTTCTCATCCTTCGAGATTTGTATCGCCAGAACCACAACGGAATCAAGATTCTTTCATTCCAATACTATTCTGGTGATGCAATATGTTATGAAGCCAAAATTCTAAACACCGTGTAAATTTTATAGACTGGGAGAGGACTAAGGACTCGCTCAGATCACAACTTAAGCAACTTTGACTATCATGTTGCCTGCTTTCTTCTTTTTAACATTCCCTATTATGTTAAGAAGCCTTCCAAAGAGGCTGCTTGCTTGTCAAAACTTTATCACGTAAATTTCTCTTCAAATATTAATGCTACAAAAATTATAGACAAGGATTCCATGCATCATTTCTATATAATTATATATTACTATACTAAAACTCCAGAGTCGTTGCAACAAGTCAAAGTAGGTAGAAAAAACAAAAACGACCAGGGCATAAGGAACACAAACTCAACACAATGAAATTTTCATACCTAGTGCCAGCATAATGGCGAGATCGTCTTGCAATGAGAGTAAGAGTGAACTCCCGCCCAGATATTGCAAGTGTTTCCTAAAGAAGCCACCAAATAGACATTAGAACTTCAAACATGAGTTGACATTGCACAAACTACTTGATCTGAACACGAGATATTAGTACATGACCAAATACTTAGTCCAGCAATGAAAATTTAAGAAGCAATGTCATCTAGATGTGTTGTACACTTGCACTAATACTAATAACAAGAAAATGAAGCATATTTTTACTGTCACTTGAATGAGTCATATCATAATGGTATTCACTTTAATGAGAAAAGATTATTAAATATTCTTGCAATGGCATTAAGAGCCGTTTATAATCACCTGTTTAAAAAAGCCGTATACTAATGCAACTGTCCAAATAGCATTCTGGAGGTGATTCCTAATTCCTCGAGTCAAAAACTCGTTCCAGACAAACATGGTCTCATAAAGAACATGGCCTTTCTCACTATCACACAAATTCCTTTGAAGACTACGCATGATGTAGTATGAGTAGCTAAAATAGAAATCCTTTGTAAGGTCAACCATGAATAGGAGCTTCTTGTATCTAAAAAGATAATGAGAAAAAAAATTAATACAAAACCTCAAAACATTAAGAAGGATAAATTTGAGATTAGAACACAATATTTTGTCTAAATCAAAAGATGGTAGCAAGTAGCAAATGTTAAGAGCAACTCAATTTTATGCCACATTTCTATCAGGAGCAAAAAGTAATCAAAATTGAGATCTGAATAATCTGCAGACATGTTTATAGTGAATAAAAAAGGTCTTTTCACCTTTTGACATTCTTTTTATTATGCCAAAGAGATGGGATGCAATTTTAACCTCAAATTTTCCACAAACTTTCACATTAACTTCAAATATCTTATGAACCATAGGCAGTTAAAATAATTCAAATTGAAATACAACACAAAAAGAATAAATCTGAAGCAACATTCTGTTTCAAATTATTAAATGAGACGCAGGAAGATGCTAGCATTCAGAAATAGTAAATATAAATGCACATATATAATGAGCATTCCTTGGGATAACATCCAGTTTTTCCTTTTAACTACAAAAGTAAAATCAATATAACATCTAAGATTAAAGACCTGTTCTCATCGATGTTAGATTCAACAGAAGGATTTTGCAGTGGAATCATCTCACTCTTTGAGACAGCATATACTCTATGACCACAGATTACACCAATTTGCCTTCTTTTCGTGATGAGCAACATGTAGTATGGCCCTAAAAATTTTATGAACCCTGAATGCAGAATAACATATTAAGATATAAACTGATAACTTGTCAAAAGTCAACTGAAAAATACACGTCAGATCTACATACCAACGATTCCATAACAAGTTGTAACAAATTTCAGGCCACCTGTCGACCTGTTCCCCTCATGTATACGTCTCAACAGATCAGAACATTCACTTTCTGTATATGTGGTGGAATCTTCGAGCACACTCAGCTCGGAGGGATCTAGACGGTCAATCTTTAACACTCTCCAATAAGTCCTGCTCTTGTCCCTTCCTATCATGTAAAAGTTCTGTGGCACAAACAGGGTTAAAAACTTTGGACTAAAGAAACATTTGATAAACACAACTTCAAAAGTATCTAATCATGTAACTCAGCATTTTCTTAAAATGTGATATGCAAAGTTTAACATACACATTGGATTAGAACAGTCATGATAATTCAACTATGCAATTGTAAACACATAATCTAAAGCATAAACAAAGGCCATAGAAGACCCACTTTTAAAGAGAAGACAAATCCCACTCTACTGCAAAATGAAAGCGGAAGCATCAACCACAAAGAAGCTCACACGTATACCATAAAAATTACAAGTCAAATTTATTTTGGAAATGTAAAAAGCCACTATAATAAAGCAAGAAATTAAGATTTTGTTTGGATGAGCTTCTCAAGAAGTCCTTCTAAGAAAAAAAAAAATGAAATTAACTTCCCCGTAAACTGAAATTAATTTATGCACAAGTTAAAATAAAAATTTAGAGAAACTATATGGGAGAACTTCTATACATTAACTCATGCATGAGCTAATTTTAGCTTACAGAGAAGTTAGTTTCAATTTTTCTTCTTACTTTTCTCTCTTAGAACAAGAAGCTTGGCCAGATAGATCCTGAGCATAATCAATCAATGGAATGAATTTATGTAAGTAAATACTTATGTCTAGCGTCTACTTCGCCAAACTAATTCTCATACTGTAAAACAGCGAACCAATTGTCGTCTACATCATACAAGAAGTCCACCACATTGGAGGATAAGCTAGTTTCTTGTTTCCTGCACAAACTTTTAACACTACTATTCCAGAATCAAAACAAAAAAGAGTCGCCAATAGGATAATATATCCACCAAAAGCTACAGATCCCCCGAAAACATGCATTTCGTCACAGCATGCGATGGTGAACGAGAAAGAAGCGCATTGACCTTACTTTTAATATCATTAACCAGCGTATCATAGCCCCTCAACTCAATTATAAGCAAGAGGAAAAACAATATCCCACGCTTATCTTCTTCTACAATACGTCAATACAGAACAAGCCAGCCAGCAACCAAGAAACAAACACGCAGCAGTAAAATTTAGTTAAAAATATGTTTCACACGAAGCGATCAATTGCGACAAAAACAACGGGATCTCAGCAGAATCAGAGTTCAGAGTTACTACAACAACAACAACTCATAAACTGAAATCCGAGAGAAGAAGAAAAGTGCATAATAGCATACAAATACGCACCGATAGAGTCTCATAGAGCCGGAACTTTTGCATACAAATATTTTTGGGAGGAGGAGGAGGAGAAGAAGAGTGAGAAGAAGGTTCGTTCTCCGAAGATGCCATGGCTGCTCCTTCGCCCAATTATTCAGATCCCCCGAGCCTCGGGCTCAGAGGGAAACCATCAAAATCGCATGCAAAGTGTAGCCAATAAAATCACCCAACGTTCTCGCACACGACGATCACCACCACCTAACACGAGGAGAAGCCACAAAACCACCAATGCTCCAAGACGAACAACTCCATGCTCTCAAAAACCCTAGGTTGCTTCAAATACAGCATTCTCCTCCCGCCAAATTCATGGACCCTCCCTTCCCATTCCACCGCCTCTTCCTACCGCACCACCGCCACCAACCACCACCGCCCCCGCCATCACACGCGGCAACCCGAGATACTCTCCCTCCGATCAGACTCAAGCTCACACCGAAGAATCGCCACCGCACAGATCGAAACTTGACAAATTAAGGATAGCGTGTTTTTATAGCTACGAAGCGGAACTCGCAGAGAATAAAGCACGTGCGTGTTTTGAAAACGGAAACTCCAAACGCAACGTTTAAAGAAAACGCTAGGGCGAGATCAAAGATAAAGAAGAAGAAGAAGAGATTTAGGAGGTTGGAGAAGGAAAAGTTTGGCAAGCACGGGAACGAACGGGAAGAGAAGAGAAGAAGAACGACCAACAACTAATAATTGATTCAATTTTTATTTACTTTATATTTATATTATTTTATATATTATACTGTATTTAATTTTCTCGAAGTTGTGATTTATTGACAGCTCAGTGCTCACAGATCCAAATGAGAGAGAAGAACCAAAGCCACACATTAAAATGTCAACAAAACAATTAAAAATCTTAAATAAATAACTATGAGAAGTTATTTTCATTTTATTATAGCTATAAATTGGACCGAATTAGATGGAAGAGATTGTTTTACAATAATTGTAAGTATTATATGGGATTTTGGTATAGTATGAAATCTGAATTGTTGTTTGCTTCAACGACCGCGGAGTAAATGTGACTGTGAACTAACGTGTCATTTAAACTTTCTTGCCCACTCCAATGGAAGAAAGTCGCATGAATGAATCTTGTGCATTGCATTAATATTTGTAAAGAAACATCAACTACTAGCTTCTAGTTTATTTGGGCTTCGTTTGGATGCTTTTGAAAATCAGAAGTAGAGAAAAAACCAAGTTTGAAAAATAAGCTTGTATATATTAAATGAATGGGAATCGAAAAGAAAAAAAAAATAACGGTAAAGTTTGTTAATATAAGTGATTTATTTTGAAAAATAGATAATAGTTCGTTTTTTATTCAATGACTATATTTATTAATATACTGTTTAGTTCACACTTTAACATCATTAATTATTTAACAATTAAAGTGGTGCTGAATTTATAAACATTTAGAAAATTTCTGTGTTAGTTGTGGATAAAATAATATAAAAAAAATATTTTTTGTTTTCTACGTAATTTTATCTATAATCGATGTAAAAAGATCTTAAAATGTATTTTTTTTCAAACAATACCTTTTTTGTTTCTATTATTGTTGGTCTTCTTCTTTCTTTTGCTTTTGGCGTCTTCTCGTTCTTACAGAAGTTGCTGCAACATTGTCCATTTCCATTAGGATCTTGTCCAACCACACCTTGAACCTTGCTCCTCTCTTGCTTAGCCACGTTGGTCTGGTCCTTCTTTCCATGTTGGTTTTTGAATTATTTATAATATATATGCTTGTATGGAGTAATGTAAGGATGTCATTGTGTTTAGGTAATATTATATATACGCAACTAGTCAAGATAATTCAAATTAAAAACATGAGTTGAAAAAGTTGTTTTTGTGTAACATTCAAATGTTGGGTATATGTTAAAATGCAATCTACGTATGACTTTGTTTGAATGCCAAAAAAAATGTTTTATTTGTGAACACCAAAACATAAAGGTATTTCCTCGAAATATGGAAAATATACCAAACTATTTATAATTATCCGTATAAATTGTAATAAAGTATATATTTTTTTAGTAATAATATTAGAAAAGGGTAAACATACTAGGTAATAGTAGTTAGTAATAGTATTAGAAAAGGAATCAAAGTTTTTGGTAATAAAAAGAAGAAGATATACCAATAGCCATGCTTAGGTAGTACTTAAGTTTCTTGTGATTTAACGTGCTTTTAGAAGTTAGATTGAGACGCAAAGAACATCTCTTATTCATTATCCTTTATTCATGATTGTTGTTATTTTTATATTAATATCATAAGTGAACCTTAATTTATCTTTTGAAATTTAATAAAATAATTATTATAGTATTAATTGTGTTATTAAATCTTAAGTTATGTGTTGGATAATTTGAAAAGATTTATCCTTATTTACTTGTAGATACACATCAAGTTTTATCTTGGTATACATGGTTGTTTGGATGCAAAATTGATTTTGGTGAATTTAATAATTGTGTACATAAATATCAATGAGAAATGTTGTTAAAATTTTATGAAAATGAAAAATAAAAGTTTTTTTTAATGTGTTTTGATGAGTGCAAAAAGATGTTTTTTAAATGAGATAGAATGATACCTTTTAAACTAAGATGAGATGTAAATTTTCTAAATGAGATAGAATAATACCTTTCAAACTAAGATGAGATGTAAATTTATCGTATTAGTCATTTTTTACTTTGACATTTGAAAAATTGATCAATTTAAGCCTTGTATATGAAGAGTATGAGAACAATTTTATTTTTTTTTAAATTTGCCCAAAAAAACCAATCTAATAGCAATGAAAGATTTTACTGCCCATACATTAAGTGTATAAATATGTGAGTACAAATAGTAAGCATCACACGAAAACATTTCATCTATGACGAGCTTTTAAAAAATTATACGATATAGACATGACTTAGTGAAGTGGTTAATATTCCATAAGTATCTCACAATGAGGAGGAGAATGCCATAATAAAAAACCAAAAGAGAATATGCTTTGTGATATAGATAAAGAGAGTTTACACCAAGCACATGCTCTTGTTTATGATGATAAATTGAAGAGTGATTTAGAGACATCTTTGTATCTCAAGTACACAAGTTTCGCATTATTGTCACTTGTTTTAGGTCTAGTGAGTTTAAAGGCAACATATGGGTGGGCAATTTACTATAACTTTTGAAGGAGATGCTACCAATTGATAACACCTTGCGAAACCATATAAACCAAGCAAAAAAGATACTTTGTTTGATTGGTTTGTGATATAAAAAAATATGTGATTGTTGTAAAGACTGCATACTATATATAAAAAAATACACATCTATATTAGATAAACCGGGCCACATTATCGAAACTCCTTCACCAAATCAATTATCAAATACACCGTGATATTAAAAAATGAAGACCCAAAATATATTTCAATTGACACAAGATTATGATTACTTCATTTTCTAACTCATCTAACATTTGAGGGTCTATTACTTTCTTACTTACAAATGGTATTAAAGAACAAACCTAATTGTGTTATAACACCTTTTACAAAAGTAGGTAAGATGTGACAAATAGTCACTCACAAAAGTTGTTGTATTAGCACATGACAATTATTAGACTTTAAATTAATTAACTTAAAATATTGATTATACACACAATGCTCTTAACATTTGAAGAATATTCTTGTGGCATTTTCAAAGTGCATAAACATTGACAAAAACATCGCTTTTATGATTTAGAAACAGTATGACAAACTGAAAGTAAGTAAGTATGTTTTGTAACTGATTATGGATGTAATTTAATAAATATACTCATTTAACTTAATAAATTTATACATTGTCTAACATTTAGTTTTCACCAATATGAAAAAATAAATAATATAATAAGTTGGTTTCAATTACAAAACTATCACCATGTATTTTTTTTCATCTTTCTATTTTATTCAAAATAAATGAGTTGACATAATAGACCACATTTCCAATAATAACAATTTATATTTAGTTATTTATTGAATCTTAAATCTTAAAACCTAAATCTTAATCAAGTAAATTGTCATACACTAAAATATATTATTATTTATCTTGCGTCTTTTCTTATCATAGACCCTTAAGATTTGTTGTACCAAAAGTTGGTATTAGTTATGCTAATTCTTTACTAATCCACATGTACCGAACTCCTCTATAGGAGCTGCTGCAATGAATAAATATTATAATCACTCTGTCTATTCTTGTACTAGGAAGGTTGCAGTCCCCTCAATACAGTTTTTTATTAATGCGTTGCACTTAATTTAAGACATAAATGACGAGGGCTAATAAATCACACTTTTTAAGATAAAACAAAAATAAGAAGGTTCAAAGTTGGATTCATGATCAACACATTTGTTCATATATTGAATTTATGTTTATCACACAAATTAAGTTCTTATTTTAGTACTTCAACCATTGTCTCTGAGATTCTTCCAAATTTGGTTCCTCTTCTAAGGAAAAAACTAAGTACTGAAATTGTCTTGCTGATTTTCTGGGGCATCAACTACATCAGCTATAATGAGCTTGATCTCGTTGTTGAAGAGTTTCTCCAAATTGTATGGCCCCACAGAGGAGAATGGTCCATTCCATAATGCATCGGCGAATTGCTGATGGATCTTCTCTGTTGGGTGAAAAGAATCCCACCATACATGATCACCAGCATTGTCACATAAGCTGAACTCTGTCACTTTCTTAGTGCCCCCACAGGTGAAGATGCCACCGTATGGTCCACTTCCACAGCAAGCATTAACTCCATCTTTAAAACCTTCCATAAAAAACAAAATTTTCAATTGGTTAGGAAGAGGGAGTTGTTAATTAATACATGTTTTTGTTAATTAATTGTAAATTACATACCATAATTTGTAGGGTTATCTATTCTATCTCCAAGCCAATCATAGAAATTAGAGTTGCTGTACATGAATCCTTCATGAACTTGGTAGAGGCTTGTGAGAACATTACTCAAAGCATTATTATGAGCTAGAGCAAGAGCAGAAGCTGCCTCAAAACAACCACCTTTGTCGGTGTTTAGAGCTCTAAGAGCTGGCAAGCAACCCAAAGGAGACAAACTTAAGAACCCAAATTTTCTTGCTCCTTTCTCATATAGAATCTGTAACACAACACACAAAAGGGATAAACTTGTTATATTTTTCTTATTATTAACCCTAATTAGGGTTTTTAATTTTGCAAGCAAATTAGGCTTACTTGGATGGCCTGTGTCAAATTTCCAATGACCATTCCAATATATTGCTCAGGATTGTAGCTTTCTTGCATTTTGGGGTTACCCAGATAACCACCCATGTAATCGTTGCTTCCTATACTAATGAAATAAATTGCTTCCGAGATAATTTCCTTAGCTTTGTTCTCTCCAAGCTTTTCTGATAATAAGTTCCTCACTTCTTCAAAGTGACTTAATTGTGTTTGGAGATCAATCACCTATTCATATAGCAACTTGTTAAAGAGAAGTGAGGTTCACAAGTTGCATGTCACGAGTCACCGATATAGGTGCAAAAGGTTCATGTAATAATTAATGACGTTAACATCATATCATACGGTGGTAGCAATTTACCAGTCCATGATTGGTTTCAGAAAGAACACCGGCCCCACCAGAAGCAAAGTTGGCACCGTTGCTATAATCGGCATTTGGTTGCAAAAATGGAGGAATTAGTGGAAGCTTAGCATATTCAGCTGCATCAGCACATGATAGAAGTTAAATTAGCACACACCAAGGACAAAGTAATGTGATATTTGCTTCAAAAACAACACCAAAAGCCGTGTCTCGTGATCTCTTTTATGGTCATTGAATCATTAACATTTGAAAATAATAGAGTATATATATGAAATCTTAATTACCTATAAAATCTACAATGACACGACCATCTGAGAATCTTCCCGTTGGTTCATGAAAAAAACCGTTGAGTCCATATGGTTTGTAATCCGCTTTGTTCTCTGGAATTGTATCTATGAAGTTGTTGTTGCCAGAATCTACGGTAGAGTCGCCAAATATGAAAAAGGCCTTAGTTGTGGTTGAACTAATTTGGTTTGTAAGGCTCTGGGATGTGCTGAAACTCGTTGAAGCTATGAACTGGATTAAGGTTATGCAAATAACAGAGAAACCCATAGAAAAAATTTTCTTTGCCATGTTGAAAACTTTTGAATCAATCCCCCTTTTGCCTTCCATTTTGTGCTGTTTATATAGCAGACTATGCTTTCGACGGCGATGCAATCGATGCAGATGTACAGCGTGATTAGTATTAATTTAGCTTATTATACACCCAGTAATTCCACTTAACTTAAGATCAAAATTAAAATATGTTTAAATTTCTTAATTTTTAGTGACTTCTTTTAAAAATAAAACTATAATTCTTAACTCCTGCCTGACTCTAAAGAGAATAATAACTCGAATGTATTCAAAGTGATTAAGCCTAACAATGAATAAATTATATAATAAAATATTAGAAGTTTGCATTTTAATCAAATTGTGGACAAAAGTATAACGGAGTGACTCGATCCCAAAACTTGGAGAGCATCTTTAACTATCCTACCAGAAAAGACAAAATAATAGTGTGTGAATAATAGTGTGTGGGTCTACTTCTGGCTTGTTTTTATTTTTTATTTTTAATTTTTTTTTATGTTTTGTGTGAGTCTAATCTATTCTGTTTTTAATTCATTACATTATAAATAATATTTTAGTGTGCGAATCTTGTTTTCGTTTAGTTTTATTTTTTATTTTTTAAATTTCTTTTTACGTTTTGAATGAATTTTTTATAATTAATTAATTGTAAATAATATTAGTCTATGGGTCATACTTTTATTTTATTTTATTTTTTTTCTTATAATGAGTTAAAATATTTTTAAAAATACAATATAAGTGTGTAATAAAAGTTCGTTGATAAAATTTATTTTTGAGATTGTATATTTTTTTATATTATTTTTCTTTTAGTTCGGATAAGATGATTTTGAGTTTAGTGTCTTTTTCCTAGTCTTTATAATCACATATTAAACTCATCTAAACTTTAAATTATCTTTTTTTCATTCTGAATCTTATTAGTATTTTTTTTTTTTTTTTTTTTTTTTTATTTTATTTTTTTTTTTTTATATTTTTTTTTTTTTTTTTTTTGTATGGTAAAATGGTTTTATGTTAATTTAAATTTTT
>Ga0123340_1001884_pt1 | contig 18213 bp, 10 predicted proteins | sample SirMexnodulemix_FD_89961 | JGI IMG/M metagenome (GOLD analysis project Ga0123340, IMG submission 89961) | Root nodule microbial communities of legume samples collected from Mexico - Siratro Mexico nodule mix | ecosystem: Host-associated > Plants > Roots > Nodule | place: Mexico: Nepantla... | reverse complement strand
ATTTGACACTGTATTTTATTAATAAAATATTATATATAAATAAAATAATAATAATATATATTAGTATTAAATGATATTAAAGATGAATAGTGATGTCAAAATATCACCACTTATTTAAAAACATCTTATTTTTGTTATCCAAATGAAGACTGATTAAAATTGTTTGTTTAGGTATCTAATAATTTTGGATTTTAAAGTCCATAAATCATACAAGAGAAAAAGTGTGAAACCTGTTTTACTTTATTAAAGATATTTCTTAAGATAATAACAGTTAAAATTTTATTTTGATTATGTAAATTAAAAATTTAATAATTTATTATTGTCTAAAATTTCATCATTCTTTAATAAAATTTAATCTCTGACTTTTCTCTAAAAAACTAATATACATTTTGTAGTTTCTAAGAGTAAAATGGCAATATTTAAATCTGGGAGAAAAATAATAAATCGAAATTTACGGAAAAAAACATGATACTTTATGTGGTTAACATGAATCTCATTAACCATGCCTAAGAAGATCACGGTAATCACATAATATGAATGAGTTATTTCAAACTTATATAATGCGAACACTAAATTCTTAAAAGTCAACGTAGGCAAAAGTCATTACTGAAAATTGAGGATAAAAACATAATTAAGGAAATAAAAATAACGATTAGAGATAGAAAATGGTTAATTAATGGTTAAGATAATAGCATTTGGGAAAATCCAAGGATTATGTTGTTGTACCGCCATTGGAGGACCCCACCTCTGCACAGTCCCTTCCTCAATTCTATTTCTCCCAACTTTTTCCCTCAAAATCAAAACACAATACAACCCTTTCTCTCTTCCGGCGTTTTCGCCTGTAACCACTTTTTACGTTTTACTGCAAAGTCCTTCCCCTTCTTACTTTTTCAATCTTCTTTTTATTCTCCGTCTTAATAATATTACGTTCTATCTTTCTTGCTACTTGTTTTTCTTTTCTGCTTTTCATTAATTTTTCTTCTTCTCCCCAATTTGCTTATCTGCTTCCTCGGATTCCATTCCGCTTCCCTGATTTCACCGTTATGAGCTTTTCCCCGTTCGTTTTCTGAGATTTCACCAGGTTTCCACTCTTCCGATTTCTTATCAATTTCTTAGGGTTTTTCTCCGATTTGTATGGAGTTAATTATTAATCACGTGCGTTTTTTTTTTTTTTTTCGCTCAATCAGGGTTTCCGCGAGATGGCCAACGAAGGAAGTAATACCGAGACCTTAGCTCCTGCCGAGCCGCATCTGTTCGAGGTAATCTATGAAGCGTGGCTCCGTGTCTCTTGAAAACTAATTAGTTTAGATGCTTCAATTCGTGGTCAAGTTTGTGAATCCAACAGTGCTGTTTGTTTAATTAGTTTGAAAACGTGACGTGCTGATATCGTTTAAGCATTTTTTTTTTTTATCTAAACCTTGCATCCTTTAAAACTGTGATCCGTGTGTTACTGAATACTGAGAGCCTGCTGCAATCATTGTTTTGATATTTTGAACTGTTCGTAAATCATAAGCATATGTTTGAGAAGTTTCTTGAGCCTGTTCTATAAATGAGTTGTTAGTTAGTCTTCTAGGGGAAAAAATGTTTGCTAAACGGATAATCCTCTTTCTGCACTGTTATATACCATTTGCGTAATTTTTCTGTTTTGGATGTTTTGAGCTCAATGATATCTCATCCTTGTATTACTCTATGTATGTATGGTTAAGTTTAGTATACTTTGATCACGTAAAGCATAACTCACAATCTTTTTGTAGAACCGGCACGTTGATGCTAGCCAACATCATCCAACTTCCTATGCTCCTAATACAACTGGGTCTGAAGCTGCGCCATGGACTGTTCATAGCTCTACAGGAAATGGAATTTATTCTAATACAACCTACCAGTATGACCAACATCCACAGCCGCCTGCAAAAAGCATTCAAGATGGACACAATGTATCATCAGTTGCTGGTAATTCATCAAATTTGGGAACAGCTAATGTAACCCAAGATTACAATGCATACGCATCATACCCAAGTTCTTCTAATCCGTATGGTTATGGCAGCATGGGATTCTCGGGCTACCATAACAACTATCAGCAGCAACCTAATCATACCTATTCACAGCCTGTAGGAGCATATCAAAACACAGGTGCTCCTTATCAGCCTATTTCCTCCTTTCAGAATACTGGGTCTTATGCTGGATCCGCAAGTTATTCAAGCACTTATTACAATCCTGCTGATTATCAGACTACTGGAGGTTACCAAAACAGCAGTGGATATGGAAATCAAGCGCCTGCGTGGAACAATGGCAGTTACTCTTCTCATCCATATACTGGTTACACCCCAGATTCCAGCGTTTCTTATAGTTCTGGTGCTGCCACTGCTTCGATGCAGTATCAGCAACAGTACAAACAGTGGGCAGACTACTACAACCAAACAGAAGTCAGCTGTGCACCAGGGACAGAGAACTTATCTGTCACAAGTTCATCTGCTTTGGGTTGCCCTATTCCTGCAGTGACTAGTGGTTATGCAACTCCAAATAGCCAGCCTCCGCAATCGTATCCACCATTTTGGAGACAAGAGTCCACCTCTTCCGTCATACCCTCTTTTCAGGTTTGAAGATTACTTTCAGTCCAAACGTGTGGAAAAATGATTACTATGTAGAATATTAATATTGACCGGACAGAGCAGATAAATTGTTATTCATTAATGCAAGTTGCTTTGTTATGGTTTTTGTTGAATTCCAATTCTAATAAAATATTTTGTATAATGGATATCTAATATTTGTTTGGCTTTATGAGATTGTTGTATTCGGATGATTAGTTTTTTTTTTTTTCTTTTTCGAAGTGTAGTTCGTTAACTTATTAATTTCATTTTCATTTCTTTTGATGGTCAGCCTGCTGCGGTAAATAGTGGTGATCACGATAGTTACTGGAAACATGGGCCCCAAAGTTCTCAGATACAACAAACTAATCCTATTCAACCAAACTATCAAAGTCCTTTAGATTTAAAATCTTCTTATGATACATTTCAGGATCAACAGAAGACTGTATCTTCTCAAGGAACCAATTTGTACCTTCCTCCTCCTCCTCCTCCTCCGCTGCCTCTCCCCTCTCAACAGGTAAACCTGTCACCTATGCAAAGTGTTCCATCTCCAGATGCAAAACGGGTAAGCAAACTTCAAATTCCTACAAATCCACGAATTGCTTCAAATTTGACATTTGGACAGCCCAAAGCCGAAAAGGACAGCTCTTCAATTGGTTCAGCACCAAAACCTGCGTATATTGCTGTTTCGTTACCAAAGCCAGCTGAGAAAGTATCATCTAATGATGCTGCTAATTCCATACTTAAGGTGATACTTGGACAAGAATATTCAATGGAGTTTTAACTTACATAATGCATGATAAATTATTATCATCTTGACAATTTATTTATTTTATTTCTTTGTTTCAATTAAAAGAAAACTAAAGATTTAGAAAACATCATTGTACTATAAGTTGATGGAAACTAAGTGTTTGGACTTGCAAGTTTGGGAAGAATTTTCCGCAAAAGAAAAAATTAAGTTAAAGCGAATAATATAAAAAGAACTAATAAATTGGTGAACAAAGCAAAGCTACTGGTATTATTTTCTTATAACAGCAGCAACGCCTTATCCCATTGGGTGAGGTTGGCTATGGATTATATGATGCCATTCGGCGCAGTTAACAACTAATGTTTTGGAAAATAGCAATAGTCTATTCTAAAGTGATAAATAACCTTGTTTCATGACTATTGAAATAGCATCTGGAGCCAGGCACCAAATTTTAAATTAACTGTTTTTATCTTTTAAAGAAATTTATTAAATACAAGTTGTTTTATAGAGGACGTTGATATTGCAACCAATTGATGATTGCTTTATGTATTATCTTTTAATAATTACCGAACTATTCTTGCTCACAGCCTGGTATGTTTCCCAAGTCTTTACGTGGCTATGTGGAAAGAGCTTTGGCTCGTTGTAAAGATGATAAGCAAATGGCTGCATGTCAGGCTGTCATGAAGGAGGTGAGTTTTTAGTTTTATACTGGGAGAAGAAAAGTATATGTTGATAATATTACTTTCACGTAGTCACCAGTTCAAAGCATTCTGCTTTTTATGCATTTGTTAGATTTGTTTCTCCCTCCCTTCTAGTTTTGCAGCTTTTGCATTATGGCAAATGATACATTTGAAGAGCACTTATGATGCTCTTGAAACCTTTAGATGATTCATGTGTGTATATAACGTTAGGATCAAACAAAAGAAGCTCTGTGGTCTTCACCTTAGTTATTCAGAGCAGAAAGTATATGATTCTGTAATTTTGTATAACTTGTCTTTATGTTTTTAAATTGACACTAGAGACATTCGGAAAAAAAAAAAAGAGTGACATTTGTGTACAGCCGTGATGCACCAATACAAGCCAACATATCCGAGGACGTATCATTCAGATACGTCTAAAATATGTATCTGCAGAGTGTCAGCAATTAAAAATAAAAAAATGTATCATAGGTGTACAGACATACCCACAACATCATTCTTAATTAATTTTTTAATGTAATAAATAATACGTGCATTTGTCATCCAATCACTAACCATCATGTATGGTATATTAACTTTTATAATTACTTTCTTGAAAGTCACACTTGGTTGACTTTTCATTGACTTAATAGTGTAAAAGGTTTTACACTGATAGTGCTTGCCTATGAAACTCTTTATAATAGAGAATTTAATCAGAATGCATCGACAGTATTGATGCCTTTTACGTTGTCATTTGATCATGATAAGATTATTGACTTTTTGTAACAATGACTTTAACAGGCACATCTATGGTGGTTTCTATTTGGTTGATAGTATAAAAATCTTTCTGCCGACAATGTTTCATACTAAAATTCTTGAATAAATACCTGCTGCCAATTCTTTATACTGTTTACAGTGTCTTGTAAATTTTCCCTTCAAAAAGCGTAAAAGTTGTGTGCGCACGAAGGATGAAGTAGAAATGTCTAGGCTGTTGAATCTTATTATCTTCTCCCCTTGTCCCATTCTTCTTCTTTATGTACATTTGTGTTACTTAAATGTGAAGGATGGTGACATGAAAACCAAGATTGAATATTGCTTGTGGAAATAAGTTGTAGCTTGCAATATGGAGTTGTGAAACTTGAAACAGAACCTGGGGTGTTAAATTGGTTATATGAAAGTCCGTTATCACTTCCTTGGTTGGTATTGTAATTCTGTTCATGTGCAAATTACTTAAAAATTCAGATTACCCACCATAAACCCGTTTGAATTGTTCCCATTGCTTCATTTATTAGTGTTTTGTCAAAGTGTGCAAGATCAACAACAATGAAGCTGTATCTCATTAGGTGAAGCTTGCAACCTAGATCCCATGATGTCATTCAGCCTGGTTAAAGCCCAGAGCTTTAGAAATATTATTTGCCATGAGATCTCCCTTTATAAACCCAGAGCTTTACTGTCCTGTTAGGTCCATGTGATGGATTGCATTGTTGTGGATAAAAAATATTTAGTTTTATGAGTGTCTACGTGTCCTTTATTGTTCTCTATTAACATCAATCATATAATTTGTTTTCTTGATTTTTGTTTGTCTGTTTGTTTCAATAATCTTATCAGATTCCTTAACATCCTTTGCAGATGATCACTAAGGCAACAGCTGATGGTACTCTCAATACACGAAATTGGGATATGGAACCACTTTTCCCAATGCCAGATGCAGATGTGGTCAATAAAGAGTATGATTTCTCTTATTTTACCTCTTGTTTTTGTTGGTTGAAATATCATTCTTGTACCTGAGTGTAAATTTAAGGTGTTTCTGATTTTTGCTAATTTTCATGGCTTGATCAATTTCTATATATTCTTCCAATTTTTCGCCTGTAATATGTACAATCATGAATGGAAGTAGCTTATTTCTTGTGTTTGGGAGGGCCAAATAATGAAAAATTGACTGTAGTTAAATTACAAGAAAGTTAAAAATTTAAAACAAAAGTAACTAGATTATGTTCTACAAAATAAAATTACAGTACTGTATTAAAATAACTATAAAAACTATTAAAGATTTTGTTTGATTTGGTATTTAGTATGAGAGGAGCTGTCTCTTTATACACAATAAGAAACCTATATGTTTTAAATGTTGTTAGAAGCTCATCGGTATTTCTTTGCAGTCAATGTGACATTTTAGAAGCTATTAATCATGTCCCTCGATTATGATTGGATATGGTCAGAGAGAGTAGAGCCTATAAAAGTTTGGACAACCATCACCTTATGAGGTAGCTTTTGGGATTGAGTTAAGGTTGTACTAAATTCAAGATGGTAGATCTGTTATAGATCTGATATTTGGCTACCCTCGAGTCTGAAAATCTACCTAGCCTTGAACTTTTCTAGTACAATCTGCCCTGTCCAGTGTATTGTAAATAAAACCAGTTCTACAATCTCCACTATCCAGTTGACCAATCCCGGGCATTAGGGTGTGTGTGTTGAGATTCCACATCAACTATAAATATGACCAGATTAGTGTTTGTTAATGGTTAGACAATTCTCAACTCATGATCTAACTTTTAGATTTAAGTTCATACCAAGCCCAAATTCAAGAGTGATATTTAGATTGTTTAGCATCGTTGAAGATCTCATACCGACTAGAGACACTATCAAATTATAGTATATAAGTGGGTGTAAACCTTTTTTACAAGCCGATTGTTTAGGGTTAAGTTAGGCTTAGAACTCACTTTTTAAGATGGTATGAGCATATCTAAGCGATGCTTGTTGGGCCTATTGCATTGCTCGATGTTAAGCCGCTCTTGTATCACCCATAAATATCTATTTCCACATGAAAGATTTCTAATCTTTGGTATGAGGGGGGTGTTGGAGATCCTATATCTACCAAAGAGACATGACAAAATTAATAGTATATAAGTGCAAATTTTACCTAACTAGCCGATTTTGTGGGGTTAAAACTTACTTTCTAAGAAGTGCGATAAAAGACTTATTCATAAAGATAAGATTCTATATATGTAGTCTCTATCTGATACCAAAACACATACCTAAATGCGTATCCTTAGAGCTTATACGAGGTTTTTACTTTTCTTATTTTACATCTGTTGAAGGTTTTGTTAATCTCTAAAGCCTTACATTAAGGGATAAAAACTATTGAATGAAAACTAGAAGCATCTAATGTGTTGGAAGTTCTGATATTATTTATCTGCTTCCTCTTTAAATAATTAGGATAATTTAATGAGAAGTGAGGCATGCTTTATTTTATTTATTAGTTTTATCTTCATTTTCATTATTTTCTTACTTATATACCGTGCATTGCATGTGTTTCATAAGTATCCTATCCTTTGAAGTTTGAAGCATTAAATTGTAATGTTAATGATTGAATATTATTTTAATAAGAGATGTAATATTATGACATATTATTTGTCAATGTCTCGTGCAGTAGTTCACTGTTATCAGCCCAGGATTCTTTATTGCCAAAGTATAAAAAAAGTCCCAGACGATCTAAAAGTAGGTGGGAGCCAATGCCAGAGGAGAAGCCAGTTGACAATCCAGTGTTTATCACTAATGATACTGTAAAGTATAGTAGTTGGGTACCTAATGCAAAGGACAGAAAGGTATTTATATGCTTATTCAAGTAATTTATGGAATTTTTAAGGCTCTAGCTGGTGTTATTCTTGTTGCTTTCTTGTCACAAATGGAGTGGAAATGGAGTGGAAGTGCAGTTTAACTAGTTTAGCCTTTTTTTTTTTCCTGTTTTCCCTCTAAATTTTTATTATTGGTTTTGCTTGATTTCGTGCCATTTTTATCTTATGGGTTATGTTTGAGGCTATGCATCCGTATGATCAGGGATCTTTTCTATTATGATCTGAATAATAGTTGCTTTGTGATCCCCATGGCACGATCCTAGTCTGAATGATAATTTGCTTTTCAGATAATTTTGAGGTTCACATTCCATATATCTAGTGTGCTCATTTTTATTCTACATTTCACTGTCCTGCAATTTTTGTGTGTGCTTCTGTGAGTGAGCTAGTGTCATATGAAAATTTTATTGACGTGTCATTTGTTTAACTTATTTATTGTCATAATTATTTTGTTATGTATAAAGCTTTTCAAGTTCACTGTGTTGTATTATATTAACCAAACTAACTGCTTTACTGATTTATATTGTTGTATAAGTTGTGCATTATTGACATATAGTATAACTGCTATTCCTTGTTGGGTCTGGAATTTGGTACCCTTGTTTACGAACACATGAATTTGTTTTTTGTGTCTGTAGCCTTATTCTTTTCGGAAGAACTTTTTAATCTGTAAAGTTTTGTTCTTTTTTCCTCCTAACGGAAGTGCTCTTAAAGTACAATCACATGTGTGCCTATAAATTTTAAAGAATGAATGTTTCATTTACCTCATAAAATGGCATGCAGGTGGTCATGGAAAACAAAGAAAGCAAGGAGGATTTGTTGAGGAATACTAAATTTTCTCCATTACTGCAGAGAATGTCTAGTAAGCCTCTCCAAAGGCCATTTAAGAAGCAGCGTCTTACAGATGCTTCTAATGTTTCTGAAAATGGTGATGCTTCTAGTGATAGTGACAAGGAACAAAGTTTGACTGCATATTATTCTGCTGCAATGGCTTTTAGTGATTCACCAGAGGAACGGAAGAGACGTGAAAATCGTTCCAAGAGATTTGATTTACAAGGCCATCGAACAGAAAATAACCACTCTAGGAGAAAACATGCTGGAGCTGGAAACTTGTACAATAGAAGGGCTAGTGCCTTGGTTCTGAGCAAAAACTTTGAGGATGGTGCCAGCCAAGCTGTAGAGGATATTGATTGGGATGCTCTAACTGTGAAGGGTACTTGCCAGGAAATTGAAAAGCGTTACCTGCGTCTAACTTCTGCCCCTGATCCTGCCACTGTAATGTCTCCTCTCAAGAATTTGAATTGTGTGCTGCTTCTTTTCTCTGCCTTCCTGTTTTCTTCACTCTCTGACTGTGAACCTTATCAAAATGCTATGAACTTACAGGTACGACCTGAAGAGGTTCTTGAGAAAGCTCTATTGATGGTTCAGAATTCCCAGAAGAATTACCTTTATAGATGCGACCAGTTAAAGTCCATTCGCCAAGACCTAACTGTTCAACGAATACGCAATCAATTAACAGTCAGGGTATGCTTTCTGATGGATAGCATTCTAGTATTGCTTATTCGTGATTTTTTTTTTTCAATTTAATGGTTTCCCACTTCATCTGCATCTCTCGGGCTATGCTACTGATCAATTGTTCAGGAACCGCTTTAAAGATATTATAGTGAAAACATGTCGTCTCCCCACTTCTATTTTATTTTTCAAAGTGTTCTCTGCCTATCAGAGTTCGTTTCTGATATAACATAATAACATCATTTGATCTAACTCAGAAAAAGGCTTTTGTGGTGATAATTTGCATATTCTGTATACACACTGATATATTTTCTAACTTTCTGCCCTTAATAATAACCTTGAAACAATGCTTCAGGTGTATGAAACACATGCCCGATTGGCACTGGAATTTGGGGACCTGCCTGAATATAATCAGGTTAGTTCTGTATATTATCTGAGGGAAAATGCTTTATTTAGTTTTAGGGTCTGATTAGCTTTTTACATGCTTTTTCTGGTTATTTATGCATCTGTTCTGAGATCAATGATTAACATATTTTACTAATGGATTTTTTGGTTGGAGAGGATGGAGTGAAATAGGGAGGAGAGAATTCAATTTATCAATACTTTTTCAATCTCTTTATCTCTCCTCTTCTCTTTATATTTCTTCAACTTCGTACCTTTTTAATTTTTACTTTATTTCTCTCCTATTTCCACTCATCTTTTTAATTTCTATCTATCCTATTTCTCTGGTCTCTCTGCCGAACAAGCTATAAAGGCAATCAATGCTATGAAATAGTTAATTATAATTTTAAATCGAAGAGGAAATTTTTTACCATTCTTGCTCGTTTTGAAATGAGAATGATTTATTATAGAAGTTGACGATGTTATTCAACTCTTATATGAGCTTTAGATATTGATGCTATTTGCGTGAATGCAGTGCCAATCTCAGTTAAAAACTCTTTACGCTGAAGGCATTGAGGGCTCTGATATGGAATTTGCGGCTTACAATTTACTTTGCGTTATTATGCATTCAAATAATAACAGAGATCTCGTATCATCAATGGCAAGGTTTGCCCTTTTGATAATTATATTATGTGTTTCACCTATCAGAATTTTGTTCTATTATTATTATTATTATTATTATAATCTGCACTTAAAATTTACTAGTTTGGGTCCTTTGGGAGTTCTATTCCCTTAAAAGCACTTTGATAATTCTGAATGTTATTTAGAATTTGGAAATTGTTGGTTTGACTTGTAGTTATGTGATGGCAAACCTAATTTGCCTGCTCAAAACCTCAAATGAGTGGTTGTTTGGGATGAGTGATAAATCTGAAAGTTTAGTTGTGGGGGGGTAATGAATAGTTGTTTTATGCAAGTAAAATTTAAGCAATAGATAGATTTTAATATAAAACTTGTATATAATTAAGGTACGTAATAAGTTAATATATTTAAATATAGCATTTTTATTTTTAATTTACAGTGAACAATTTAAATTGTGAAATAAGATGGTTTTTTTATTATTGATAATTTGTTTTGAAAAAATAATTTAATCTGGAGATGAAGACAAAAGGAAGTAAATGAAAAGTGATAGACAATTAAGAAATTGAAATGTGTGTGTGTAATCTGAACTTCTAATGTTGTCAATACCAGTTTGTCTCGCGAAGCAAAGAAGGATGAAGCTGTAAAGCATGCCCTTGCGGTTCGTGCTGCTGTAACTTCAGGAAATTATATTGCATTCTTTAGACTGTACAAAGCAGCTCCTAACTTAAACACCTGCCTTATGGGTGAGTTTTCGTAATTACTTGTTTTCACCGTGTTAAGGGGATAAACTGAAGTGATTTTTTTTGTTTTTATTTCCACAGATCTTTATGTTGAAAAGATGCGTTATAAGGCTGTGAACTGCATGTGCCGGTCGTATCGCCCAACTCTACCTGTCTCGTACATTTCTCAGGTTCTTGGGTTTTCAACTGGTGCTGCCACAAATGGAGCAAGTGATGAAAGAGAGACAGATGCTTTGGAAGAGTGTTCAGAATGGTTGAAAGCACACGGTGCTAGCATAATTACCGATAATAACGGAGACACGCAACTTGATACTAAAGTATGTTCCCATTGACATTCACATTCACAACTTGATGTACAATTCCATCCTCCACATTCACACTGTCCTGTGGCTGCTATTCTAGTCAAGATGTTATGTTCCCATATTTTGATTTGTTGAATCATCACTCATCTTGAGACATTTTGAGACTTATTCCATGAACTGGTTAACCTGTATAAATCTAGAAATTCGTAGTCACCAATCAGCTTCTAAAATTGTTTTCTTAACATGATTTATGGGTGGGTGAATTGATGAGATATTTTTAATTTGCAGGTTTCAGCATCTACCCTGTGTATGCCGGAGCCAGAGGATGCTGTTGCCCACGGAGATGCCAATCTTGCTGTTAATGACTTTTTAGCACGAGCACCTTTGTAGCCAAGTTTATTGTTTTTGAGGAGCAGAATGAGCTCTGATATGACGTGGGTAGCTACGCTAGAACAAAGGCTGTGTGATAGATGGTCCTATAACTTACTGTGAAACCTGGGATTAGTAAGTGGAATATAGTATGTGGGAAGAAAAAAATATGAAGCCGCTTAACGTTCCAATGAATTCATACAGCCTTATAAATATTGATTGATTGATTTGATGCTTACTATTCTTTCCTGGAGAAAGATCAGGACTATAGATGCCAGGCAATGTAATTTAGTTCCCAAAAATAGTTATAAAAGGCCCCTCAATTTCCTTTTCATTTTTGTACCAGAATCTCTTATGTACCTGATACAATGTCAAAAATTCATATTTTATAAATAATAACATGCTTTCGATGGGTTAATTGCATCTAATAAGATCATAAAATTGGACCAAAAGAGACGGGGAAACATTTTTTTGAAATAGAATGTATATATTGTTAGACTGCAGCAGCTCATTTTTTAATGTTTTATATATTTAACAAAATCATCAAAGTTAATAGTGAATGATCGAATTCTTCTATGAACAAATTTACAAGTATCGGTAAAGTTTTGAAACATTACCATTTAAATATTATGTTATTTAATTAAAAAATTTCTTGACCGAGTTAATAAGTGAGACAATTAATATATTTTTCTTATTAATTAAATTTTGCCAAAAAGTATTGTTCATTTTTGTATTAAATATGTTTTAGTTATGACTCTAAATAATCTATTATTTTTTATAATCTTTTTTTGTATTTCAGATAATTACAATTTTTTAAGCCAGAAATAGTACTTCGAAAAATCAGAACACGAAAGTGAATTGAATTTCAACATTATCTTAAACTAGTCTTATTTCTTTGCATTTTTAAATAAGAATTAGTTATTTTTCAATTATAAAACACTGTTTAATTTAATTGTTAGTTATTACGCGCTTGATCTTTGTTTCTATGAAAATAAAACATGTCTTAAATATTAATAGGCAATTAAAAACCATTTTTCTATTTATAAAATAAATACGATTTATTTATATGCATGTATAAAAATATCTTGTTTTATCATTTTATATGTATTAAGATATGATTTTATCAATTAACTTCAGGAAACAAACAGTTTTATTAATTTAACAAACAATTATCATGCTTTATCGATTACATTTTTACATAAACCTTTATCTGTACGTGTTAATTTAATTAAAAAGTAGTAGATTAATAATTTTTCATATTCTTTCTAAAATACTATTTTTGAATTCATGGATTATAATTATTGTTGGAGCTGGAGAGACGCAGTGAGAGGTAAGAGTAGATGCATTCAATATTAAATAAAAACTGTTAGGTTTTTGGTAACACATTAAAGGAAAACTTAAACTCAAACAGATAAACACTGACGAGTGTTTGAATGTTTATGGTAAGAAACAATTAACTAATTTATGGAAGTGAAGATTACAGCTTTTTACCAGACTGCCGATTGCCAGCACTGCACTTGGCAAGAACAGAAGAAATAGAATAGATAAATAAATTACAAAAAACAAAAAAACAAAAAAATGCACAAATTGAAAATCACGGTGACGGCGAGGGTGACGACGATCAGCGCCTCTTGTTCTTGCTACCCAGCAAGAGGGAGAAGTAGAAGAGGAATCTAAAGAAGAATCCCCAGGCCACAGTGATCCACAAGCAGTTCCACTTGCTCAACTGGGTGATACTGTTCTGCCGCAGAATGTCGGAGCCGGTGGTCAAACAGGTGGAGGCGGTGATGTTGATTCCCAGAGTGTTGCTCATGGAGCCCAAAAGCTTCAGCTTCAGAGCCTGCGGCACCGACCCAAGAGGCGTGTTATCGAAAATCTGAACCCCTCTGACGAAGCACTTGACGGGGTCATCGAACTCGTTCTGCAGAACAGCTTCGTAGGGGTACTTCACCAGCGAGAAGTAGTGGAACCAAATCCAGTAACTGGGAATCCTATCCCTGTTGATGAAGAACCCACTGAAGAGCAAGAAATATGCGAGAATGGCCACAACAATGGTGTAACCCAGCATCACGTGCGGCACCACACCGGAAAGGAACGACACGAAGGAGTTCCCGGCCCAAAACGAAGCGAAAATAATCAGAAAATAAAACAGAAAGCCCGAGAAACCACCGTCCAGGCCCACGGCCCAGAAAGTGATTGCCGCGAAAGCCAGCGAGAGAAACGCTAGCGCCGGCAGCGCAACCAGCGCGTGCGAGACCAAGTACGATAATCTGCGATACGCGTTGTAAGCGGTTTCTCTCATGAAGATGTAGCGTTCTTGGAGGAACACGGGAAGCGCGTCTGCGGTGGTGTAGAAGGTTGTTGACATGGCGAAGGCGAAGAATCCGAGCCTCTCTTGCACTCCTTTCGGAGAGTTATCGAGTTGCCAAAACATGGTGGCGAGAATGAACCCCGTCACCATCACCGCGCACAAGCGAGTGCCGAAAACCTCCGGCATTCTTCTCGAGTTCAGAAACGAGCGCTTCCACAGCGTCGCCATCTCCATCCAAAACGGATTCGCAAAGGTTGGAACCATTGACGACGGGTTAGGGTTCGTGTTCGTGGCACCGGACACCAGTTTCCCTCGCGAAATGCTCGCGCTTATTGCTTCCTTCAACGACAACCCGTTCCCTTCGACCTCCGTTGTTGTTTGATTGTGCTTCGTCATGCTCTGCCACGACTTGTTGAACTCCACCAAGCTCTTCGTTCCTCCGGGAGAGCCTTCCAGTTCGCGAATCAGGTCCAACGCGAACTCCGTTCTGTTCTCGGTTTCCGGAATCGGATGACCGAACTCCGAGAAAAAAACCGGCACCTGCGACGGTGAACCGCTGTAAACGGTTTGGCCGCGTGATAGAAATATCATGCGGTCCAGAAGCCCTAGGATTCGGTAACTCGGCTGGTGAATGGACATGATCACGATGCTTCCGCTCTGTGCGATTCTCTGCAAAACCTTCACCACCAAATACGCGCTTGTGGAGTCGAGTCCTGAGGTTGGCTCGTCCAGGAACAGCAGGATCGGGTCGTGGATTATGTCGATGCCGATGGAAACTCTCCGGCGCTCTCCGCCGGACACTCCGCGGTGGCCTTCGTCGCCGATGACTGTTTTCGCTGCGTTCCGAAGACCTAGCTGGTCGATGAGAGCCTGGACGCGAGCGTTTTTCTTCGACTTGGAGAGCGTGCGCGGAAGTCTGAACTCCGCTGCGAACATCAGCGTCTCTTCCACGGTGAGCATTGGGAAGAGTAGGTCGTCTTGCATCACGTACGCGGAGATCACCTTCAGAAGACGCGATTCCAGCGGCTCGCCGTTCAGCGCCACCGTGCCTTTTAGACTTCCCTTGGCGATCCGGTTCGCCAGCGCGTCGATTAATGTCGACTTTCCAGAACCGCTCGCGCCGAGGACCGCCATGATCTCGCCGTCGCGCGCCTCGCCGGAGATGTCGTTGAGCAGCGTCTTGGTCCGCCTGAACATGCTCTCGCCGACGGCGGGAGCTTCAGCCACCGCGGACGGGCCGAGGTGGCTACTGCGCCGATGGAACACAGAGGAGAGGCTCATTTTGCGGCTGGCCTTGACGCTGTAGGTGAGGTTGCTGAAGGAGAGGACGAACGGCAGCGAGCGAGGTCCAGCTCCGGCGCCGTCGACTATATCAAGAGCTTGATGCACCGGCGTCTCGCTTCCGTCGCCGGTGGCTTCCTTCCTGGCGTCCCCGACGTGCTTGAGGAGCTGTCCGAGGGTGGGCATCTCGGCGGAGGAGGGGCGGCGCGTGAAGTCGTCCATTTCCATTGAGTCGAAATAGGGCTGAGTAACATCGGTTAGCGATAATGAATTGTCCGCAACTATGCGAGATGACATTGGTTCTTTGATGAAGTTGAAGTTGTAGTATGGATGTTGTTGTTGAGGATTTGGAGAAGAAAGGTTGAAGGTATATATGGATATGGTGTGGAAGGTTTGATTTTGGTGGAAAATATATAATAGGGTTTTGACTAATGTATGGGTTTTACTTTGGAGGTGACCTACAACTCCTAATTCATCAATCTATTCCCCAAACGTAAAGCTATCTATCTCATTACATTCCATGTGATCTTCTCTTTTCTTATTCATCACACCTTTTCAAATTCATGCCTGTTAGGTGGGGGCGTCCATCTACTGTGGCCTAACCACGTACTTCTTCCTCATGCAATACCACTACTATTTCCCTTCAAAAACTACTTTCAATTTTATATAATCTTCATTAGTTATTTTTATTAATGATCTACTATCAAATATTAACCGATTAACAGAAATATCTATAATTATAAAGAATGTATTTATTCAATTTTTACATCATAGATTACTTTTTCACCTTTATAATTGAAATTAAGCCTAAAATACACCATAACCCTAGAGGGTAGAAAAACCTTTATTCACGATCATGATTTGGAGTTGCCATAATTACGCAATAACTCTCTTGATGTACAATTTAGAAATATCACATCCTTTATTTAGTGCTTCTACCTATATCTACGATTATCATGGTTATTATTATTAATAAGGGGAGAGTATGTTAGGTAGAATATGAAACCCATGCATGCTCTGTCTCTGTTTCTCTTATGTTATTGGCCGAAACCACAGCTTATGTGAAAACTGACCAACTAACATTATATAATAGGACTAGTGTTGGGCTTGTTGGATACTCATTTTATATAATAAAAAAGAGTGCAATCAATAGTGTGAATGAGTGTTACAAGATGTTATTAAATAATGAGTTTCAGTGGACAATATAGTAGGGAATAGAGGATAAAATCTTCATTTTCTTAATGCATTAATGGCTTTTGGGTTACTTCTCCTTGTTAACCAAGGGAAAAGTATGAAAGTGCATTGATTATATTAAGAAAAATTACCAAGTTATGCACGTAAAGCTATCCTAAGTAGGCAAGAACCGTTCCCCATCAAATGAGGAAAATTTGAAACGAACACTCTAAGAAAATGGTTAGAAAGGGAGAAAAAGGTGGGAGTGGTCAATGTATGATGAAGACCTAACAGAAACCATGCCATTTAAGATGCTCCAAGAGCTTGGATAACTGGAACTGATATGAATCACCATCACAATAACCCACCTCGATCAACAATCCAGAAGGAAACATTTTTTAACAATTAACCATTCCTTACCAATCTAAAATCTGGTTCCATGTGTGATTGGATCAGATAATAAATAAACTCAAATGCAATGGAAAAAAGATACGAATTGAAGAGAGATGAAATATTATTTGCACTACATTTCATCCATACTATTATTATTATTATTAAATTTCAGTTCAGAACAGTTACATGTATCATATTTGTTCAGAAGAGAATCTGAAAAACAATTTTTTTTTTAAAAATAGTAACAGACTTTTTATTTATTTTTTTATTAATTAAAAACAAATAAATATTTAAAAAAATTAATTTAAAAATCTGTTTCACGTTTATAACTAACTAAAATATCTTAACAATGATTATTTTTTTACTGTTACAATTTGAATTTATTCTCATTAATATTAACATTTTCTTATCTTGTGATCTCCTTGTGTTAAACCTAAATAAGATAAATAACTAAATTCTACTTTACTGTGAGCTTTTTTATAATTCCGTTTTAGCTTCTAGCAAAAAAACATTGCCGGCCAAAGTCAAACAACATTAGGGATTTAAAAATGGTCAGAGATGACGGTTGGTTACCTTTTTTCACAAACGAAAATTGTTTTCTTGGATAGTTTGTCTTTGATGCTGCATATGATTGCATATCTATCCACTAATAAACTTTAATCACTTTCTTTCTTAAAAAAATCTTTTGATTATAGTTTGTCAACCTTTGTGTCAATGCAGGGACACTGCTACCTTCTCGCCTTTTCACTCTCACTTTCAGTCATAAAACAAGAAACAATTTCTTGCTTAAATGGATTCTCCTAAACCTTAATTAGTATCAAACCATAACCTTAACCCTCTAATTAATGAATTTACACAAAAAAGCAGAAACATGGTAGTTAATGCAGGTAGGCTACCATCACAAAGTTACCAACTTGCAAGCTAACTCTTACCAATCTCTCTCTGGGTTGCGTTCCCACGTAAACCACTGAAAAGTCAAAGCAAAAAATGGGTTTCATCAATTTCTGCATGTGCACCATTCTCAATGTTCCTTCATATTATGCTACAGTCTTCCAAGGATGTTTGGTCATCTAGTTAACTGTCACTGTTTTATGTGTTTGGAATTTTGCTGTGTTTTAGTCATATATCCCTAACTTTTTCTGTGGATTCTTCTCGTGTCTTTCTCAACACCACCGTCAATTAATAACGAAGTTGTGCTAAATTAGAAAGTATTAGGGATTTTTATGTATTAAAATCTTGATAACTTAAGATAGTATAAGAATCTCTGGTCAAACATTTTGGTTCAATTTCAACTGGTATTTCTTTTGTACAAGTTACGTGCCTTTCCACGATATCAAAAGACAGACCCTTTTTGAAAAAGCTTTGTGCAGGGAACAGTAGAACACACACAAAAAAAAAAAAAAAAAAAAACTAAGAAAAAAAAAAAAAAAAAAAAAAAAAAAAAAAAAAAAAAAAAAAAAAAAATAAAAAAATATT
>Ga0123340_1001882_pt1 | contig 18216 bp, 19 predicted proteins | sample SirMexnodulemix_FD_89961 | JGI IMG/M metagenome (GOLD analysis project Ga0123340, IMG submission 89961) | Root nodule microbial communities of legume samples collected from Mexico - Siratro Mexico nodule mix | ecosystem: Host-associated > Plants > Roots > Nodule | place: Mexico: Nepantla... | reverse complement strand
TCCCAAATTTCTGAACACGTCTCATAAGAGCGAAAAATTTGTTTCAAAGACGAGTGAATGGTCGATTTGAGAACCATGCATAATTGAGCATCAATTTTCAACCAACGAGAAACCTCATTCTCAAGAACATTAGCAACAGACGTTGTAAGATGATTAACGTAGCCTTGACTCTTAAGCCATAACCTAATATCCGAAGCCCAAGTATCATAATTTTTACCATCTAATTTGTTAATTGACAAATGAACATTGACATAATTAGTATAGTGCTCCGGTATAGGAAAAGTAGAGGAGGCGTTGGTAGTTGCAGAAGAATCCATGGAGGAGAGAGAAAAAAAATGCGAAAAATCAAACGTGCTTCGATCAAAATAATAAGGACAGATCCAGAATGCTTGCACGATGGCGATCACAACGGCGGTAATCGCCACCGGAAAAGTCGCCGGACGCGTCGATGCTCCGATTGACGTGATTCCAAAGGCACAGTAATCGCCTGGATGAGACGCTTCTGATGGTGGTGTCACCGACCCAATTGGCGGCGGCGGAAGCGGCGGCGGCAGTGGCAAAGGTTACGGCAGCGGCGACGGAGGCACTTGAATGAGACGGTGAACAATGGGTTCACCGGAAAAATTTAACCCTAACCCTAACCCTAAGCTCTAGATACCATATTAAAATAGAGAAATAAGTATAGGATTAATTCCCTTGTGTGTAAATACACATAAAGGGATGTTTATATATAGATGATAAAAATAACAGAAATAGTAACAAAATAACAGAGAACATGGGCTAAGCCCGTTATATTCAACAATAATAATTGTTTTCATTTCTCTAATACCTAACATTACTCCCTTTGTTGAAACAACCTTGTCTTTAAGGTTGAAATCCGGATAATCTTCCAGGCTTGACTCATCTTCTTTGGCCATAAGTGATGTTATGAATTGTCTTTAAGATTGAAATCCGGAGAATCTTCCAGGCTCGACTCATCTCCTCTGGCCATAAGTGATGTTATGAGCTTCGCACCTACTATCTTTTCCTTGTCCACGATCTTCCTTAGGACTTTCAGGACAATTATGAGAAGGTCAAACGCATAGAAAAGGACTTCAGATCTTAGATCATAGATGACTGAAAATAGGACTTGGGTGTATACTGTTCTAATCTCGGACTACATTTCAAACTCTAGATAAGGGAGAGGAAAAGAAATAAATTGTGCTGCAGAGGACTTCTTGTAAGCTTCTGACATCTTTTGGTAAGTCCTAATGAGAACATTACCCACACAAGCAAAAAAAAAAAGAGAGAATTACCAGCAACAACAATTTCTGAGTATTCCTTCCCAAACTCTAGAGTTGAAGTTCGTTCATTCTTATTGGTACATAACAGATTGATCACATAGCTGACAACATACTTCCCTCCCATTCCAACGGTCATGATTTTGTCTGGTATGGAAGTGGTGATTAATCCCTTACCTTGTAGTTCAACAGATATCATGAGTGTTAGACAATCCATACATCCGTGTTGTGTTTTAGAAACTAAATCAATATTCAAACAAGGCCCTAACAATACTATTTCAATCAACTCTCTACGAACATACATTGAACAATGATAAAGTGACTCCCATCCTCTAACACTAAGTGATGAACAAATTGACAATTCACAGGCCTTTATCTTTCTTCTATTCTTAGAGGAAAAAACCCTCTCTAATAAAGAGCATAGAAATGGGAGTAGAACTTGTGAATAAATGCGTCCATACAACTCAGCAAAGAGCTTCCAAACGTCTTAACTTCAACCTCACAAAAACTCTTGTTTAGAAGGAAAGAAGATATACCCTCATAACAATATTCATAATAACTTTTACTAAAATGCCCATACATACTGGATGAATTGAGATCGTTGAAAGTTTTTAGGGGAACATTCTTAATTATGAGCAAAGGGCAAAGATGCTCAAACATAGATCATTGCAATTCTTCAAACTCATCTCTTGTGTAGGTTCTTTGCTCCCATCTTGATAAGAAACTTTCATCAATCCTTAACACTGGTTCATAATAATGAGAGAGAAGAAAAACCCTAACACATCGAATAGGCTCCGCTTAGGATGATCGAGGCAGAACCCTAACGAGATCAAGTCGACGACTCTGGTGAGGGTAATCACCATTGGAAACCGTGCGAGATGCGCTGCCACATGTGGCGGATGGAGGCAATGGTGTCGAAAGAGGCGAGTGCAAGCCCATCGGAGTTTTGATCGTCGCGATCTCTGCGGCATTGTGATCGCCTAGCAAAGGCGACTCACTCGGTGATATCATCGACGTATTGGTGAGGGCGACGGTGGTGGCAGAGCGGTAATGGTAACGTCTGAAGAACAAATAGTTGTATGTAGAGGCCACATCAGAGATTCAATCGTCGCGACCTCTGCGGCAGGTGGCTGTGAGGTCGAGGCGGCATCAACAATGGAGCAGCAGCGTCGGTGGCTGGACAACCAGTTCTTGAATGTGATCTTCCCGACTTTGAATTTCTTTCCATTTGTCCAACCTCTAAAACTAAATCGCTCTTTTTCCTTCCAAACTTCAAATTCTCTTTGGCATATACGTTATGTATCAACTTCTCATCCCTTGAAACTCACCCCCGCTGGTCGATACCTTCAGAAGTAGGTAATTCCGCTCTCCTTGTTCCATGCCTTCACATCTTCCTCCTTCTCTTTTGAGCTATTCCCTTGTTCAGAACTTCTTTCTTTCTTATCTTAAGCGTTTAGTAAATTTGCTCGTCCTTCTGAGACCTCGTCCCTTTTCTTAAGTTCTTTCAACATATCTTTGATCTCTTTAAAATCCAGTAAACTTTCTTTGATTGTCACCAAGTCTGTTTTCAAATCTGCAATGACTTGTTCTTGTTCACTGGCCCACTTCTCCAACGCACTTACAATGTCTTACGTTTCTCCCATTTTCGAATGTTTCCCAATCAAGGATCTGGCAGGTCGGACCAATTTATTAGGAACCAAAGAATTACACACCATGAAAATAACAAAGAAAATCTAAAGACGGTAGACTTTATGAATGAGAAATCATATTCAATTTTGTAGCAACAATTTACACAAAATCTACGAAGGAAACACTCCTTCTTTCACATAGGAATATCCTGTTAACAATCAGCATCCTAAAAAAGTGTCCTCCTCCTAACCTGATTGGTCTATTTAAATTGGAAGATATTAACTATGAGCTTCAACCAACAAGGTCGAATCATACAAATCCGAAGGTACCCTTTTGACCAAAGTGATGGTGATCCCCAAGCTCTAAAGGAGAAGAAGATTGAGGCAGTTTTGATTTGTTCGGAAGTTGAGACTGTTGACGTGGAGCCAACAAGAGGTGATGAAATGAAGCTGACCCAAAGCAGAGGGAAGAGTTGGAGAAGGTTTTGGAGGAGAACTCCTATGTTTTTTCGAAGCCACGGGAACTCCCTCCTTGTAAAGCGGTGGACCACAAAATCCCGATAAAAGAAGTAGTGGGGGCTATAAACGGACCTTAACACTACCTCACGTGATGAAGACGGAGATCTAAAAGTAGGTGGAAGAATGTTGAAAGTCAATATAATTTGCCCCAATAATAGCCCCTATTCCAGTCCAATCATATTAGTAAAAAAGAAGAATGGTAATTTGAGATTTTGTGTTGACTACTAAGCATTGAATAGAGCTACTATACTGAATAATTCCTTATATCAGTAATAGAGGAACTCTTGGATGAATTGCATTGGTGTATGTTATTGTTTAAAGATTGATCTGCGATTTAGGTATCACCAGATTTGGATGTGTAGCTTAGACATTTAGAAAATGACATTTAAACCCATCATGGGCACTATGAGTCATTGGTAATGTCATTTGGGCTAACGAATGCACCAACAACCTTTCAGTGCACTATGAACTTGATCTTGTAGACTTTCCTAAAAAAACTTGTATTGTTATTTTTTTATGATATCTTGATTTACATTGCGAGGTGGCAAGAGCATATAAGATATCTTAGGATGGTGCTTAAAACATTGTAGAAGAATAAACTTTTCCTAAACAAGAAGTAATGCGAATTCGGTAAGAAAAATGTGCATTATTTGGGCCCTTTGAAGTTTGGACATGCGCCAAATGTCCTGCTTCCCCGGTTTCGATACATCTTCGAACGGACACACGACAGAAGCGTGAACGACATCGCGTCGGAAACTCACTCTTCCGTCGGACACGGTCCACTCAATTGGATATGCAAAGAAGGCACGATTCACACTATTGGATGTGTATCTTGTACCAAAATCGGAAAATCTAAACACAAATCTTAACATCTAAATAGAAATCGTAACCAATAAACACAAATCGTATCTAAATCAAGTATTTTTATTCCTCAAATCAGTTAAATAATATCTTGAAAATAATTATAAATAATACAAGATACGAGACAAATAAATCAATTAAAAAAGAAGAACAGATTGAACAAAATTTTGTTGTAAGAAGAAAAGTCCCAACGGTGAACAGTGAGGAAGAATTCACGTTAAAGATGGTGAAGACAGTCGTCATTGTCAACTCTTCCTGGAAAGAAGAAGACAATCTCTCACTATTATGTAGAAGACACTCTCTCACTATTATCTGAAAACGCTCTTTGATTTTTGGCTCTTTGATACTTCTAGAAGAAAGAAGAGGAAAGTGTACGTGTTGGAGGAGACGTTGAAGAACGTTGTGCATCGTCAGGAAAGACATTCAAGAACACTTTGATAGTGTGCGCGTTGAAGGAGAAGAGACGTTGAAGAAAAACGCTGTGCGTCGTTAGAATCTGATATTTCGATACTTTTAAAATAAAAAGGTAAGTTTCTTTAATTTTAAAAAGTTTTCATTTTTATTACTTTATTAACAATGCAATAGTCTTTGGTCTTTCTTGTAGAAACAGCTGGCTCTAGAGCCGGGGGGGGGGGGTTGAATGGAGCCTGAACTCAATTCGCTATAAATAGAAACCATCAACCAAGGCCAAAATATATAAACACAGATAAAACAGTTTTATATTGGTTCACCCTAATCTCTTGAGCTACATCCAATTATCCTTTAAATAAAATTGTTCAAGAGGTTCCATTATTTAGCAAATAGTTACAAGTACACAAACCTCTCCAGGTTACAACGAGTACACAAACCTCTACAGGTTATCACGAGTACACAAACCTCTCCAAGTTATCACGAGTACACAAACCTCTCCAGGTTATACTAGCAATTTCCCCCTAAGATCAAGACCACTCAAGAATTAAAGAAACACTCTCAAAAGAGAGAACAATGAAAACTCAGAAGGGTTTACTTCACAATGGTGAAGAATTACACAATGGTTTCACACAACCCAAAACTCTATATGCTCTTAATAGCATATTGACAATTGACATTCAGTAGTTGATACTATAATTCTTCAATGTATTGTATGATGTTTTTCTTGTTAGCACTAGTGAGTTGCTATGAAGATTTGATGAAGCCAATCATGAGATGATGTTCAAGACCTTGTGATCATATATGGACTGCATAGAGTTTGCACGAAGATTGGAAGAGCTCGGTCTAGAACTTAGGATTGTGTGTTGTGCGTCAAGTTTGAGTTCGAATCAGTGATGCATGCAATCTTAATCAAGGATAAGCTCCAAGAATCAAATCTAATTTAACAAAGTTTTTAAGAAATCATTAAAATCAGATTTTATATTTTTAAATAACTAGAGAAAAATAATCGACTGTTTGACAAAACAATCGATTGAATTTTTAAGACAGTTGTCTATAAATAGTTGGCGCGTATTTTGAAACAGACACAAAATCATTCTAAATCATTTTTTGAACAAAGAAATCTAAGCTCAAAGTGAGATCACACTGGCCACATTTAACAAAATCGGTTTGAAGAAGGTCAATGATAATTAGTGGATTTGCAAGGCCAGTGCTGAAGAAGATGAGATGATGATGCTGGTGCTGGAACAAGCGCAACTGTTGAGCAGTTTACTGGAGAAGATCTGAGGACTAGAGAATAGTCTTATTTCAGCTTTGAGCAACTGATGAGCAATCAACTGAACAACATTGAATCCAATCAAAAGTCTCATCATGAGTATTGTGAAACCCATTTCCAAAACCTAGAAGAGCGTGTTGATGACATCCAAGGCAAGTTAGGGCAAATGTTCTATGGGCCAGATGATTAGTGTGGACACTACACATGTTTTGTGTTGATCCCCTCCATTTGATGAACTCAATGGGGGAGAATTGTGTGTGTTTGTGTGTTTCATCTGTGTCTGCCCTGTGTGTTTTAGAGTTTGTTGTTTTGCATCGGTTTTAGTCTGGTTTTCAGTTTGGTTTGCTTTAGTTCAGTTCTGCTTAGTATAGTACTAAGCTTGGGTTGATTGAATATTTGTTGGGTATGTGCCAGCACCTGCAACTCAGTTATGTTTCTAGTTTGTTGATGTTCTCTTAATCATGATTTATGTCTTTGATGTAATTGGCAACTTGCTATGATGATTGACCTCATGGGTCAATATATATTAATGAAATGTTTGCTTTATGTTATTAATCTCTTTATATGCTTTTAAGGGACATCAAAGTATGGGGGAGTAAAACATCTTGATCTGAACAAACTGAGTCTGGATATAGGAAGAAATTTAATTAACTGTGTTTTAGCTCAATCAATAGATTTGATATTTTTTTGCTCTGAACCTATTAAACCTTGTAATAGTAATAAACTGTTTGAGTGCAAAAGACAAGTATTTCAGGTTCAGACTGTTAAACTCAACGCACATCAGATTGCCTTCATCAAATTGGGAGAGATTGTTAGCACCAATGCTAAGCATGTGATTTGATGAAGTCAATAAAGACCATAACTTGCTGAAGTTCTAATAGATTGGATCTGGACTATGTTAGATTAATGCCTACCATGTTAGTTGATGAAGACGGCCTCATGAAGAATCTGTTGGAACCAACCTGGACCAGAATTGTTCAAGTGAATGACTTTGACCTAACATGAAGATGGTTGGGAGATTCGGTCTTGGTCCTTAGTTGGGTTGTGTGTTGATCTTGGCTTAGTTCTTAACCATTAGTGGTATGGTTCATCATTGCCGGGGTGCTAAGGGATTCACAAATATTTTTAATAAAACTGGTTTTAAGAAAAATAGCCTAAATTGATTTTTGTTGAAAAAGTTTGTTCAATCAATTGATTTTTTAAAACAATCGATTGAATGTGATAGTTATTTTTGTTACTACTGAAATCTTTGACTGAGTTAACTAATGGTCAATTCAATCGATTCAATGATTTGTTCAATTAATTGAACTAGTGATAGCTAAGTTGTTTTAAGTTAGAATTGAATATAAAATGGAATGGTCTCTATATTTTCATAACTTTGAGATTTCTTCAATATCCTTTTGAGAATTCCTAAGAGATTACAAGCGCTCTTTTTGTGCAAACTATTTTCGAATTGATTTTCACATAAGAAATCATAAAGATCGTGAATCTTGAAGCACTTCTTGAGTGAGGATCAACTGCTTTGGTTCTGGACCAGAGCTAAGTCTTCCATACTTGATCTCAATCCATTTTGTATTGCGAATAGTGTGGTTGATTGATTTGAATTGTATTTTGTTCTTATTGTATTCAATTACTGGAGTGTAATTAGGTAGTGCAGTGAGTTTCTGTACTGGTGTAACACAAGCTGAAGGGTTCAGTGTGGTGGGTTTACTGCTGGGAGTAGCAAGTATTGCGGGGAGCAGTTTATAACTTACTAGGAGCAAGGGTGTAAAACTGATCTTGGATCATTTTAGTGAAAATCTTTGCTGGCTAGGCAAAGGACTGGACATAGCCCTTGTGAAATGGTGAACCAGGATAAAAATTTTGTGTTCTTGTTTTTCTCCCTACTCTTCTTGATTGATATTATTCAACTGTTGTTTTCATCTGAACTGACTCGTTTAAAATCTAATCATCTTGTTCATTGTATTCTGTAAACTGTTTAATTGAATCTGTAATTGAAGAGTTCAGTAAACTGTTTAATTAAATCTGTAATACTTCCGCTATATATTTTGAACATATGTTTACTAGACAGTTCAGAATTGTGCAGTTAGTTGATTTTATAAAGATAATTCATTCTCATTCTTAAATCACTTTCCAGTTTTGCAAAAAATTTTAAAGTTCAATTCACCCCCTCTTGAACTCGGTCTAACCTATTTTTTACAATATTTGGTTAAAATCAAGTTTCATATATTAAACATAATTTTTCCTGGTTAATAAAAGGTTTTTACCATCAATAATTCAAATCAAAAAAATATTTGATTAAGTTATATGATTTCTTGAATTGATCCTCAAGAACATTCTTTACAGTATATTCTTTTCTTTCCAGAATTAATATCTATTTCCAATTTACTGATTCTATATGATTGTTATTGTTCTGGAATAATTATGGAACTTTGCTGTTTGCTTCTTTTCATATCATCTTGAATAGTTTCTTTAAAAATTTTCGCAAATGTAGTTTTCAATGTGAGAAATGAAAAATGTTTAAAGAAACTATTCAAGATGATATAACACGCAAACATAAAAGGTCCAGAATTATTCCAGAACAATAACAATCACACAGAATCAGTAATCTGGAAACAAATATTAATTATAGAAAGAAAATAGTATACTATAAAGACTGTTCTTGAGGATCAATTCAAGGAATCATAAAACTTAATCAAATATTTGTTTGATTTGAATTATTGATTGTAAAAACCTTTTACTAACCTAGCCAAATTTTGTTTAATATATGAAACTTGATTTTAACCAAATATTGTGAAAAGTCAACCTTTCTGGAAAAATAGATTAATGAACAGTGAACACAATGAATCAGAAAATTACAGATTTACAGAAAATGAGTAATCTGGTTATTGAACAGTAAACTCAATGAGTTAGAAAACAATTTAGATTCAGAAATAAGTTGAGTAAATTGTCTTCAAAAGAATTAAGTGATTTCAAGAATACTTAAATGATTATCAAAAAGTTAATCAATTAATCCAGTTAAAGAAATTTATCAGATTCTGAAAATTCAAGAAAATCAGCAAGAACTATAAAAAAGTGAGCAAGAAGCAGTAAGAACACAGATTTATCCTAGTTCACCCTTCTTCAAGGGCTACGTCCAGTCCTTTACTCCACAGTAAGGATTTCCCTTTATAAAAGATCAACCATATCAGTTTACAACAATTCAATCACTTGCAACCCGCAAGAATACACTGCTCCCCACAGCGAACCCTTTGCTGAATGATAAACCAATTTGTCGTATTAGGTTTTCAAAAATTCTAAGTTTCAGTTTATTGTAGTATATGATTAACCTAGGTCGAATCCAAGCAAACCCAAACCCATTTATTTCATTGAAAGATTTTCATTCTTTGTGGCAAATTAAAAAAATATATAGCATTGGTAGTATTAAACTAAAAAAACAATTTCAAAACAAAATTTTAAACCAGAACAGTAAAGAAAATTTGAATTGAATGAGATAACAAAATCGCAAAACTGAAATGTATGAATGGATTACAAATTAAAACAACTGCAGAAATTAAAAACACATCTACTATCACTAAACAGTAAAGAAAAAGAAAAGAAGATGAATCATAACGGAGAATTGAACAAGAATTGCGATAAAGAAACTCAAAAATAATGAATCGTCAATTACAATTTCTTTTATGAATCAACAAGGTCTAAAATATTTCTAACTAAACAGAAGAATTAATCAACAATATATGAACAATAAAATTAAACAAAAGAGAAACAATTTCGAACAACCCAGAAAATACGAAAATGCTTCTAAACACAAATTTTAAACGTAATCAACAATTATGAAAGTGAAATTTATTAACAAAAGAACAAAAGAATTCAATTGAAAGATAGAACCGTAAAGAAATAGAGCAAGAATGGAAGAAGCATGATGGAAGATCGAAGACGAAGCACTGCTCATAGTAAAAGCGTTTGAAAATAAACCCTAAAAGCTTTAGAAAAGAAAATGAACCCTCATCCCTTTCTCTACCCCTAGAATGTTTCTTTTCAACAATACAAAAAATCCCCCCTCTTTTGTTTTATCTCTCCTCACACTTTTTATATTGCTCCCAAAAACCAAAAGTATGTGTACTTCTTTTCATGAACCATGTGAGCCATTTACCTTCCAAGACTAAAATTTCCAGAAATGCCCTTTCCACTTTCATCTTTGCTTAAAGACGAAAATACCCATAATCTTTTTAGGTAATGTCCCATTTGTCCTTCAATCAAGTTTATCTCCAAAATTTTAATAAAACCATGGGTTAGGAGTATACTTAAAAATCTATTTAAGCTGAAAAATTAACCTAATTTCTACTAAAATACCTAAATCTCCAAAAATACAAATTTCTATAAAAAACTAAAAAATTAAAAACAAAAAAGTTACTTAAAATATCTAATTAATCTAAGAAAGTGTGAATTAAACATATGCTATCATACCCCGACACTTAGACTTTTTGCAATTCCAAGCAAAAACTAGAAAAGAAAACTAACAAAACAAATTTTATAAAGCTATGAAAATTCAACATACTAAAAAGAGCGAGTAAAACAAAATTTCTATCAATCCAAATCTCAAATCTCTCAACTTTCAAGCACCTAATTCACACATCAAATTTTTGGAAGAATTTCAATCAAACTTAATCCTGGAACAACTCTAATAATCACCTCATTGTAAGTGTTTCACTCATTCTCTCAATTGTTTAGGTATAGTGTTTCAAGTCAACACTTCACATTCATAACCATTACTATAGGCTTAAGAAGCCTCTAAATTCCTCTATTCACTCCACATGCACTCAAGATCAAAAGGACTTCTTCTAAGGCTTGTAATGTGGCCAAGGTTAGGGTGGGAAAATAGAAAGGATGCAAGGCTTAAAACCTGGAAAAATTAAAGAACCATGGGGAATTAGTTTTCAATATTAAGTAGAAGGCTATCTCAATTTAGCTCAAACCAACTTCCTTTGTTTCATTTTCACTGTATATATTTTTTTTATTTTTCTTTTCATTTCAAGCCACAATTTTTTTTCTTCTCATTTTTCATGTCTCTTTCTTGACTTTTTTTTTTGAATATAATCATGTGTACCAAACTGCTTTTGTCACTATTTTTTTTTTCATATCAGCTACTTTTCAAAATTTCTCAATGAACTTAAAATAACACCCCCACACTTATCTTCTAAACTATTTCCCAAGACAATACCACAACTTCTTCAAAAATTTCTAGATTAGGGTTACCATGGTTTTTCAGGCTTCAAGGCTTATAATGAGCTAAAAATCATCAAGAAAAGGTCAATAAGGCTAAAAAAGGGGTGCAATGGAATGATACAAGGTAGGCAATTTGGCTAAGTGGCTAAAAAAAATAAAAAATAGCCTAGATCATCTCAAGAGTGCATATAAAACAAACAACCTCAAAAGAGTTAATGCAAGTTTTAGAATGGCTACAACTATGAGTGAATAACACAAAAATAAATTAGGCTTAAGTCTCACACGGGCTAATGCTATCAAAACTGTCCTAAAATCAAATTTCATGAAAAACTAACTAAACTTTATGTATGAACAAGCCAATCAGTTTTAAGATTCTAAACTAGGACTGATGAAATGGAAAATCACTCACAATTGTTTTAAAATAGCTTTTATTAGTTGAAAAAAAATAGTGAAAAAAAAATCATTTCCAAACAGTAGAAAAAAAACTCAGTATCTACGTTGAAAATTCAAAGCTAAATCAATAAAACAAAATACAATTAAGCAAAATGTCAAATCAGCTACTTAAAACAGTAAAAGTTTATCAACTAAAAAAGAGTTAGTAATATATCTATAAGCTGTAACATCTGAAAAGTAATTAAAAAAAATATAACAAACAAATTTGAAAAATCTAAGTACTAATAATTGCATCAGCATAAGAAAAATTAGTATGCCTAAAACTGAGCATAGAACTAAAACCATCCTATAAAAAAAAATCAAAATTAACAGAAACAAAATTAAACCAAAACAGAACAATCCTCCCCCCACACTTAAGACAAACATTGTCCTCAATGTTGGAGAAGGTGAACAACAAAGCTAAATACTGAATGAAAAGATTTGTTTCAGATGTTATCTGTATGCTGAATAGAAAGATCTCCATCCTCAAGTGATATGGGCTCCATCAAAATCAACTCTTCTTCATGTTGTGGAATGTTATTCTCTTGAAATATCTTCAACTAATGACCATTAACTGTACATGTCCTGTTGGAACCTAGTTCTTTGATTTCAACTGCACCATTAGGAAAAACATTAGTAACAATAAAAGGTCCATCCCACCTAGATCTAAGTTTCCCAGCAATTAATTTCAATCTAAAATTAAACGAAAGAACTTTTTGTCCTATGAAAAATTCCTTCCTCAATATTTTCAAATCATGAAAATTTTCACTTTTTCCTTGTATATTTTTGAATTCTCATAGGCTTCTAATCTAATCTCTTCTAGCTCCTGCAACTCTAATTTCCTTGACTTCCAGCTTTCTCCTTGTCCAGATTACACTTCTTCATAGCCCAAAAAGATTTATGTTCTATTTCTACTTGAAGGTGGCATGATTTCCCAAAACCACCCTGAATGTTGACATGCCCAAGGGTGTTCTGTAAGCTGGTCTTTGTGCCCATATAGCTTCATCCAGCAACTGACTCCAGTTCTTTCTATTTAGGTGAACCAGTTTCTCTAGTAAATTTTTCACCTTTCTATTAAACACCTCCACTTGTCCATTTGTCTATGGATGGTATAGAGTAGAGGTTCTGTGTTGAACTCCATATTTTTGAAAGAGAGCTGCAAGAACTTTGTTGCAAAAATGGCTACCTTTATCACTGATAACAACTTTAGGCACTCCAAACCTACAAAAGATATGTGTCCTGATAAAGTCTGAAACAGTCTTAGAATTATTAGTCCTGGTGGCTTTAGCTTCCACCCAACGAGACACATATTCAACAGCCATTAATATATATGAAAAACCAACAGAGTTGGGAAAAGGTCCCATGAAATCTATACCCCACACATCAAACACTTCACAAAAAATTATTGATTGTTGAGGCATTTCATTCCTTCTTGTAATAACTCCCCCTGCCTTTTGACATTCTGCACACTCCTTCACAACATTGTAGGCATCCTCGAAAATTGTTGGCCAATAAAACCCACTATCCAGCACTCTCTTTGCAGTCCTTTGAGGTCCAACATGTCCTCCTACAAGAGTATTATGACAACAAAACAGAATATTCCTAATCTCACTATCATGCACACATCTTCTTAGGATTTGATCACTACACATTTTCCACAAATAAGGATCATCCCAAATATAGTATTTAGCATCAGATTTCAATTTACAGATTTGTATTTTAGATGCTTGAGAAGGTACAACAGCAGAGGCTAAATAATTGACTAAATCAGCATACCAAGGTCTATCATTCACAGCAATAACAAAATACAGAAAATCATCAGGAAATTTATCATCAATAGGCATAGTAGCACATGTTCCTTTTATCCTACTCCAGTGATCAACTACTTGATTAACTAAACCACTCCTATCCTTTATTTCTAAATTTTTGCAACAGTAACATCCATCTAATCAATCTTGGTTTTGCATTCTCTTTCTTAAGCAAATATTTCAATGCAGCATGGTCAGTGAACACTATTATCTTAGAACCAATCACATAAGATCTAAATCTATCCAGAGTAAAAACAATGGCCAACAACTGTTTCTCAATGGTTGTGTAGTTTAACTGAGTCGTATCCAAAGTTCTAGAAGCATAAGCTATGACATGTGGAAACCTACCCACTCTTTGTGACAACACAACTCTAATAGCAAAATCAGAAGCATCACACATCAACTCAAATGGTTTACTCCAGTCTGGAGATTTCAGAATTGGTACAGTGGTAAGTTCCTCTTCAGTTCCTCAAAAGCTTCCTTGCATTCTTCAGTAAAATCAAATGTCACATTCTTCTGCAAAAGCTTGGACAGTTGCAGGGCTATTTTGCTAAAATTTCTGATAAATCACCTATAAAAACCTACATGACCAAGGAAAGAACGGATCTCCCTCACAGAAGAGGGGTGAGGAAGAGATGCAATTATTTCAATTTTTGATTTGTCTACTTGAATCCCATTTTCAGAAATGAGGTGTCCTAAAACTATGCCTTCTTTCACCATAAAATGACATATTCAAAATTAAGGACTAGATTAGTTTCAATACACCTCTTTAACACTCTTTCTAGGTTATTCAAACATTCAGCAAAGGAGAAACCAAAAACAGTGAAATCATCCATAAACACCTCCATACAGTTTTCTATCAACTAAGAAAAAATACTTATCATGCATCTTTGAAAAGTGGCAGGTGCATTGCATAAACCAAATGACAATCTAATGTAAGCATATGTGCCAAAAGGACTTGTGAATGTGGTTTTATGTTGATCTTCTGGTGCAATGTGTATTTGCATGTATCTAGAAAAACCATCTAGAAAGCAATAATGTGACTTACCTGTAGTCTCTCAATAACCTGATCAATGAAGGGCAGTGAGAAATGGTCCTTCTTGGTTGCCTCATTCAACTTCCTATAATCAATGTATACTATCCACTTGTTTGCCACTCTTGTTGGCACCAACTCTTTATCTTTATTCTACACCACAGTCACCCCAGATTTCTTGGGTCTATTTGTACTGGAGATACCCAAGTGCTGTCTAAAATTGGGTAAATAATCCCAGCCTTCAACAACTTTGTCACCTCTTCTTTTACTACTTCCAGTAGTGTAAGATTTAACCTTCTTTGTGGTTGCCTGACTGGTTTCACCTCACTCTCCAAATTAATTTTGTGCATGCACAAAGTTGGACTAATCCCTAAAATGTCTGTCAATGTCCAACCAAGAGCTTTCTTATGCTTTTTCAACAAGTGGAATAGTTCTTCCTCTTGCTATTTGCTCAAATTACTAGCAATTATCACTGGCAGTCTCTGTTCTACATCCAAAAATACATACTTTAGATGATCTGGTAATGTTTTCAGCTCCAAAGGCATATTCTTGTTGTTTGGTATCTCCATAGGAGTTTTTGCTTCCATGATTGCAACAGTAGCCTCATCTGAGGTAGTCAACTCTAGATTTGCAAAAGAAAAAGACTTTCCACAAATGGTAGAATTTATTTCAGCACAAAGTAAACATTGTTCATTGTTGCAATTACAACCCTCTAACATTGTATCACTTGAATCTTTTACAAATTTCATAATTTCCTCTTCTATTTCCAAATCTAATTGAGTACAAGAATCCACATCATTTTTCATTTTTACATCATCAATAAAAAATACAGAATGCTCATACAATATAGAATGTCCCTCCACTGGATGCTTCATTGCTTCAAAAATATTAAATTGAACCAAATCTTCTCCAAACTCCATGGAAAGTGTTCCAGAGTAAACATCTATCTTTGTTTTTGCTGACATTAAGAAAGGCCTCCCAAGAATTAGAGTAGATTTATGATGTGAATGCTCATTCTGCATATCCTGTACATAGAAGTCTGTAGGGAAAATCAACTGGTCTACCTTTACTAACACATCCTCAATCACCCCTAAAGGTTGGGCAGTACTTTTATTTGCCAACTGAATAATCACATTGGTTGGTTTAAGCTCTCCCAAGTGCAGCATATCATATACTGATGATGGCATCACATTAATTGAAGCTCCCAAGTCAACCAAAGCATTAGCAATAGTAATCTCTCCAATTGTACATGGCACAGTAAAAGTGCCTGGATCATTACATTTTGGAGGCAAATGGGACTGAGTTAAGGTAGAGACTATTTGTACATCAATTTTTCTCAAACTCCTCTTGTAGGTACACAACTCCTTCATAAACTTTGCATACTTTGAAATCTGTTTTATGGCATCTAACAAGGGAATATTTATTTCCACCTTCTTAAATGTGTCAAGCAAGTCCTAGTCAAGCTCCAATTTATTTAACTTAACTGTACCAAGAGGGAATGGTATAGGAACTTTAGAAATACTTTTCTCTGAGTCACTTTTTTCATCACTGTTGGACAGTTTTTGCCTAATAGAATCTTCCTTGTTACTACTCTCCACCTCTCTTTCGTTTCTTAGAGAGATAGCACTCACATTTCCCAGCGGATTTGAAACTAGTTGAGCAGGAATTGTCCCTGAATTCTGTTGTTTCAGTTCATTTAATGCAGTTGCCATTTGCCCCATCTACATCTTTAGGTCTTCAATGGTGGCTGACATGTTCTGCTCAAACTGCATGGTGTGTGGTTAGTTGCTTCATTAAATCTTCAAGTGATGATCCTGTGTTTGCTTGAGGTTGTTGCTGCTGCATAGTCTGTTGTTGTTGTCTCATGGGTGGAGGAAGATATCTTTGCTGATTTTGCTGGTTGTTCTGTCCATTCTGATTCACTAAAGCAGGGTTAAATTGTTGTTGGAAATTATTCTGATGTGCTGGCCTTGGTTGATAAGGAAATCTTTGTTGGTGTGACTGCAGTAGTTGTGTAGGTTGTACTGGTCCATATCTAAAATTTGGATTATCGCTCCACCCAGGATTATATGTATTGGAAAATGGATTATATTGCTATCGTTGTTGAGGTGGCTCATACAAACCAGCTTGTCCTTGAAATACTCTAGCAACCATCTCAAATGATGACTGAGATGTCTCTTGAAGTTGGAGGCATGAATTTGTATGGTGCTCCCCTGAACTGCATATTCCACACATCCTAACTGGTTGATGTAATGCACTCACTTGCTAATTTAGCACTAACTGTCTTACCAAAGATGTCAATTCCATAAGCTTGTTATCTATTCTCTCAATTTCTAATACTTGTGCTCTAGTTTCATGTACTCCTTTAATGGAATTCCTAGAATGAAACTGTTGTGTATATTCTCTGCCATGTTAGCTATCAACTTCCTAGCTGCTGCAGGAGTTTTATCCACAAGAGCTCCTCCACTGGCTGCATCAATAATTCCCCTCTCAGCTGGTTGCAAACCCTCATAAAAGTACTGAATCAACAACTGCTCACTTATTCAATGATTTGGACATGTAGAGCATAATTTATTAAACCTCTCCCAATATTCATATAGTGTCTCCCCCTGCAGTTGCCTAATTCCACTTATTTCCTTCCTTATAGCTGTTGTTCTTCAAGTTGGGAAAAATTTCTCCAAAAATCTTCTCTTTATCTCGGGCCAAGTAGTAATAGCAGTTGGTTGTAGGTACAACCAGTCCTTGGCTGCATCATATAGAGAAAATGGAAATGCCTTCATCTTCACTGTTTCCTCAAGAACATCTGTAGGCCTCATAGTGGAGCATACTACATGAAACTCTATCAGATGCTTGTGTGGGTCTTCTTCAACTAAACCATAAAATTTTCGAAGTAGATGTATCAATCAAAATTTCAGTTCATATCCAACTGCACCTTCTTTTTGTTGTGGCAATTGTATGCAGAGAGGCTAGTAAGCCATATCAAGATTAGTCAACTGCTTCAAAGTACTTTCTCTGTTGACTACCATGATCACAGGTGTTGATATTTCTTTAGATTCAGAAAATTCAGATTCTATCTTAACTAACTCTGAATAAGTTCCAGAGAAAGTTGTTTGAAGGAGATTCTTAAGGCTTGTAGTTTTGTCATCATCAAAAAGGGGGAGATTGTTGAACATTAGACCGTCCAACGTCCCTTTAGAGGATCAAATCATTTGATAAAGTTTTGATGATAACAAAACTCAAAGTATATATTTATATTTGATGACTTATATACATTGTGCAGTTAACATTATTATTATTAAAGCAGGAGTCACATGGTCCATAAAGAGATAAGTTTTCTTATTATTCACTCTTATGTGTTATTGATTTGATTTTATAGCATTACGTGCTTTAACGTTCATATTTGTTCATAATATAACTTATTCAAATTATTATGAAATAGTTAAATGGGATTAATTAATTTTATATCATATTGTGCTTTAATGTTCAGATTTGTTCGTAATGGAAATTATTCAAATTACTGATGAGTATCTCAAATATAATTTCTCTATGTTATTTAAAATTATTTTCGATACATAATTAATCAAGTTTAATGAAGTTTAAAATATTAGAGAAATATTTTCAGTTTGAGCTCCATACATCAGAAAGTCAAGATTGCTCTGTTCAAGCATCCCAACGGCTAGTTTCTAAAAAGCTACATATAGAGGAGCAATTTCAAGTTGAAGAACAAGAAACAAAAAGAGAAATA
>Ga0123340_1001878_pt1 | contig 18233 bp, 14 predicted proteins | sample SirMexnodulemix_FD_89961 | JGI IMG/M metagenome (GOLD analysis project Ga0123340, IMG submission 89961) | Root nodule microbial communities of legume samples collected from Mexico - Siratro Mexico nodule mix | ecosystem: Host-associated > Plants > Roots > Nodule | place: Mexico: Nepantla... | reverse complement strand
GTTTTTTTTTTTTTTTTTTTTTCATATAGTAATCCAATTTAAATTAACTTCTAGTTTCATATAAGTTTTGTTGTAAAATCTTACCATTAAGACTTTTTTTTGAGTAAAAATGTTGAACTTTGATATGTTTATAGCCATTTACAAAAAAACTAGTTTATCTAGAAATTATAAATATTATTCAGAAATTAAAGTAAAAAAGTGAACTAGAGAAATTAATTTTAATTTATTTAGAAAAAAATGATTAATTTTATCATATTAGTTTATTTTATTTTCTTCTCTTAAAGTCTGTTGTTTGAAATTTATCCAGATTGATTTAATTTCTGGGTATTGATTTTATTTTCAAAACATTAAGATGATTGCTTAGGGAAAATATTCGAATAATTTATTGTGTTTTGTTGAAATAATTAACTGAGTAAGTTTATGTTAACATTTCTGTCGGTTAATAAAATCAAGTTTACTCAAATCTTTACCTTCGAATGTTTCTATTTTAATTATTTGATAACAATATTGTGAGGCGTACCTCCTGTAAGAAATCTGCGGTTCCCTTTCTTTCAGGGCATCTAAATCCACAAGATTCAAAGAACTCAAGGATGTGCTCACGTGGGCCCTGATACACAATCTGACCCTCCGATATCAAGATGATATCATCAAAGAGATCGAACGTCTCCGGAGCGGGTTGGAGTAGCGACATGAATATGGTTGCTTCAGTGAGGTGCACGATTTGTTGGAAGCATTTCACTATTTGATATGTCGTGGAGCTATCAAGACCCGTTGATATCTCATCCATCAGCAATGTTTTAGTGGGCCCCACAATCATTTCTCCTACACACATCTCGTTCAAAAATCAATTCATATATCACTCTCACATTGAATTAGTCAACCCTTGCTATCATATTAATTCCACTAAACTTCTAGAACTTTATTTACACGTGTATTTTTTAATTGATTTCAAAGGGATATTTTATTTTATCAAACTAATTTTTTTCTCTTCTCACTCATGAGTCATGGTTATAGAGAAAATTGTGGGAATTTTTATATATAAAAATAATTAATTTCTCAAAAACCTCTTAGTCAGCCAAGTACATGTGGCTATATCTTAAAAACTTGGGAATTTTTTATTGGATGAGCCTGCTTCTTTGACCTTAGTATGAGTTCAAGAAACCAAGCCTTTCAAACATAAAGATAATGTTTGGACTGAAAAACTAAGAGTAGAAAACTATGACAGAAGCTTAGGAACAGAGGAATTTAGGACGTGTTTTGAGTTCAGTTTATTACCTGTGGTTACACGCTTCTTTTGGCCACCAGACACTCCTCTGTGCATTTCATCACCCACGATGGTATCTTTGCAAATATCAAGCCCCAGTATCTATCCATACATCAAACAACAACAAGTTATTATTTTTTATAACATTTTGACCATTAATTGAAAAGATGGATAGCAGAGTTGTGAGATCATGGTTTGGACTTTTGTGGGTGGGAATGGATAATCTTTGTCTAGATGAGTTGTCAAGATGAACTTGAACCATATGCCTCGTTTTTCCTTCTCTTCCAAACCATAAATGTTGTGTAAGAAAAATCACTCACTTTGAGAGTATAGTCAGTAATGAGACTGCTTTCTGTTCCCTCCATTGCAGTAGCCTAAAATTGTTTTAAAATGTGAGAACAATGTAATAAATTAACAAGCCTGTGATAGTTCTTCTGGGTTGTTTGGTCTTTGAGACATAATAACTAATTAATACCTTCATGAAAAGGTCAAGTTCTGCCTCCGGAAATATTCCAGCTTCTTTTTCCCTTCGAGCAAGCTCGGCTAATAGGTCTACATTAACATATTTGTCAAACAAGTTTCTATTGGTTACAAATGCTTCCACTAGAAAATTAGTTAAGGATTTCACAAAGTGAATTGTTATTAAGTACCATATCGTGTTCCAACTCCTTGACATCTAGCTGAGAAATCGAGTGTTTCTTTTACTGTCATTTCTCCAATATGTACATCATTTTGGCTGATATATGCTGAAGTCTTTCTAGGGACAAACTCATTAAGCTTGTATCCGTTGTAGGAAATTTCTCCTCGTACCTGTTTCATTCAAACAAAACTCCTGTTATGCACCATCACCAATGATGTTATTCAACTCCACGTGCTAGAAAAATGGAAGCTAGGAAGAGTAATAATTTTGATTTTCTTTCCTATTATAGCTTAGTCAAGAAAATGAAAGGCTTGCAATCTACCCTCAAATCATTGTCCAATTTTCCAGCCAATGCCAGCAAAAGGGTCGTTTTCCCTGAAGAAGGGGGACCAAGCAAAAGGGCCATCCTATGTAAACAATAAGAATGGTTACGTTACACCAACCCAAATTATAATAATGAACAAATAGACCTAGGCTTCAAATATTTTAGTTGGTAGGTTCGAGCTAATTAATGATGAAAATCTCGAGGTGGTACCTAGAAGGTTTAATAATGCCGGAGACATTTTTAAGAATTGTGAGCTTTGTTCTCTTTGCGGTACTAATCCCACATAAACCAAGAGCTGATTCAGCAATATTCAATGCAACGTTTGGTAGGGTTGGCAGAGCTCTGCTGCCAATGTAGCAATCAGCCTCAACTGTCAAATTTTGAAACCTCACTTCTACTGTTGGGAGTCGGATACCAACTCTGCAATAGGAACATTTGGAAAAAACAAGTTCATATTAATTGTTCTACATAAAGTGTTGAACTAGGGAACAATTTGTCAGAGAAGAGTGTATCTATAAGCATGTGTGATTGTGACATCATCTGGGAACATTGACTTGTCCACAGAATAGTTTATTGCACTAGTTTCTTCTACCATTATCCAATGCAATTTCATTTCACTTCAGACATTCAAGAATTATCTTGATCCGATCCTTCATTAAAGGTACAGAGAAATTGTAGCTATAACATTTTTTAAATATTTTGTTCTGTTCATAGTTGTAATAATATTATTCACGTGCATGAAATGGAAGAGGGATACCCTCCCTCTACCCTCAATTTAGTTCTAAAATTCCCCTCCCTAAGCATGGAGGAAGCCACAAAAAAAATCAATCACATGATCAATAAGTTCTTTATTCATCTCTTTGCTCACTATTGTTCGAGATTCATGCCCCCCGTCCCCTTCTCTCTTCAATAATGCCTTTGGAATATTTATCTTGTGGGTTACTAATCCCCATCTTCTTAAAATCAGGCTCTTTCATTTTTGAATTTGATCTTTTCATCATTTTCTTTATGTTCGTTCTGATAAATGACAAAGACACGCCGTTTAAATATGAGACATGAATAGTTACGTCATGTGCACGCTTAAATAAAAAACATTTGTTGTAACTTACCTTGCCGGCCTCAAACCAAGTCAAAGCTGTATCATTCATAAGCTAACCTTCATTTTTGTTTCTCTTAAAATATGTAAAACAAAATGTCCACTTAATTCATGATTGAGTAAGTCAGAAGTAAGTGGAAGAAAGCAAAGTCATAAAATAAGAAATATTGAACACAAATTAAAAACAAAAATTTACAAAACTTTCTGAGATTCTGGTGCAGAAGGGCGTAGATGAAAGATAGAGAACTCACTTTTCAAGTCGGTTTCTGAACTTGCTCAAGTACTTTTCATTGTCTTCTTCAGCAACCTTGAAGATTCTGTCGATAAACTCTTGCCTTTCGTTCACATCCAACTTTCTAACATCGACTTCTCTGTGTTGCAATGTGTTTGGACGAGCATGATCACCCTCTGCAAAAGTTTGAAGGATGCTTGTTCTTAGCCTGTCATAGGTTGGCAATCTCTCTATGGCTGCCCACTTGAGAGCCTCTTCATCCTCATCAATATTTGAAGCCCTTCGTGAATATCTCCCACTCGCAAACACACCCTCCATTCTCCAACTAGACCTGCTCAAGCTCCTACTTATGCTTCGGCTCAAATTCCCACCCTCCATTTTGTCTCTCTCTCCTTCTCCTGCAGTTGTGGATTTCAAACATGCATGCCAACAAATTAAAACAAGGATGTTTGTTTCTATATCATGTTTGAGACCAGAAACCAACAACCATAACTTCTTCAAATCACATCTAAAACTCAGAAAAACCACGTTCTAAACGTGCAACCAAGCACACCACTAATCTAACATGAAAAAAAAAAGAACATAAAAAAAGATGAAAATATGTACTAGTTTGCTTCATATCACTAATTAAATTTCTTGTTCTGTATTTCAAATTAATCAAACATAAACCATTGGGGAACTATCAAGTGCAAATAGTACTTACTTGATGTATTGGATTGTAGAACTGCAAATTCTCTGCCCAGCAAAGAAAGGTTGAAATTAAAAGGTTACCAGTGACCCCTTCATATTTTTAGTCCTATGTTACTATTTTGTGCATATCTTTCCCTCATATTTTCTTTCTCTCCTCTACATGTTTTCCACTCATGAGAGAAGATTTGGAATTGATAAACCACTAAAGTGAACAGGCTTTCTGTGTATGGTCTAATGTTGGAAGCTATATTATGTATATATGATAATGAGAGAGAGAACGCAAGAGAGAGATTGGTTTGGTGGCAGAATTGTCGTCAGTCTGATCCTCTATTCAAATGAAACACTTGATGAATAAACAATTAATTAAATGTTTGTTATATACGTGTGTAGTGTGCTAAATGCAATTAGAAACAGGGTTCATTCAAACATGAACGTTGAACAATGAACAATATCTCTACACTCAGTTATTGTCTGGAAAATGAGTTATCATGAAAAATATGTAGAAAATATTCTTCCAATTAATGACGTAGGAGTACTTTGTAAGTTAAAATACTAACTATCATTTGGTGATACAGGGGACCTACCAATAAAAAGACAACAACTTCATATTTAATATTTATTTATTTATTTATTTAAAGGGCCAATATATATATTATATAATTCAAATGAGTTGTAAAATGGTATTTTTTTTAAAGGTGTCTAAGTATTATTTTTCTAACTAAAATACTTATACCATAAAAACATGATAAAAATTTATCAAAATATTTGTCTATTAATGCATAATATTTAATCGCATTATTAATGAACTTAAATATTATAATGTTAGTTTGTCTTTGAAATGAAAATAAAATAAAAAGTTAGAGCAACCAACTTAGAAAAAAAGTGTAAGATTATTATATAATCAACGTTCTTTTTATAAAGAAATCTCGCTGATTCAGTATCAGTCATGTTCATAAAGTTGGTAAAGTAGGAGTAATATTGAATTAATGGATTGCATGTCCAACCTAAAGAGAATAAAATATACTCGTTTTTTTATAAGCGAGAAGAAAAATTGGAAAATTAAAAGCATTGGAACCTGGTTTTATGAAGTTAGTATTGCTAAGTAGTTATACTTATAAAATAATAAATAAATAAATAAAGCTGAATGATTAAACTTTGACTCACAACTAAGTCAATTATCATAATACTAAGAATAAAATATAGAGGGATTATTCAGATCAACCTCGCATTAGATAAGAAAACGTTGTATAAAAAAATTATGAAGATAATAGTAATGCAGCCAACGATTTTCTCCTCCTTTATCATTTGTTTAAGAATGGCATTTGAGGACTAGGTCAGAAAAATAAATTGGATTAGTTCTCTAAACTGAATATTTTATATATAAGATATTTCTTCTGAAACATTCACTACCTTGTGTCACTTAACATTTTTTTATGTAATAGAAAATTATTTACAATGAAGTTTGAGTTCATCTTTACGAAACTTAAAGTTTGACTAAGTTGTTATGTAGTTTTCAAATTTTCTCTGCAAACTAAACCCAATATAAAAAAGAAAAAAATATATTAAAATCAAACCTAAACACTGAAATGTTTTTGAGGTATATAATTCATAAATACTCTTTTTTTTTACTTAAGATTATTTTAACACCTGTTTTGGTTAAGAAAAGCATGAATTTGGGGATAACATATAATGATATTATTCGTATACACTATTACGAAATTTAGATATCCTTTTTATGATATTTAATCATTTTATTTAAACAATACTAAAAAATATCTAAGGTAAGTTTGCATGCCTGCACCTAAACGATAAAATTTAAAGAAATTATATCTAATATTTATCATTTATATTTTAATATTACTTTATCATGCCTTGATTCATCAAAAAATTAAGAAATTAAGAAAAAGATATTTGTCTATGATCAAAAAGAAAAACTATCAAGTATAATTTTAATAAATTTTGAAAAGTGAGAACAAAATTGATAATTGTTTTTATATTATAAATAGTAAAAGTTATTGCTATTATCTTCTTGATATTCATTTGGTTTTATTCTCTCTTTCTTTCTTTTTTTTTGTTTTCTCAAAGCATTACGTATACACTATTACATTACTTTACTTGCATAAATGCATCCTAACAAATTTTATGCTTATGTTGTTTTTCTTTAGGAAGAGACCTCTAGTTACCCGACAAAGACATTGAACTTCACTAAGTTTACCAACGTAATTAATGTTGTTTCTAAAAGAAAGTATCAGAAAGACTATTACTAATTGGCATATGTTCCTTTTTTTTTTATCTTTTTATCTATATCTATATGAATGGAATATGTATTTTAAAAAATTTACAATCACTCGTAAACTTTGCTTAATTTATCAAATTATTTACTAATTGGAATCTAAAGACATAAACATATGATATAATAAAAGAAAAATAAAGACAACATTGATGAGTGTTAATAAATATTTATATTATTATACGTAGAGAACTCTTCATACATCAAATCCAATTTTAATTAAATTGTTTTGAATTGAATGGTTGGGTTAAGTGATTAAAATATAAGTTCAACTATTTAAATTCACTCATGATAAAAAAATAGATGTTTCAATAATATCAACATTTTTTTAATTTTAATATAACATATAGGTAGGTCGAGCTAATGAAGTTCAGAACTTACTAACCCAATACATTCTAATTGGCCTAATCAAAATAAATTTGGATTAATCATTTTAAGATATCAACCTAGTTTGTTACACCTTTAACTTGTGTTTTATTCTTCAAAATGAAAAAAAAAAAATATGGAAAGGAAAAAATAGCTGTTTCATTTCTGAGAATTGACTTGGTTTCCTCCATCTTTAGACCGTGTCAATCAAAAGCAACCATTGATAGTGTAAATTTTATTTTAATATGTATTACGCTGTGACATTCATTTGGCAGTTCTACAAATTATTCATCACTCACGCGCTTTCATCTGTCTTTTACGCCCATATGCAGATATGCAGGCACACAACATATGCATTTCATATATATGACAACTTCATCATTCAATAAAATATATGACAATTACGAAAAACATTTTACCTCAATAAAAATAATACTCCAACTTAAATTTATATTCTCTTCTTAAAAAATATTTATTTAGATATTAGAATTTCACGTGATATTAATTAATTTTCCAGTTATATTCTAATTCCTAGCTAAGTGGATAATTTTTTTGGGTGGATTTTTTTTAAGTAGATAAATAAGGGATGCATGTATCATTCTGAATGTTTGCTTTCCTTCTAGAAGCTCTTTCATCAATCTGATCTGATTTGTGTGGTTGGATGTCTTATTTGTATAATGATGTCTATTAATTGATCATTTGACCAACACAGAAACCTTCTTGTAGTATTTTTTTTTTTCATTTTCAAAAAAGACAAATATAATACGAAATCAATTTATTATAGGGTGGAGCAATGGTGCATACAAAGTAGCTGGTATCATGGTTATGAAGATTGAAAACTCAGGGTGGATAAAAACTGTGAAGGAAGAGTAAGTGTTCATAGATATGATTGATTAGTAAGTTTGGGTGCCAAGGATTTTTTTATATGACTATTAGAATGTCATTTTTTATATGAGAATACAATAAATTGTTTTAATAATAACATTCTTCACCCGTGGAAGTAATTTGACGTAAAAGTGGTGAGTGGAATGATGGAGAAGCTAAAGTAAGCAGGCATGGTTTTCCAACTTATGACTAACAACATTCAACTTCCACCTTCCATTTCATAATTCTCCACAACCATTTAGTCAAAAGTTCCACATTTTTTTCCTCCAAAATCAAAGTTATGGTTTGAAATAAAACCTATTGCACAGCATATACTTTTCTGTGTGTTTGTTTCTTGTGTGCGTCAAATTAAAACTTGGTTATGACACTTTGGGCATACCCATTGTTTCTTGGGGCTAATCTTCAGTTTCGAAGTACAAAGTTGAGCTTAATAAATTGGGCCGATTACATCTGAAACAATTGCATGTTCTCACCACGTTTTTGTTTGGGCTATTCAATTTCCACGAGGATTTTCTGACAGCTGCTATTTCCACTCCCCAATATGCTATTCAAGCCCCTCATTCTAAGAAAATTACCACCCTCCGCTTCTTGCATTTATCTCTTAGCCCTTTCAAACATTCATATCTTTCTATGATACCTTGAAAGAATTTAGTCTCAAACTTATTTCATATGCGTTTGTTTAAGATAATACAGTTATGGAAAAAGAAAAACTTTAAACTTCTTTTAGTTTATAAACTAAGTATGAAGAGATTTATCAAAGAAAAAAAATAAACACTAAAATCATTTGTTCATAGATAGAAATGCAAAACTATTGAATTAAGGGAGTAATAACTTAAAAAAGAATACTATGTAATTTTGCCGGATAGTTGTTAAGAATTCGATGCAAATCTTATTAAGACGAGTCAATGTAATTTTTTTTGGTAAGTTTATTATTCTTTTTAAGATGTGCTTTTAGACAAAAATATCAGATTTTGTGTTAAAGTAAGTACATAAATTAAAATAAAAAAAAAGCAGAGGGCCAAAGCAATAGAAACAATGATATTTTCAATTCTAACTTTATATTAAACTGAGATTGAATCTAATTAAAGTATAATTAAACTGAGATTAAAGTTTATTTAAAGTGAAGAAAATGTGTTTATGATGGTGTAAAGTGTAAGGTGGGACACGGTGATTATGGAGAGGAATGGTGCTTCACTGTTATTTCTCTTCTTTTAATAAAAAAAACTGCAATCCAACTGCAATGAATGAACACTGAATAGAAAAAGTTGTTCGGACTTCAATGGATTTCCGTGCGCCGCCGCCATCTCCGGTGGCCTCCGCCAGGCGAACGTCGTCGCTCTCCAACGACGACGTTTTCCGCCGATTCTTGGAGACCTCTCTCCGTCTCCCAAACACTAACAACCACCACCAAAACCCGCTTCCAAAGGTTGACTTTCGCTCCTTATGTTCCGACCACGCTCTTCGTCACGTCATTTCGGACTCTTTCACTGCTGTCGGGTGCTTTCAGCTGCTCAACCACGGGATTCCACTGGACGTGATCGCGTCGCCGGCGGAAGCTTCCATCGCAATTTTCCAGGTGCCGGCGGAGAAGCGAGGCGGCGCGACGAGGTCCGCGGAGAGTCCGTGGGGTTTCGAGGAAGATGATGAGTTCGTGTGGGGAAGAGATAAGGAGTTCAACCTCAGAATGCAGCGTCTTTTGCCAACCGAATATTCCAATTTCAAGTAACTAATTAATTAATTTAGCATGCATTTCATTTCAGTTGCTATTTACTAATTTGCAAGGTATTTCACTGCTATATATATTCCATGAATATTCAGTAAGAAGATGGAGAATCTTGTGGCCAGGATAGAGAAGGTGGCAGAGAAAATTTTGCAAGTGATATTCGAAGATTCTTCCCAAAAAATTGCAAACTCTGTGGACATGATTGGTGGGCATGAACGTGGGACAGTTTGTTGTGTTTATAAGCACTGCTCAGAAAACATGTCAGGACAATGTGGTAACTCTTTGAAGTACGATGTGATTAGGATGGTGATTAGGGGAAACCAAAACTCTCATTGCTTGTGCTTGCATCTATGTGACGGCTCTTCTGAGTTTCAGGTTTACTCTAAGAAAGGTTGCCTCTCTTTCTTCCCAGAAAAAGGAGCCCTTGTAATCGCCGCTGGAGACCAAACTCAGGTTCATTTGCACTTTCATATCTCTCAATGTTTTGTTTCTGCACATTATTGAAACAAAGAAAATGAACTTAATTTACCAAACATTGATAAGTTTTTGTGTAAGGGTAGAAGTTAACTTTTGTGGTTGACCTTCTGAGGTTAGTACAAATTAATCGCAGGGAGTTTGTAAATGTTTAATATGATGTAATCTACCAATTGTTTCAGATGTGGAGTGATGGACACTACAAGCAGGTGATTGGAAGGCCAATATTTAAAGGTGAAAAAGAGGACTATATTTCAATGGCTTTCCTCTATTCACCTCCACACAACAAGAACTGTTTCCAAAACAGTAGGGAAAAAAATATTTCACTGGGCTTGCAGCTGATATTGGCTATGATTCTGACCCTTGTGTATCATGTCCTGATTTATGTCTACAAATTCTTTTGATGTTGTCGTTGTTATGAAAGGTGAAGAATACCGATAAGATTCTTAATATATTACTACATTGAATAAATTTTTTTTTACTATAAATAAATTTGCTTGTAATTATGTGGTGTAAAAAGGACAGATTAACTTCCCTTGTGGCAAAACTTTGGTAACATTTATCCAAGCCGCAACCGGGGCTGTTTCTAATCAATGCATTGCAACTATTTTGAATAATGCAGCATTTACAATCCAGAAGGGAGGAAGGAGCCAATAAATAAAATACATTACTTGTTTATCAAATTTGACCCGATATATTTGAAAAATTCAACTACCATCAATTTTTACTCCAACGCTCCTGTTTTTTTTAGTATTTAATTATATAACTGTTACATCCCGAATTGAAAAGAAATGAGTGAAGATTTTTATACAATGCATGAAGGAGTGATTCTTCCTTCCTCCATTCTCATATTTTCAAAATAAATTTTATAAATCATGTAATCTGGAATAAGATTTTTATATTCTCAATTACACAATTTAAAATATAATTTTTTATCAATTTTTTTCCCAATTTAAAATTATGTTACTGATGAAGAGGTGAGAGGGTATAAGGTTGATTTATTAAGAGTATAATAAATCACTCTGCAGGAAGTTGGACCTCAAATTGATTGTACATGACCCAAAATTGTAGCCCAATAAGAAGACAGTGTCTAGAGAGTTTCTTCTGCACCTTCATACCTTTTAATTTCTTTTTTTAAATTGTCCATTTTGAAAAGATTCCTTTACTTATATGAAGGTTATTTTATATATTTTCACTTTCGAAACAGTAAAATTTGACTTTCAGAATCAGAAATATAATTTGACTTCTGAATCTTGAAATAACTTTCAGAATAGATTATTTTAAAAATATTATGAAAATATATTTTTTAGCTTTCAGAATGAGCTGTTTCCGGATTCGAAAACAGCTTCAAGAATAAGCCATTTTGAAAGCTAAAAATACACCTCAAATTTTGCTTTCAAAAATGGCAAAGTTGTTTCCGTTAGAAGGCCATTCTATAAACATTATAGAGGCGTACTTTTTTATTTCTGAAATAACCATTTCGAAAGCAAAAATAAAAGTATATTATATAAGGATAAAAGAGACAGCGCAATCTTTAATGAAGGATAATGTGAAAAAATCAAAAAGATATAAAGGTGCGGAAAGAAGCTATGGAGGTGCAGGAAGAAGCGCTCCAGTGTCCATAGTCTATTGGACAAACCTGCGCAAAGTCCAAACCTAAATTGTACCCCTTACCCGTGATATTCACACCCGTTTTATTTATCTTGAAGTCCCCCCTTTTTGTATTATCTTAAATTATTTTCTAGATACTCAACAGAAGTTAATTTTATAAAAAAAAATCAACGAAAATTTTATCATATAGGTGACGCGTCAGGAAAAAAAAAAAGCGGAACACCAGCAGGAGAAAAAGCAACGAGGGTGCACAACATAGACAATGAAAGACAAGAAGAACAATGTTAATAGAAAATAAACTAGAAATAAAAGAGGAGGGATTATGAGCTGCATAGTGAGGGAGATGTGAAGATAAAAAAAGTTTTGAATAAAAAAAGTGGTTTCAGTAGAGGAGTTTGGGACACAGTGTTTGATAAGGGCTATGTTATGTTTGGCATTATGAATAAACAAGTTCACAAGAGTGAACTTACGATTATTGTTACCACAACAAAAAATTGACAACTCAAAAGGTAGGGTGCAATTATAATACTAGAGAAGAAAATAAAGCAACGAAATATGCATCTTTTTCCAATTTCATATTGCACTTTTAAGCATGCCATTGGATAAGCCAATTTTCTATGAACAATTATCATGTGTTTGCCACTAACATACGGAGACACATTCTTAAGGAAGAGTTAATCTAGATTCTGAAGACAATCATAGTCTTTATTTTATGATAAGGAAAGCGATTCTGAGAAAAATGTATTCAGCCAAATGGATAAGACTCAGTTTTATCCAAACCTTTATTTCTGGATTCTCAGATGACCCATCAATGCTTTGCCACATCTCAAAAAGCATAGCATATTACACCCTAACCATTTTAAGTTCTAAAATAACGAAAGATGTAACTTAACAAGAAACGTTAAATTTGGTAAAATATAATGTTCATAAATATTAAATTTTATCCATTTAGCTCTTACAAAATGGATCAAGTTTATTAAGTTTTTAAATCAATTAGTTTTTCAACACAAACATTATTTTAACATATAATATAATATTGAAAATTGTTATATAATTCAAAAACTAATCCTGTTAAAGAAAGTCGGTTTAGTTTACTTAAAATAATTAATAAAGTGTAACCATTTAATAATAAATAATTATCCTAAATCTATCTATGTTGTTATAGTTTAAAAAGTCGTGTTAATCTAAATTCATTATTATACATCTAAATCCTAAACCCTAAACTGTATATAGTTGTCTATTAATACCAAAATCTAGTATAATGAAAGATATATTTTTAACAAATTTTCAAACTCTTTTCTTAAATATCTACTAACTGAAGAAAATTTTTAAACTCTCTTACTGAATATCTACTAACTTGAACGTTAGATCATCTTTAGCAAATATGTTAAGTATGAGTATTAAATATTTCAATAAAAAATTAAGACAAAAAACTTATTATTAATCAAGTGTTAAATTTATTAAATGCTTCTAAAAGTTTCTAAATCATATTAAGAAGATAATTTCAAATACTTGAAAAGTCTGTCCCACATTGAAACAATTTCCTCTTATATCAAAATAAAAAACAAAAATGTTAATCAATTTTTGTTAAATTCTATCTAGAATGGATCTTTTATTAATGGATGCGTGACCAATAATTTGCCTTAATAGAAAAAAAAGTTGGATAACTACTGTAAAAGCAAAAGAAACGTATTTTGATTAAACTGAATTTGGAATGCGGCGACTCGGTTTGATTTTGCCAACTGCAAGTCCAGCATGCTTCATTCAATAACAAAAACATCGTTTTGCTTAGTCTAATGGTCTTCGTCTTCTGATTCATTGCTAGTTTCTGGCAACTCTTTATGCTTTACAACAACCTTTATCTGGTTGAGTAGAAATTTAAAATTGGCCAAAAGCACTTTTGATATGCATTGTATAAGCTTTGTGGAAGCCTCACTTTCATATCCATTAATTCTAGGTTCTTTTGTTTTTGTTTTTTCCTTCTAAAACTTACTCAAAATAATGAGAATCGAGGGAACCTTCCTTTCTAAATAAAATAAATTTAGGCAATTGCACGTGATTTTACCTGATATCACTTTTAAGGTGAAATGCATTATTTGTTTTGAAGTTGATAATGCTACACCTGTACTAAACGAAAATTTAGCATACAAGTGTATTCTTTAATGAAAGTTATTGAAATAGATAGATTTTGAAAATTTTAAGTTGTGATTTGGTGTACGATTTTAAAGTTCAATACTTTTAAGAAATCGTGATTTGTAGTAAGACTTTTGTGTGCTATTTATTTATTTATTTTAATAAAACGATCTTAATTTTTTGTTTTCTTAAAAAGCAGTCCAAAATGAGTGTGTAAAAGTCGCGACTTCTATTTGTTTATTTTGTTTTCAGGGTAACTTTGTTTGATAAATGATTTAAATTTTGGTGTTGCATGCTAAATTTTGGGTACATGTTTTTTTTATATATATTTATATAGTATTGTTTATGTGGTAGATGATTATGTATTTTTAACTCTTTCGATCTTTTTAATAAATTATATTTCGTTATGAATTGAATGGTTTTTTAAAAAATAAAAAAAATGAGAAAGAATGTTGTTGCTCAACTAAGAAAATAAAATAATAAGGAAACAAATATTTTAATATATGATTTTTATTATTTTTATAATTTTTTTTATGTTTTGACAAAAAAGAATTTTTTTTGTTTATTTTAAATTGGTTTATCTATTTTCTTTTGAATAAAATTTATTAATGGGTCTTGTTGATTGTTTTCACCATTTATGATAGTGTAGAATAAAATTTGAACACATGTAAATAGACCAATGATCATAAGTATTAAATGTGCATAATTGTAAACTAATATGAGATTATCAAAATGTTTGGAATTTTCATAATTAGAACACCAATCATTTAATTTAATTATATTTACAATCAAATACATGTCTTCTATTCTTCCTCAACTATATTTAAACACTTTGTCTTCTCTTACTCTTATTTCTCTTTGATAAATCACCCACTATGTCCTTTATTATTGATTCTTCCTCAACTATATTGAAACTTTTCACCCATCTAATTGCTAGAAAAAAATTAGAAGTTTTAAAGGGAATTAATAAAAAATATGATAAGCATGGTAACATTGATACCGAAAACTGATCCTGTGCAATGGTGATTTTTTTAATTCCATACACCTTCTTGTTATATTTAAACACCAAAGCAATACATGAGTAAATTAGAATAATATGTTGCAATTTGTGTAAATGTTATCTACTTGCATATTTATAAAGACACAATTCATAAAACCTAACATTCAACGTCGATTGAATAATTTTAAACTGTTAGGTAGGTCTATTAAGAAATAAGCTAAAATATTATTAACCTACAAAAAATTGAATCAGATAAATTGTCAATATTTTATAAAAAATATGACAAAAAATTGATATGAACTTTACATTGTTTATTAACAATTTTTTATTTATTTAAATCATAACTCCTTGAAGAAAAATGAAACAAAAGTTATGCATGTAAGCATAACTTCTACACACTCTTTTTCACACTGCTTTTATAAATTAAAAAACGAAAAAAAGAAAGTTGTTGATATAAGAATAACTTTATAAAAAAAAAAAATACATGAAATTCATATTACTTGTTAGGTTTCTTAAAAATAGAAGATTTTGCCCATAATATACGTTCTCAACCCAACAAATATTACATACACATAAGAGTTATCTGTATATAAAGAAAACAAACCAACAAAAAAACATAAAGATAATTTAAGTAAAATATTATATAATACAAATGATAATTTATAGATGGTCTAACTAAACGTAATACAAACAAATTTTTCTAGGACATGATTTATTTATTCTTCATCAAACAATAATGATTTAGAATCAATATAACACATAATAAATTATAACTTCCTCAAAAAATTTAAACTTTAAAATTGTGTCTTAACATACGATTATTAGTATAAAGTCTTATAGAACATGACTCACCTGCAAACTTACCAAAATATATAAAAAACTATGTGATAGAAAATTATCATGTAATGCGAAATTTGCATTGTTTATTAACTTTTTATTTAAATCGTAACTCCATTGAAAATAAAGCACAACTTCTACAGTCTTTTATTCACATTGTTTTTATAAACAAAACAAAGTCTTGAACACAAGCATAACTTTATCAAAAGAATATAAATGTATGATGACATATATAAGTTACATTTTCATTCTCAACACAACATAGAGTTCTCTATATATAAAACTAAGAAAAATAAAATCATTAAAATAATTAAAACAAAACATCCTCTAATATAAATAATTAATGAGATATAAAAGATAGTATAACTAAATATAATACTAATAAACATTTTTTCAGTAAACTATCTTCTGTTTTCGTTTTAAGATAATCATGATTTAAATCAATGCATCACAATATAAATTACATCTTCTTAAAAAACTTTAGACTTTAAAATTATGAATTGAAGTACAAGAAGTCATGTTTTTTTAGCATGTCTCGGTGTTTATAAACTTTCCAAAATTTATCCATTTAATAAAAAATATTAAAGATTACATCCGGTAGCAAAATCTACTTTGGATGTGCCTAATTTTTGTTTTATTAAGTCAATATATGTTTATGCTATACAAGTGTCACAAATATTCAAATGAATTGATTGTATGATTTTCATAAGCTAGCTCTGTGGAAGGCGCATTATAGTGAAAGCATGAATCTAGAAATTAAATCCACAAGGGTCAATTACTAAACCTAAAAAGGTGGTGTGGTAGGTGTGATAAACATTGTTGCCCTAATGGATAATTAAAGAGAGCTGTTTTATAAACAGCTGCAACTCAAGATTTCCATTTCAATAATTGTGCACTGAAATGCCTCACTTTATTGTTATTTTAAAATCAGTTTTTATAAGAACCCAGAAATACAGAAGAAGCATGTAGTAGTAAATTTAACAAAATTAAATTAGCTGATAAAAGTAAAACAGTGATTCTGAACACACATGTTTTTTACCATTTTGTTCCTCTTCCATTTCTCTTTCAATCCCATTTTACCTTTTTCATTATGTCACTTATTATATTTATACTTAATCATATTTTTATTTCTAAAACTGTGATTGCAGAAGTTATGGAAGAAATTAAGTTGAGTTTTGTATGGAAAGAAGATGAGTTGAGATGGTGGGAAAATTGGTAGTGGAAGAGGAATCGGAGAAAGCTTAACTTGAAAGAAAATGAGCTTTTTCCCTACACCCACCACTTTTCCTAACCCCACTTTTGCCCTCTCTACCCCTAGATTCTGGAACCATTCAGCTCACTTTCCACCTTTTTCATTATTTTATTTCCTGTTTCTTTTTAATATCAATCTTTCTCTTTTAATTACTCTAATCAAGTGTTAACAGTTGTTTACATTCCACACCATAATTTTGGTTTGTCATCATATTTACCAAACCGATAGTGTTACATGAAAACTAGTTTTTCATAATTAATTATGAGTCTGGTTATACATAAACTATTCATTAAATCACTAGGTTTAATTTTTCAAATAACTTTATTATTTGAGTATCTTTGTAAATAAGAACCGTAAATGTAATTAATATGGTTTTTCAAAAAATAATAATAAATCATTTTAATTCATGCAAATCACATCTACAAAATTCACTTGGCATATTCTATTATTTATGAACCATTTTATCTGCCCAGTTTAAAAGATATTTTAAAAAAGGACATTAATTAATATTTCATTAAAAATAGTAAATATTACAAATTAATAAGATAAATATTTCTCTCTAGTTACGATCGAAGATTATGGATAATCATATATAAATCATACTCTCCATTCCATTTTATATAATATTTTTTTGAGAGAATAATTTGTTCTAAATTAGTTGTTGTTTCACCAAATCAATAATACATTTTTTTTCGTAATTGTCCTTAGTAGGAATAAAAATAATTAATTAGAAAGATAAATGTACTATTTTCTCCTTTTTTTTATCTGTTTCTAATGCTACGGTGTAAAAACTAATAAATGTAACCATTTTTATTTTCATAAGATAATTACGAAAGTTTTATTTTATCTTATATATATATGTTAAAATTTTGGTGAAAAGTAATACTATAATCAATAAAGAATTGCTAATTTTGTTTTGAACTTCGAAAATAAAAACTTTAAAACTTTTGGCAATTAAGAAAAAACACAAGTAGTATGAAAAAAAAAATGTATTTTCTATGAAATGAAAATATTACTAATTGTATTTCTTAATATATGTCTCAATTTTTTAAGTCACCAAGAAAGTGGATCTAATAAGCAAGTATAAAATTATTGTCTCTTCAAATAGTAATTAGTTAAGTAAGAAACAATTAATTGAAAATAAAAATATTATCATTTTAAACAATTAAAAGTAATGTTAAACGAAGATTTTAAATTATTAATAAATTTAAGATTAACGATTGAAATAATTTTCTTAAAAATACGTGAGTAAGACGAAAATATTTCATAAACAGTGAGAGAGATATAATTATTTTTACCTTATCATGGGAATTTATTCACTATTCACAAATTTATAGGATAGATTTTTCACAGATAGTTATACGCACCAACTAAAAAAAAGGCATGGAAAAATTATCGTACAATAATTTATATAT
>Ga0123340_1001876_pt1 | contig 18250 bp, 13 predicted proteins | sample SirMexnodulemix_FD_89961 | JGI IMG/M metagenome (GOLD analysis project Ga0123340, IMG submission 89961) | Root nodule microbial communities of legume samples collected from Mexico - Siratro Mexico nodule mix | ecosystem: Host-associated > Plants > Roots > Nodule | place: Mexico: Nepantla... | reverse complement strand
TTTAATATTTATTAGATTTTTTTTATTATTTATCAAGAAAGTTTGTTAATATTTATCAAGAAAGAGAGAAATTAACAACTTTTTACTTGATTACACTTATTTGTGTACGACACTTAATATAAGAAAGAAAAAATATTTAATAAATAAATTTTAAAATAAAAAATAATCAAGAGATTATTAATATATTGAATATTTGTTAAGTGTAATGAAGTGTTAAGTACATGATGCAATTTATTTCGTAATTAAAATAGAAAGAATAAAAAATTCATATAATTGCAATATTTAAAATACTAAAATGCAGCTAAGTAAATAAAAAACTCATTTCCTATTAATATTAATAATTATTAAGATAATCTTTACATATAATCTGATACAAGCACAAGGAAATGCAAGATGATGATATTAAAGAGACACCATTTTGTAAGTGTGTAATCTAAGGCAAAAGTCCTAATACTTTATTTGGTTACGGTTGTAGAAAGTGGAGGATTAATTTGTAGGGAGACAAAGTGGGGTGATTTGGCTTAATGAAAAGAAGGTTTATTAATATGTGTGATTGATTTGAATGAATTGATAAAAGTAGATAGGCTGTTTTTAGCGTAATATCAAAATTGTCCATATGTGTATTTTTTAAAAGATAAACATATTTTTATAAAAAAAAAATAGTTGAGGAAATGAAAATAAATTATTTAAAAATATTATTTGTTAATTTCTAATAATAATTATAAAAAATTAAAAATTAAAAAAATTTGAATATTAGATAAAGGAGTAAATTAGTAATTTAACACAAAATCCTCTCAAATCCATCCCTTTTTCCTTTTCTCACTTCATTTTCTCTTTCTAAATTGTTCTTACAACTAATCACAAATTATCACTAATCACTTAAACCAAATCCACACAATTCTTCCAAATAATCTCAAATCAATGTCCTTGAATCCCCACAAATAATAAATAATCACTAGCAAACAAAGCATAAGGGAATGGTTTAACCTGGCGTAATATACCATGTGTGTCCCTTGACTCAGTGTTTAATTCGACTCTGCATGCAAGGAAACACGTCGCTCAACACATCTTGCGAGGCTAAATCCACGCCAACAAATTTCTGTCATCATGTCCCTGTCAACAAGCTTCTCCATAAAAATCACCACCTTTGTGTTATGAACATGCATGCCAATACCAACGAAAGACCTGTAACACCTGTCAATCAACTAAATCCTCAGTTGAATTTACCAAACCTCATCGCGACACAGCCTATGCAAAGCACTCGCTCCTGTAAAATATTTTCATGTCAGCAAATATTCGTAATTACTTATTTTAAGTAAACCTGTGGTGTACTTTATTCTTAAAAAAGGACCACCCTGATGCCCGTTGTCATGGTTATCTGTTTATCAAATAAAGCTGGCTGTATACAGTAACAAAGTGATAAGCTTTATGTTCAAGTCAGATGACAATTTGCTCTTTAAATTTCAATAATGATCAAGATAATTTAAAACCATTAAAAAGCTAGCATTGGAGACAATAAAAGAATTATCTTATGATAATATACATTACTGAAAGAAACTATCTAAATATTATTGAATAAATAGATGTAATCAAAACAATTAAGCTTGTGTATATTATAAAAGAATGCATCTTCAGTCAGCTGTTTTTCCCAATCGAGGCTGAAGGCTGAGAGATTAATTTTCGGGGAACGTGGTGTCTTCAAGTTGGTCAGACCAATCATTTTGCGAATGCGTCTACACAAAAAAACGAGAAAGAGGATATATGAGTAGGCAAAATATGAGCAGCAGAGGAGGAAAGAATAAAGATATTTGCCTCCAAAATTTACCAAACCTAATCAAGAAACAAGGCAACTAACATGAAAACTGAGAAAGAAAAAACTAAATTTCACCACTACAGATGAATAGCTTTGTTTTTGGATATTTGCAGAATTATCACTAGCTCATTACCGTCATACACAAGCAGAATGTAACTCAGTGCCAAAACAGTCCACTATAAAAGTAAGTTGGAAAGTACTAACTTCGAAAAAGAATCAAAAACAAAAACCTCAAGCATGTAGAACAAAATATATTTGAGATTAAAAGCATTCATATTATTCAACGTGGTTCAGACACAATAATATTACAAATAAATTCTATGCAAGTAATTATCTGTGCAAGATCTGCAAAACAGGATAACAGGTTCGCACCAAACCAAGAGCTTCTCTTGCAATCCCATGACTTTCCTCGCCACAAACTTTACCGAAGAGAAACATAAGGTGTTTTCTTTGTTCCAGTTTCAAGTGTTTTTCTAGGCCCCGACTAACCATCTCCATTTCAGGCTGCATAGAAATACCACAGTAAGTGCTAGTAGAAAGTGGCAAGTCAATACATAAATCATATTCTGCAGCAGATAAGGTTAGAAGAGAAATCTTTCTATCTACCTAATGCCTCATCCTAATCAGCATTCCATTAGAGAACGTGACTTGTCAGAGGATTCTGTTTACACATCTTCGGTGTACTGCCACCGGTTGTTTTAATGGAGTTGTCATTTTAGACATGTATAGAGATTGAGTTGAGTTGAGAATATTTGTTCCAGTTCTTACTTTCTTTTCACCCAGTGTATTCTGTTCACTCTCGTTGGTGGATTTCTTATCCTTTCCTTCCCTTTACTTTCCCTTTTTTTTCTAATAAAAACTATTTCTAATAAAGAACTCAAAAATAATAACCGAATTCAATGAGTGGTTATTTGGTTCTTGTGTCCTTACTTAAATTCCCCCTACAAACTATTCATTCTTCATTCATGCAAATATTAAGAATTACCAGTGAAGTTACATTTAGTGAAATAAAAAAACAAGACGAAAATATCAAATATCTACATAGAATCCTACATAAATGCTACTTGTCTCCTATTTTAAGTTTAGTGACTTTTCACTCAAATTATACACTTTAAGAACTAATCCCACAAATTATCTGACAACTTTTTATATCTTTTAAAATGGATCTCACTCACGAGTTACCTCTCAATTACTTTTCAATGATTAAGAATTGGTTCTTACTCCTCATGATCCTCCTTCAATGGTGTAGCAGTTAAGATGGTCCTTAACTTTAAGAATCAACACGATAACTAGTTCAGGAGAAGCTCTAACATAGAAATTGTTCACAAGGATGTGAGAACTGCAAATTATAATTGAAGATACATACTGAAGACTCCTCAGGAGGAAATATTCGTAGAAGAAGACATATCTTTGACAGTTCCTCCATAGCTTCAACCTGTTTGCCTTGCATTTCCAGAGCCTTTAATCGAAAAAAAAAAAAAAAAAAAAAAAAAAAAAAAAAAAAAAATAAAAAAAAAAAAAATAACTAAAATAAAATAAATTATGTATTAAATAAAAAAAAAAAAAAAAAAAAAAAAAAAAAAAAAAAACATGAATTTAGAAGTGCACTCCAGAGGAAAAAGATAGTTTTAGAGAACCAGAGGCCACATATGAACTTTATGAAAAAGTGATATCTGAACGAGGCCAGAATTTCAGGCATTAAGTTACAATACTTCAAAGTTCATCACTCTTTAAGACCTGTAATCCAATAATCCAATTATAGATTCTACGTTCACGCAATCCAGTGACCACCAAAGAGAAGTTAACAGACACAATGGCCATATTTAATGGTGCCAAAAAAGATTTCTATAAATATAGATTAATATAAACAACCAAAATATTTTAACTGAAAATACAACTGCCTTCAGTAATGTTTGTTACAAAAAAATGTAATTTTGGAAACCCCAAATGCTTAAACACAATATTACCAGATCATTCGATTTAGAGTAAGAAAATTACCCAAGCCTGTAGAAGACAGGAGCGAGTGCGAGCAGCAACTGCTGCAGACACAATTGTTGCGGCACGAACATTTTGAAGGCCAATATTTTCAGCAAATCCAGCAAGAAATTGCTTAGCATCCTCACCATTAATATCAATTGAACTAGAGTAAGTTGGTGCCCTGAATAGAAACAGAGTGACAGCCAACAAATTTCATAAAATATAACAGGTCCTGGTTGGTAGTGAACAAAGGGATAGACAAGAATGCAGGGTTAATAATATCACACCTGCTGCACACATTTAAAACAAAGTTAACAGATGCCCGATACAAGGTGTCCCGAATATTTGTTGGTTCAATAGACACTTGCACACCAGAAGTTCTGCACAGTTGACGTAACTGTTCATGTGTGAGGGCAAGAAACATTTCAAGTGTTATCAGACGAGAGACAAAATAATTCCCTTTTATCATAGAATTTTTTTATTGTAAGCATGCATTGATAAAAAAATCAGAAACCATCAGTGGTGGGTGCTTTAACATACACAGTATCACTTACATTTCAGAAAATTTTAGTAGTACCATGTTCTTTTAAGGCAAAAAGGCATGCTGAAGCATTACAATAATGACAATAATCACAACTATGTTGGCACCTCAACCATCATCTATCCTATCAGCACACTAAATATTAGTAATATCATGTTAAAAAGCGTCTTCTTTTATATAGGAATTAGGAAAAACAATGGGTAAGTTAAAATTGACGTAGATCAGTATTACATGGTAGTTTAAATTTTAAGTACTACAGAGTTTACTATAGAATTATGACTTTTCTTGGTGAAGGAACTAAATGAAAAGTAAATATCAAGCTTAACCGAATATCGTATTAATTTTATAGCAACTGTTACATATATTTAATAATTAGTAAATCACCGGGAGCGAAAAAAAGGTGGAAAAGAACTCACTTGAATTATATCATTCTCCATGATGTCATTCCCGCCCAATCTACTGTTTGTAATTGCTGGAAATCAAGTGGGTGAGTTGCAACTTGTTATAAAGGATGGCAAAACACTAGAGAAAATATTAAATGTGTATCTATACCTACAAAAAAGCACATTAAACAGAATCGTTATTTATCCCGAGACTGGAACACTAGGAAGTAGGACGAGCGAACCACACTATAATCGCTTTTAACAAATTAAATTACCGTTAAACAATGCATTTCGATAAACAGGAATTGAAGATAGATGCTTATGGAATAGTAAAAGGAGCCACTACGTCATCAACTTCTCTGAAAATAAGAAGCTGAAATAGAAAACAAACCTCGAACCACTCTGTAAGCTTCCCTCTTGTATTCCTCCTGCTCATCGGCGTCAAAAACAGAGCCGTTGGAATTGACAACAGAAGGCCACCATTCGGGCAATTTTCTTTCAAACCGAACCATATTCTTGGCGGAGCGCTTCACAGAGTCCCGAACCGCGGGCGATAACGGATTGGAATTGCTCCTCTGGCCCAACGCAACAACCACCTCTTTTCCGCCGAGACTCCGGTCCCTCCGCACCACAAGAGACACATTGTTAGACGCGCTACGACGCCACGACGAGAACCTAGAAATCAACCGAGCTAAAACGCTGAAAACGGAAAACGTGAGCAAGGTCAAAGCCGCCGAAGTTCCGAGGAAATGCAACGTGGAAGGGCGGCACGAAACGACGAGTCTGCGGTTGTGGTCGAGAGTAAGGAGGGTTTGCAAATCGAGGTAAGCGTCTTTTCCGGAAAGTATGAATCGGCGAAGGTCAGATTGGAAAGTGGTTAGGGGAGTGAGGTCGATGACGGCTTCGAACTTGGGTTCAGAAGAGGAGGAGCTGGAGGTGGTGGGGGGGAGGGAGAGCTTGTTGTGGCGTCTACGGCTGCGGCTTCGGCGGCGGAAGGGGGCGCAGACGACGGTGAGGCGGCAGAGGCGACGGCATGGGTAGGGTGGAGGGAATTGGGAGGGAAGAGTACAGGTGTTGACAGAAAACATATAGTTACTTTGTTTTTTTCCTAACACAACAAAACATCTCCTTTATCCTCCCTCCTTTACCTTTATTTATAGTTTCCTTAAAACCATAGGCCCAAGCCCAAACCGTAAAAACCAACCGTCGTATCAGCTGTCTCTGTGTCCTTTAATTTTGCTTTCTTAAACATTATTTTCAATGTATTCAGTTCTTTACTACTCAAATTTATTACAATTTGCAAAATCTTCTGATTCCCCACTAATAATATTTAGTTTCTAATTAAATTTATATACTTACATTACAATAAAGTAGTTATATTTATTATATTAAATATATATACTGCTTTCCGCTCACGTCATTTAAAATTACAATATTAGATTAAAAAACAATTTCTTTATTTTCACTAAAATTATCTATAAGCTGTCTCTTATTTCTCTTACAACTTTAACGATCCAATTAATGTTTTCCCTCCTTGAAAGAATTATTAATCGAGCTAAAAATTTATACGCAGAGGAATATAACTAATTTCGTTTTAGACATGCCAATATATATATATTAATTCGCGCACCAAAAGAATATAGAAGCAGAAAGTGTTGTTGAACCTCTTACTATCAAGCTAAACCACTGTGAGTTACAACCATAGCATATGCGTCTGAAAGGCTACATACCCCAATTCCAAAAACAGAACGTGTCATAACAAAGTTATAGACAGGAAATTCAGTTTTCAGATTGTCCAAAATATCTGCCCGAAATTGTAGCCAATATATTCATCATTATAACCTCGTCATCCAGGGCAACCTTTCCGGCACGGATGCTAGCACACCTTCGCAGCAGACTCCTGAGAGCAGCACAGGTGTCAGCGTATAGTGGAGTATCAACTGTTGCACAGAGAGCAAAAAGCCACATGCAATCATCTCTTGTGACAGTGTTTGCAGCCTCTAGCAAGCGAATCCGTTTCAGCAGAGTTTTTACCCGGGTTACAGAGTCCATTGCTAAGATTACAGAAAGCAAAGGAAGACTGGGGGAGTTGCCGCTTGTTTGATCAACTGAAGTTTTCGATTCAGTATTCTTTGGAGACAGTGTTCTGTCCTTATCTTCAGCAGTCAAGTTAGCGGATACATCATTTGTCTTACCAATGCTCACATGATTACCAAGTAAGACGTCCTTGTTCATAACACCAGAAAATTCTCCACAATCATTCCCAACTAACTGTGAGCAATGAACACGGAGATTTCCAGAGTATATGGCACTTGACTCATCAGGGCATGAGAGATTCTGGAAAAAGAAGTTGGGAAACAATGAGAACATAATATGATATGAAAATATTTAAAGAACTCCAAATGGGTCAAAGAAGTAGTGCAGGAATTGCACAACTCTTGACTCCCGGATGAAGAGAGTATTGGTCATTCCAAATAAAAAAATGAGGAAAAATTAAAGCCATGCAATTCTAGATGAACATACCGTTCTCAGTGTTGAAAATTCAGCAAGAAACACATCCTCCCACTGTTTCAATGGCAACAGATGCTCTGGACACTTGGCAATATCAGGAATTTGGGGCATGTAAGCACTCTGTTCCTTGTTAAGTTTGCCTCTATCAAGTTTTGCAACCTTCACTTTTGGAATTTGTTCTGCCTCCCACCTGCTCAAGAAAACAATACACAGTTTAAGAACCACGTTTTTTTCACTTAATCGGTAAGCTACAGTATAGTTTGTCCTGTACGTCATCATTTAACAGATTCAAGATATAGAACTGCTATAACTTCTAACAAGACTGAGAAAGCATAACAGAAAGCAGAGAGAAATTGTCAGAAAAAAAAAAAGAAAATCCAAAGCTTCTGACCGTTATGACAATACCTGACACGCCTAAGATATTCCCATCCATCTTCTGGAGGACCAGAACCAAAATTAGGTTCTCCATCAACCAAAAAGGCAGGCCTTTGGATGCTAGCGTAATCGTCATCACTACCATCATCTTCATCAATCTCTTCTACAATTGAGCCCCCATCTTCACCCATAAGAGTACGACTGCAAGGGTCAACAGGAGTAATATTTTCACTACTTTCCATGTGTTGTAATTCACTATCCCTATTTTCACAATGCACTGCACCTGAAAGCAATTACAAAAGCTCAGTACCATCACTGACAATTTGCTAATAATTTAGGAAGGGTTAAAAAGGGGATAAATATACAGTTTAGTATCGGTAAAGGCAAGAAAGATCAGGTAAAGAAAGCATGTCCTTCTCAATTAGAACACGACGTAGGCAAGAAATTGAAGTTCGTGTTGAAAAATCAAAAATACAATTCTCATCATACAACAAAGTAAAAAAGAACTAAAACAATAAAGCATCGTCATTACGGCACGACCAAAGTTATTATTCAAATCTACAATCAGACTACTGCACAACACTGTTCATATACAACGATTTTATACAAGAAACCATGCACTGAAGTCAGTGCCTAATCAGAACATAGTCTACAGTCAACTAATGTTGCATATTAGACATGTTCCAGGTTCCTTCTTCTCATTCTTCAATGGACAAAGACATTCATATATCTCCATCTTCCGTTAGTAGCAGCAACACCTGTCCACAGAAATCGAAAACATCAAATTGACACAATGTGAATCAAAAAAATCGGAGCAATAAAGTTTTGCACACTTTCCCCAAAAAGAATTGCGGAGAAAATCATTTTGTACCAACGCCCCCACCATCAAAAAATAAAGAAATCTCATTGATAAAAAAATATAACTCGGACGCCATTGAAACCACAGTGAAAAGAAATTTGAAATATAATGCAATAACATAATCAACAACAACCCGGACTTATCCCACTGTGTGAGGTTATACAATTAAAGTCAAATTTTTAAAACATAAAACCTATACAATTAAAGTCAATCTTTTAAAACATAAAACTTATACAAGTGTCCGTTGAAAACTCAAACAGAAAATTCTGAAAAGAAAAAGGATAAAAATGGAGGAAAATGACGATTATAAAAAGAAATATGTAATTACACCCTAATGTGATAAATGGTACAAGCAAGTTCCATGCAAAGTTACTCTAGTAATTGTCAAGTGAACAACGGCAAAGAGAGGCAACTTCAAACACCAAATCTATAGGTACAAGCAAGAAACGGTAAACAATGAGGATTCTGAATCAGAGAAACACCAACACAACAAAGAACCAACACATGTTTAGATTACAAATACATTTGGTGCCAGTTTCAGAACATTCATATCCATAACCAAACAGAACACGTATCCTGCAACTACCAGATAATTGTAAGAAGAGCAGCATATTCTCATAAAGATTCCATTTCTTGAATTCCGAAAGAATGAAACGAAAAAGAAAGAAAGAAAGAGCGACTTACTGAGGATTGGTTTATTGTGCGGAAGAGGAGTGGAAGCTAAAGTATCGTACTCGCTGGCCACCGCGCTTTGAAACGCAGCGTGTACCGATTTCCAGAATTTACGCTGTTGTGTTAGGTTCACGAATCTCAGAGCTTCCAACTCCTTTCGCGAATACTTAGTATTATTATTCCCACTCTTTGGCGTCGACTTCGATTTGGGCCTCTCTTCGATCTTCTTCAGACTGTGACCGGCGTTGGTGTTATTGTTCTTGGCCCCTCCTCTTCTTCTTGAAGCGGATTGCTTGGGTCCTCCGTTCTTGACGACGGAATCGAGCAGCGCCGTCTCGTCGATGACCTCCATCCCTAACGCTAAGGAAGAAGGAAGCGCCGTTACCGTTTTGACGGCGGCGTCTTTGGGCGCCAACGCAGATTCGAGCGCATCCAGCAATCGCTTCTTCTTCCTTTCGAATTCGGCGGATTCAAGAACGGGTTGTTCTTGCGAAGAATCTGAAACATCAGCCATCACTTCAAATTTTCCACTGCGCTTCTTCTTTTAGGGCTCAATGCACTCCACACTTCAACTTATAGCTCTCTGCTAAATACTTTTTTTTTTTTTTTTTTTCTTTCTGAAGCTAACGGTACGGCGCAGTCAATTTCACTCACCCAAAATACGGTTTCACTTTCGGCCCAACAATACTACCCTTGTAATTTTTTTCTAAATAAATATAAATTTTATTGATTTGATTTCTATTTATATGTATTATTAATAAAATCAAATATAAACTTTTTATCCAATATACATCTTCTAAAAGAAAGCTGTAATGAGATGTTTTAATTTTAAGAGTTAAGTGTTCCACGTTATGAAAACATATATAATTAAGTATTTATTTAACTTGACAGATAAGACGTCACCTCTAAACTTAATTTTTAAATTTATTGAAAAAAACTTTTAAAAGATTCATAAGTCATCTTTATTAACTGGACAATCTTCATGAAATTTCATCTATACCATCTTTACCTTGATAGAATGCACATATGTCATGACATAATAGCAAGCACAAAGATAGGTTAAAAATTTCCAAAAAAAAAGTATATTGTCACCTTGAATCCTACTTAATTAACTTAATCACTCTCTTGTAAGTTTAAATAAATCTTTGAAATAACTATGAACTTCAATATTATCTAGTTCATATGATAAGTTGTCGTATATAAACATTTTAAGTAAGTTGAACAGTATAAATCCATCTGCGCGTAATATTGAGTTGGATAAATTAAATAAACCAAATAGATTAAGTTAGATTTTCTTTACTATTAGATCAAACTTAAAACAACTCAATCCCACAAATTTCTTAAAGGTTGCACTTATTTATTTTGAACCTGAATCGCGATCCAATTTTACCAAAGTTATTAAATTAGAATAGCAGTAATAAAAGTATTATTCAAATTAATCTATTATTCTATTAGTTAAATATGTATTTATGAATTATTAAATTATTTAATTCTTCAACATAAAACAAAAAATAATCCATTTTTTAAAATCCTTTCAACAAATCTAAAAGTGTGTCTCAAAAATTTAGATGCATAGATCTCAACTGCAAACATCAAATAATAATGGAATAAGTACTAAATAATTATAAAAATAAATTTAATTATGCAAACTTTAAATAAAAATTAAATAAGTATCAAATAATTATAACAAGGAATATAAAAAATTAAATATATGCCGTAAAAAATAAGTTTCAAAAATAAAGAAAAAATTAATATAAACGTTTTAGATTACTTAGTTCTTTAATTGTGGGGGTAACAGTATTATGAATCTTTTGTAATATTCTCATGTATTTATGAATTTTAAAATTATTTAATTCTTGAAACATCAAATAAATAATCCAATTTTTTTTAAAATCGTTTAAAATAAAATTTTAGATTAATATTAAATAATTATAAAAATATATTTAATTATATAAATTTTAAATTAAAATATCAAATAATAGTTAAATAAACTTCAAATAAAATTATAATAAAGACTATAAAAGATCAAATATATCCAAAAAACAAATTTCAAAAATAAAGACAAAAAAATTAATATAACTTTTAAAATTATTCAATAAAATAAAATAATTTTAATAATTTAAAATAAAGACAGCAGATATAAAATGGATTCATTGTCATATCCTGAATGCTCAGGTGGATGTCACAGATTTTACATTTTTTAATATAGCAAACAAATCATGTTACTTGCTTCCATTAGACCTCATTTGGCGTGTACAGAGAGTGAATCCTCAGTAATAAAATTTTATAGCTTTTTAAAAATATCCTAATCCCGTGAAATTGCTTTTACTGAACTGGGAATGTTACAAGATTCATAATACTGTTACCCGAACAGCTAAAGAACTACAGAAAGGAAACAAGAATTCTAAATCTGTTGCCACAGCGCAATAAAAGAATAAAGAAAAAAAAGATAGAACAAGAAGTGATGGGTCTCTTCAAGACAAGTATCAGCTCAGTTTGATAGCAAGAAACAAATAAAGAATATGGGTGAATTAAGGTTAACTGACAAACAACATTACCCACAGATACGCACCACGCAACCCAAACCTATGTGGCATCATGGCTCCATAGATGTCAGCAGACTCGGCACAACAAGTGCGATGCCATAATAAATACATGGAATTTAACAATGACATGAAACCAGCCAATCCAATCCTACACATCCAATCTCAAACAAAAATAAAAATATATAGATATATCTGCAGTATTTGATGAAATCTGGAGATAATTGAATCGAGCTGTGCACAAGATGCAGAAACCAAAGTCAGCCATTTCATTTGCTTCAACTTTCTGGAGCAGCAGGAGCAGGACTCTTCAGAAGTGGTTGGAGTGCTTTAACAACAATGCTCATATTTGGCCTAAACTCAGCTTCGTACTGCACGCACAGTGCTGCAACAGCTGCAAGCTGCACGGTCAACAATAAGTACTGTTAATGTCAGCATCAACATGGAATATCCAAGAACCAATAAGAGAAACAGATACCTTAGCAACTCCTTTAGGGGGGTATTCTCCCTTCAGTTTTGGGTCTACGCACTGTTTCACTTTATCTTCACTCAATCGTGGAGTAGCCTACAAAAAATACCGCGTCAACAAGACCATCAGTGTCAAATGCAAATGCTGAGCCGAGGTATAGGTTTAAGCAGGAGCACTGACCCATGTGACAAGACTCTGCTGTCCTCGAGGCATGGTGTGGTCAACAGGTTTTCTTCCAGTAAGAAGCTCAAGAAGAACAACACCAAAACTATAGACATCACTTTTTTGAGTCAACTGCCCAGTCATTGCATATCTGTAATGTTTGGCAACACGGAAGATAAGAATCGATAAACCAAATAAAATTTCAAAGGACGCAAAAGAACTGAGATGACAAACAATAAATTATAGATGGAAAAGCAAAGCTAAGCAGCCAAAAACATTGTTTTCTGAAAGTTTCTGAGGAATACATATGCCTCAGTAACTGGACCACAGAGTCCCTTAACAACAGAAACCATAAAAACTAATAGCAATGATCAACAAAAGACTTCGTTCAACCACATGTTGAGTTAGATTGCAGGGATATTCATCATGTTTCAACATTGAAATATACTGCTCACGAACAACATAAGCACAAACAAACTCTAAATTAAATGTCAATAAGACCTTTCAAGGTAAACTGAATAAAAAAAAAAGATACACTGCTTATATTTCCTATATATCAATTTAACTTCTAGTAAATTTAAGCCAATCGTGGAGCGTACAGGGTCAATGAGTAAAAACTGGACCACGTCTGAAGCCAGAATGATACTACGGAACCGTTTATTCCCTTGCAGTTTAATCATCAAGTACAATTAAATGATTGCACATTTGAATTGAATTCACACAAATGGAAAGGGAAACAAGGTTAAGAAACCATCAACAAATTTATCAAGAAAAATGATTCAATGTCAAATTCCACTTGATAGTGTTTGGATTTCGTTAGAACATCCATACCAACTTTCAATTTTCATTGAATACTGTGCAAACATACTTTGTATTTGCACTTTTTTTCAAATTTAGTTAGAAGGAAAATTCACCTCAAACTCTAGTTGATCTAAAAGCTACAATGAGTTTTCAACTCTAGTTGGGTTCAACTCAATTTTCTAACTGAAATTCAAGCACACAAATAGTCCTCGGTAATAAATCATGAAAACTTATGTAAAAAGACAACGCACAGGCAGCACTAGAAGTGTAAACATATGAAAATGTTTCTTTATAGTACAGGATAGCATGCCTATGGATTAAAAGGAAATATGAAAGCAAATAGATATAAAATGAAGTGCTAGCAGGTTCTCGAAGCTTACTCTGGAGCGTGATACCCAAAAGTTCCCAATACACGAGTTGAATGGAGGCGTGCAGCCATATCAGGGGCCTGATTAGAAAGGTTAAAGTCAGCTATCTTAGCCTTGTACTCTTCAAAGATTAGCACATTACTTGATCTGATATCCCTGTGTATAATCGGTGGCTGAACTTTCTCATGTAAATACTCCAATCCCCTTGCCGCATCAACTGCGATTCTAACTCGCTGTATCCAATCAAGTGTTGGCCCTGGTTGTGCACCTTGAACTCCCTTTCTACCTATAGCAGAAAGACAACCAAAATCATTGACGGAACTTAACGGATATGGAATACAAGTTAAGATAGGACACTAAGATACACACCGTGCAATATGTCATGAAGGGAGCCCATAGTAGCAAACTCATATGCAAGTACACGAAGATTTCCTTCAACACAGTAACCGTGCAACTCAACAAAATTATCATTCTTCAATCTTGAGACCATAGAAACCTGAAATAGCAAACACTGAATGAGAAGACTAATACATTGGCAAAACAATCTAGAATCCAACATACTTGCAGTGTTTAAATTATAATAGTTTGTTTAGCCTGATTGATAAAAGAGACATGCCTGGGTCAGAAACTCGTTATTTGATTCGGGTTCAGATGAAACATCAAGCTTTTTCACAGCCACTGCTTTTCCATTGTTCAAGGTTGCATAATACACCCTTCCGTACGATCCTTCACCAATTAATGCCTTTGAACCAAAGTTGTCAGTCTTTTCCTTCAGCTCATCTAAAGATAAGGCTGGAGCTTCAATAGGAGGTGGTGCCTTTTGTGCTTCAGGCTTGACAGGAGCTAACACCTTTGAGCCTTTTTGGTTGGCTGAATGAAATAATAATAGAAACGTGAGTAATCTTTACCTCGAAATGAGCCAGTGATTGTGAACTACTACGGGAAGTGAAATTGTGGACCAGTGATTGTCTAAGCACTTTAACTGATGTCATCGTTATATATCAAATAGTACCACATAGGAGCTAACTCAAAAAACGCTAGCGGGAAGGGGGATGACACCTAATTTAAATATTATAATACAAGCTAAATAATTTATACAAACACTGAAAACCAAAGAAATTTATGATCAAAAATAAATCACAATTTACACACACAAGCACCATCAATTTAGGAGCAATATGAACATGAAGTAAAGTAATAAACTGACCGTCTCCATAATTCCTTGGGCTTTTCAGGTGTTCATTCTCGTTGGACGGGTAAGACTCTTCCACCTGACAAGTGCAACAAAGCCACCGACGCATCCTTGTCCTCTTCCTCAAAAATAGATCGTCTTGATAAGTTGTATTCCCCTGGCGGACGAAGTAATCAGGAGGAGAAGCATGTGCCTGCATATATCATCACAGCAAGAACCATAAATCACCCAAAAGTGACGTCATACGTGAAAAACAAGAAATTCCCAAAACAGGATTTAAGATATTTCAGCGCTAAAAGTAACAGTGCCCCATTGCCAGCGGTTTGATTACATCATAAAAATCAACGATCAAATGAAATTTAAAAAACGGAGGACAACGGCCATTTATCACACGCGATGCCTCGAAAACTCAATGCCCATAAAAAAATATTTGATTTTACCATGAGCACGAGCATCGTCTTTAAAAATTGTGAATCGGGAAATATGAATTAGAGAAAGGGAGGATGAGGGAATTGAGAAAAGGGGAAATTGAAAGGGAAATTCTGACCAAATGAGGAGGACGGTGGTGGTAGTCTCTGCGGTCCATCAAGAGGGGAATTGAAAGGAAAGGGAATTATAGACGAATCCAAAAAAGGAATGGCGGAATGGAAGCCAAATCGGATTCGCACAAGCGCAGAACACCCGAAGAGGCCCAAAAAAATGAAGAAAGGAAGACGGAAAGAGAGGGAAATAAGAGAAAGGGGAAAGAAACCAAAATTAGGCATGGAAGAGACGAGAAGAAGCGAAATTAGAGGTGAAAGGAACGGGAGAGAGAATTTACCTTAAAGATGATGATATGATATGATTTGAGATGTGTTAGGGTTTGTTTGTGCCAAGTGAAGAACGAGATGAAGAAAGGAATAATAAAGAGATTCAGACCCAACAAGAGAGAGAAAACCAGCTGTGCTCCCTTCTATTCTATTCTTTTCTTTTTATTCTTTTTTTTCCACACCCAATCATTTCTAAACCACTCACATTGCTTTTTTAACTACTATTAATTATTATTTATATTTATTAAAGCTAAATAAAATAAATGAATGTGAATTTAAAAATGAAAAATAAAGTATTTGTTTGGGGAACTTTTTTATTTCGTAACTTGGTAGGAAAGAAAATGAAGGGGACGGAGGGATGACGACGATGATGATGATGAGAGGGAGAAGGTATCTGTAGCCAACTGTTACTTTTTCTTTTTCTAATTTTCTAATTTCTAATTTTCTATTTGTGTAAGAATGGGACCCTTTCTAATTTTCCATTATTTTAGGGCTGTAAGAGTACAAACTATTATTATTTTTTAATTAAAATTATTGCTTTTAAATATTGGGGTCGACCGTTGCAATCATGGCCTGAAGAAAATTGGAGCACATGCCTTTGGATTTGTTATATTGAAGGAGAATCTGTTCAACTAAATCACTAAAATAACGGCTTTATTTTTTCTTTCAAGTAAACTCCTTGCACACTAATAATTGTTTATCTAAATAAATGGTTTAAATTAAAAAATATATATCTTCTTCACTCGCACTGTAAATTGAATGGAAAAGAAAAACTCAAAGTTTGACCACTTCAAATAATTATTATTCAACTTAGCTCACATGAAATATAGGGAGTCAAAGTAGCTTACTTTTAGACATCAAGACCAATTAAACCATTGCACAAACTTGGATATTAAAGTTAAATTGTTTTTTAAAATAAGTATTTTGATTGTGAGAGAAATCGGAACAAAGGGAATTTTAACTTCTGACGACCAGTGTGATACTTAGATGAGTTATGTATGATAACCCTCTAGGCACTCTTTAAAATGTTTCTTTTTAAAGCTTTTTTTTTATCACTCACACCACAAAAAATTATTTTTTTTATTTTTTATATGAGATAGGATTTTCTTGATATTTTATTAAATAAAATTATATTTTTGTTATTATTTAGATACATTTTTACTGTCCTGATTATTTTAATTATTATATTTTTTACAATATATTAGTATAGGATTACATTTGGGATATTGATAAATTATAAAGTTCTTTTATTCTTTTTATTAATTTTAACAAATTTTTATATTATATTGTTTACTGTCAAAGAGTTTACCCATTTTTTTAATGAAAACGTATTATTTATAATACTAACTCAAATGATCAAGTTTAAATAAGAGACTTAACACATAAATTTATACTTTTGAGAGGATTTGATCTTATAAAATAATCTGAAATTGATAATTATTCATGTGTTTTTAAGGACACAACAAAAATTAAATAAATAAAAGACAACAACATATCTTAAAATAATAATAATAATTACTATTATTATTATTATTATTTATTATTTTTTTATTAATATTATTATCATTATTATTTTTATTATTATTATTGTTATTGTTATTGGCTGAACAAGCCAACCAGCATAACTAGCATAACTAGTTGGGTTAATGAGTTGAAAAAACAAGTTTATATATTGAATAACCTAAATCATTATCAAGTTCAACTTTTATTCTTATTAATTCTTAACTAAAATCAAACTTCAAAAAGTTTAAAATCACCATAAATATATCTTACTTATATAAATTGTATCAGAATTTTAGATAAATCTCTCACTTTTGAATTGCATAAGGTGGTTAAGTTGGAGCAAATAAGGAGTGGGTGAACACACACAACCATTCACTACTTAGATGTAAACATTAGAGCTAAATATGTACTAATAGTAATAGCATCCAACTTAAATGGGCCAAATATGGCGGAACCTTCAAATTAACATTATTTCTTTCTGCACCCCCATCTTGGGGTGGTTAAAAGACTACGTTGTGGCCCTTGTAGCTATTGCCAAGTCCTTGCGGTTGTCACCTTATCTATTATTGTATTGTGTGTGAATTTAGAAAATAGTGTTCTCAATTATTAAATTTAGAAGATACTTTTGAATTGTGTAATTTAAAAGTTATTTTTATATTAAAAAATTTATTTGTGTAATTCAACTGACTTTTTTAATTATTATAAGACACTTTTAAATTATAGAAATTTGATATTTTCTATTTTTAATTTATATAGTTCGAAAATAAATAAAAAATTATTTAAATTATATAATTCAAAAGTAAAAATTATTTTTCAGATTGTATGACTTGAGTGCTGTTTTATACAAAATAACGACTTTAAAATTTGAAACTGTTATTTTTATTAAAGAAGGTAAAATATTAATTTTCATATTTTTGGAATGTAGAAGAAAGAATTATAGAAAAAAAAAAAAACTTAAATTCATGTTTTAGGCAACGCTTCTATAGTCTAATGACCATGTGTTGATATTAAAGTTAAGAAATCATAAGGAATATTGAAAACAGATAAAAAAGCTTAAAAAAATTAAAAGTTAGGAAAAAACACACACACACACACATATATATATATATATATATATATATATTAAAAATAATAAAAATCAAATATGGTAATTGGCTTCTGTTAAAAAATGTAGTTTTCAATAAATAATATCAATTATTATTATTGTTCTTTATTGAGTGAGTTTCTTTCTACTTATTTTTTAAATGTTCTTTTAATAAAATAATTATATTT
>Ga0123340_1001875_pt1 | contig 18251 bp, 7 predicted proteins | sample SirMexnodulemix_FD_89961 | JGI IMG/M metagenome (GOLD analysis project Ga0123340, IMG submission 89961) | Root nodule microbial communities of legume samples collected from Mexico - Siratro Mexico nodule mix | ecosystem: Host-associated > Plants > Roots > Nodule | place: Mexico: Nepantla... | reverse complement strand
TTATATAATTAATCATATTTATTTTATAATAATAATAATATAAATAAATTAATAATAACATAAATTATATACAAATAATGTTATTTTAATTGTTTTTAAACTTTCAGTCCGAATCATATCAGCATTGTGAAGAAATGCGAGATGCAAAATTTATTCTCCTTTTTTGTATTTAATTGTTTTTTATTCATCGATTATTGCACTTTTTTCGCAAGTCTTCCATCGTTGCATATCCTCGTCTTCAAGCAAACAGACCCAAACAGACCCTTATTGAAGTCAAATTTGAGAATTATAAAATCAGTCTTGAATATTTCATATCAACCACGAATAAAAACAATTCATGCTATACAAATAGGCTAATTTTTATTTTATAAGACGATTTTTATAAGAATGAATTAAATTTAAATTTATTCTTAATTTTCATTGTTGCTAATATTTTCTTAATAATTTTATCTTATTAAATAATATTTTTTATGTTATGGCCAATTTCATCCTTTTATAATTTTCTAACAATTTTCTTTAGGTTGACAATAACAAATTAAAATAATATCGACATAAAATAAAGATATTAAAATTTTCGTATCATCTAAAAATAATTCATAATATATAAATTAAAGAAAAACTGACATCTCAAAATTTTATTATTAAAAGTTATGATAATTTTATAAATTGATTTTGTCAGTATCTTATTATTAATATAAAAAGATCTGATAAAAAGGTATGGAATGATGAAATTAATCATAACATAAAAAAAATATTATTTAATAAAAAATTATTAAGAAAATATTAGCAATAATGAAGATTAAAATGTTTGAGGATTTGATTGAGTTTGATATTTACCGAATCCCCATATCTTAAAATGGAATAAAGTTGATGGTGTTGAGTGGATAGGAATATATGAGTGACTAGACAACAGAATGAGCAAGAAGTGACTAAACAAGAAGAAGTCCCAATGGTGAGAATCCAAGAAGGACATAGAGATGTGAACCAAGCCAATCTTTCCAATTCCAAGAACACAAGAAGAGGAAGATGTGCATGGTGAATGTGAGCTTACCCTTTGCCATGACCCACCTCACACAACACTTGTTCAGGGCCATTTAATATTCAACAGTCTTTCAAATAACTCATTCATGGGTGAAATTTATGTCCCTGCCTTGTGCCATTGAGACATGTAAGGGGTATGTGGGGTCCCCTTTTTAAGTTATGGGCATGGTTACTAAGGGGTCCACTGTGTTGCATGTGTCTTCATGGCCTCCAACATAAGATCAACCTCTTAACAATCATAAACTTTTGCCTTGTAATTACCCAATGGACAACCCCAATTTTGTTTTAATAATGCATACACAAAGTCAAATGCTCACACACAAAAAGCCAGATTGGGACAGACTCTGTCATTAGCTTTTCTAGGTCTAAGTTTGTGTGCATCTCATTGTCTTTATCATTTTCTGTTTTTGTTTTGGTTTTCCATGCCCATACAACCCAAATGCACCATCAACATTCCCAAAACAAAAATGAAAAACCAACAATTTTGTTTTTTCATTCTACATAATAAAATGATGAAAAGACCATGCTTTGATTGCTTTCCAGATCAATGTGCAACCACTCTAATTAACTGTACTAAACGCATTTATAGAGTGGCCAAAGTTAGAATAGAAAAAAAAAAAGCATTTGAAAGTATATAAAGGAATTTGAATTAGGTGGGTCTTAAAAGAGCATCATTAGCTTCCAAGACCATGATGGTGATATGAATCTTGTTTGGCATTTATATATAGTTGGAAATGGTGTAGTTGCATTTGGTAACCATGTTTTTCAACTAAGCTTATGATTACCAATTCAGCTAAGTGGTCACTCTATCTCTCTCTCTCTCACTTCACACTCCTCAAAACCTTTCATTCATGACAAAAGTGTCTACCCCTTTTTACCACTTCTCATGCCCAAATGATTTGCACCAAGTTGAAGATTTTTATCAAGTGCCACAAAAAAGTCATCTTTCTTTTCTTGGTCACAACACAAAGTACTCTCAACTTTTTATCTTTGCGTTCTATACTTCTACGCTTCAACTTGCAAGTACATTAGTGTGTTTGCTACAACTTTCTGTATAATCATTATATCAATTATATGAATGAACATTACCTCTAATTTTTGTCTTCGCCACTTTCTTACGTAAGTAGAAAAAAAAGGGGTTGAAATTACTCATAACTACTTATATATATATATATCAATTTTTTTTTATCTATTACGATTTTTATTCTCAAATGTTCATTATTCGTTTTTTAATTCCTATAATAGAAATCTTAGTGCACTGTAGACATTTTTGAGATGGCAGAAAAGAAAGTTGAGATAGTTGCAAAATTGGAGAAGAAAACTGAAAATAAGTTTGGTTTGCCTTTTGAAAAGCGACAAAGGTTTTATTGAGCTAACGAGTAATTACTATGGTTGGTAGCACTTAACTTTACATCCACATTTGGTAAACTTTAACCCACCCTTTCTTAGTCTTGAGCAAAAAAGTCCACACTATTTTTATACTAGTGTTTTATAACCAACCAATTTTCAAATACTAGGGTTTACTACAAATTATTCATATTTAATTATGTTAGATATACTAAATGTGAATTTATTTTATATTGAGTAGATGAAAAAATTAAATACTATATTAGAAAGAAGATCTATAAATTCAATATAGATTGAAGGTGGTGTCATTAGTAAAGAAATCATCTAACTTTTTTTTTAAAGTGTTAAATAAATAACAAAAAATGGTAAATGTAATCTATTAAAGTAATTTACACAAAAATAGCTAATTTTAATACCTTTTTCATATCTCATTTTAAAATTTGAAAAAAAATACTTCTTTCTAATATCAAAATCAAAGTTTGGTTTGCATGGATGAATGGGCCATGCACATGAGTGAAAAGGTAAACTTGGACTTTTGTTTCTGGAGGAACGTGAATTTGGGCCTTGGGGCCCATGAAAAATGGTTCTTGCATCTCTTCTTGTAAAAGTGTCTATTGCATCTTCCCTCCATTCACGCTATGCCTCAATCCATCTCCAATCAATCTCGCTAATCACATTTCACGATTTCGCATTTCCACTTCCGATCTCCGATTCCACCTCGCTACCGCCACAGCGCCGACGCCGCCTCCGACGTCGTCGTTTCCACCGCTCCCCGTCGCTCCCCACCCTCCTCCGATCAGTGTACCGTTTCTGCTACCCCGCGCGCGACCTGGCGAATGCAGCTCCCCGAACGAATCGCGAACCCTGGAACGGGTGCGAGACACCGTGATGTGAAGAGATTAAGGTTGTTTGGCACTTCGCGGGTGTTTTAACTACTTTTAATTGTTATCAATTGTTGATTATTATTGTTAGTGTTAAAAATAATTTGACATTGTGGAGAAAAGGGGTTGGGGGAATTGGGAAGTAGTAGCAGAGAGAGGAGAGTTGTGGAAGGTGATGGTATTGAAGGTAGAAGAACGATGAGTGGGGTGTCATTGGGTGTGCGCACGGGGAGCTATGGTGCGCTGCAAAACGGCAACGTTTCTGTGCCCATGCTTGTGCGTAGACCTTCAAAGACGCTCCTCTACAACCCCAGAGAGAAAGAGAGGGGTTTCTTTTTTATTTGCCGGCTCCTTGGGCGAGGCAGGGTCGCAATGCTCCTCATGTTTGCCCTTGGCCTTTGTGTTTTCGTTTTTGGCTGTTTTACTGTTTACAAAGGTTAGTTACTTCCTCTTCATATTTTCTCTTTTCTTTTTCACCCCATCAATGCCTCCTACATACTATGATTCCAACTTTATTTTCGTAAATATTCACACTTATTCTAGCATATATTATGTAAGTAACAAGTAAGAATAAAACTTTGATAATCATTAGAACATCTCGATGGTCAGTAGAAGTTGTTTAGGGTGTGTTTAGGATAATCAATTGTTGCTTGAAATACATCATCCACTAGAGTTGCTTGAAATACTTCGTCTACTAGAGTTGCTTCTACAAGCAGCTATTCCTTAAGAATAGAAAATAATATTTTGTCAAATTTTATACCAATAGCCATAGATATTATTATGTATCACAATAAGTATAAATTAAGAAAACACAAAATTATAAATTGTTTATAATTTTTTATTTTTTTTATTAAAGTAAAATTGAGTGGAAATTAATTAATGGTGATATGATACAATGAAGATAACAAATACTATTTTTTAATGTAGAAAACCATTCATAGGAATTGTTTCTATTGGAGATGCTTTATTGATTTATTGCTTTCGTGTGAGAAAACATTAAGTAAATCGAAGGAGTTACAAAGAATCTATGATTTAGATGGTTTGAAACCACACATGTTTATGATAGAGGCCAATTGCGGACACTTTTTTTTTTTTTTTTCAATTTACTAGAAATAATTAATGATACTTCAAAAGAATTGGATGAGACCATTATAGTTCTAGAAAGTATGTTCTCTCTGGATTGAAATTGCTTATTGTAGATATTCTTTGTCTAGTTGTTGGAATTCTTGACATCCGTTTCAAGATATAATTATGTTGGATTTATGCCAATGACATTTCTATGAATATTAGAACCATTAATTAATTTTTAGGACAAAACTTAGAGTATGTAGATAGTTACGGTTGGTGCGGTATTTGAATCAGACATTTACTGAAATTCTCAACTACAAAGTGAAATTCCAATTTGATTAGACAATATTACTGACAACAGCACTTATATATCTACTTGTCCTTAATTTTATTTTGAGTAGATTCGAGAATAGGTTTGGTTCGATTTTAATTCTCCTAGGAATATTATTTAAAATTCAAAATAATTAGAATAAAAGTAAGTAGAAATGTACTCGCGGTCTATATGACTCTAGTTTGAAGTGTAGTTATTGTAGATGGGATGAGTAAGTTGTGATTGGGTTAGATGATAACCTTTTCATCCTTCACTATGGGAATAAACATGAAGGGAAATGCCACATATATACTTTTAGGACATGATCAATACTCAAGGTGTGTTTGTTTAGAGGTATAATAATACATTTCCTATCACATTTCTAAGAATATTATATATAGGGATAATATTCCTAAAAACATTTTAAGACTATGATCGTTTAAGTTTTAACAGTCCCAGAATTTTCTTCAAAATTTAAAATATTAGAATAAAAACTAAGAATATAAATGCAAATAATAATTAGATTAGAAAATAATTCCCTATTTCTTCTGGAATATAACTTTCTCACTCCTCATCATATTAAAAATGAAGCAAAACGAAGTATGTTACTTTCTCAGACATGAAACGGTACATGGGAATAAATTTTGAAAACTCATTACAAACATGGAAATTATATCCCCGGGAATAAATGTTCATCCCTTGTGCAGAAAAAAAAAAATAAAAAAATTCATTCCTTGAAACAAACACAGTCGTAGGAATAATTTTTCAAAGATAATGAAGAACATGGAAATATTCCATTTCCAGGTTCACATTTTTGGGAATACATTTTTAACTCTTCAAACACTTTGCCTTGCATCTGTATAATATACTCATTCCATTCTACAATCAGACCAATTTAAGTTTCTTTCACACGTACTAAGAACACCAAAAAATTGTCCTTTCCTGAAACAGTTTTACTAAAATAGTCTTAGAGTGTCTTATAATATTGAATTTGAATTATGTTCTTAATTTTTAAATGTTTTATTTAGATAAAACAATTCAAATTTATTGAATTTTTTATTTTTCTGTCTGGATAAAGTTTTTGAATTATCACCCAATATAAAAGGTTTATTTTAATATCAAACAATGCTTCATAATTCAAAAAATATTACCGAAGTCGTCAAATTTTTTCATTTCACATTGACCTGATTTATTTCAAGTGACATCGGTAGATGCTATTTTTAATTGATGTCATATATAATTATCTTGACTATCATTGATCGAGATTACTTTTTTAGGATAGTGGTTAGGTTTTGTTTGCCAACCTTTTCACTTATATAGGTTGAATATATCCCCAACTGAGTTGCTAAAAACAGTTATAGTAAAGGTTAGTCAAAAGATTATCAAGTCGACGTTAGAAGAAACCTTGACCATGGACAAAATATAACATTAGTGACGTGAATTCAGAAACAGTCTTGCCAACATCGACCAAAAAATAGCTACAATAATAAAAAAATCTGGCTAACATCCATTGAAAAATAAAAACCTAACTTAAGTCGATTGAGAAATAATTCTAGTTTAAGTGGAAAAATAATTCCAGCAATACTGATCGGAAAATAACCCCTATCGATATAGATTGAAAATCTTTGACTTATACTGGTTAAAGAATAGTCTCTTTGACATTGCTGAGAAATAGTCTGTCAATGTTCTGACTAATGCCAATTGAGAAATAACCTGTGACCTTGTTGGCCGAATAATATCTTTGATCAGCATTGACTGAAAGGCCACCTGATTGTCATCAATTGAAAAAATGTGTGGTTTACATCAGTCTAAAAACATTACTGATGTTAACTAAAAATACTCTACCTCACATTGACTGAGAAATGACATTGTCCTATATCGACCAAAAAAAAAAAAAAATTCTATTGCTGGTATAAGAAAAACTACAACTGACTTCAGCTTGAAAGAAACCTGTCGAAGTCAGTCGGAAAAAAATGTCAAGCTAACTCTTACCTCAACCGAATTGACAAATTTCTTGTTTTAGTTGAATTGATGATGTTCCAATCTGAGGAGTCATGATGTTCTGGCCAAGGCCGAGTCAAGAAGAGAGTATGAAGAAAAGAAACATAAATTTCACAAAAGAGATAATATGGCAAATTTTAAATTTTTGAAATTCTGTAATTTTAAGTAGTCAAATTACTTTTAGAAATTTCTAGAATTTCAATTTCTTTTAAAACTCTCCGTCCAAACAACATATTTTATCACAAAACATTTAAAATTCTCTATGAAATGAAATTAATGTAGTAAATTTTTTCATCCAATAACACACTATTACTCTTCAATAAATACATTACTTTTATTGAAATAGAGAAAATAATTAACTTTAGGAAAAAGTAGAAAAAAATATTAATGCTTGAAAGGTGAGAACACAATCTATTTTTGAATTTTTTAAAAGGCTAAATCTTCCAGTCATTGTAGGATGGAGGAAGTACTATGGTGTAGCATAGAATTTCGTTTGCTATCATTTCAATGATACTTTGCATCTTATAAATTTGTAAGATAAATAAGTGATAGTATAATGAGTTTCAGTTTTGATCTTTCTGGCACTGTCTAGTTCATGTCTTGTTTGTTTAATTGTTATGTTTTCCTTTCTAAAGTTGAAGTTATATTGGTTAAGATTTAAGATATCATTTGAGATATAGTGTTTTGATTTAGGACTTTCCCTGGTCTTATGCATGTCTTTCTTCTTAACGTTTCAATTATCTACAATTAAAAATCTGTATGTTTTATTATGTATTTTGGCATTGTGATGAACTAGGTGGAAGCATCACGAGTGAAATTGAAGATACGAGATCTTATGCCATTACTAGGTATGGAATTTTAAGACCTAGAGGAGTAGTAGAAGATAAGTCCCTGGATATTAATTCTTCTAGAGTGTTCTCATTGACAAGTAGATACAGAAGCACATCTAGGCCACCTCCTGCTCCTAATTCACTGTCCTTGTCCAAGTCGAAAGGCAAAAGGGTATCTTTTCCTACTTGGCGACATCGTTGTGACCATTTTGCATTTCCTCCTCCTCCACCAGTTGATAGAAGACGAACTGGACCACGCCGTAAGCCTTACTTTTCCGTTGGCCTTGTTTTCATTTCTTAACTCAAACTGTTATCTCGAATATGGGTAATAGCATCTTATTTTCATGTACACACACTGCATATTTAGTTATTATCCCTCTGGAATTCTTTTTAATCGGGTTCTTGCTCTCTTCTTTTTCAGCATGCCCAGTGTGTTATATTCCAGTGGAGCAAGCTATAGCTAGTATGCCAATTTCCCCATCAAAATCTCCTATACTTCGTAGTTTGACATATGTGCATGATAAAATTTCAATTCAAAGTGAAGGACATGATGGCTCTGATTTTGGTGGCTCTGATTTTGGTGGATTCCCTTCTCTGGAAGAAAGGGATGCTGCTTTTGATATAAGAGAGACCATGACAGTGCATTGCGGGTTAGTTCATTTTTGTTAGTTTATTTAATTTTCTCACAATAGAGATTAATATTCCTGGAAGAATTTTTAAAGGCCACCCGCATTAGTATTAGTGTTTTGTTTACTGAATGTATTTTTATTCCTTTTCCTGCATTGGCATAAATTCTTATCAGATTTGTCAAAGGAAGCAGACCTGGTCGCCAGACTGGTTTTGATTTTGACGAGGCTGATCTCTTAGAGTTGGATAAGTACCATGATGTCATTGTTGCATCTGCCATATTTGGTATGGCGTATGACTAATGTCCTACAGAGATACATCTTTTTGTTTGTTTTCTTCTTCACATAGCTCCCTTCCATCTATGCCAGGAAACTATGATGTTATACAGCAGCCCACGAACATCAGTGCAGAAGCAAAGAGAAACATTCCTTTCTATATGTTCATTGATGAAGAAACAGAAATGTATATGAAGAATGCCAGCATTTTGAGTAGTAGCAGGAGAGTTGGATTGTGGAGAATCATTGTTGTCCATAATATTCCTTACACTGATTCTCGGCGTAACGGAAAGGTTGATTGCTTACCTTTTGCTACTCACTATCTATTATTGTAAAATCTATCATTCGCATTCTTGAAAGTCGTACCATTTTCAGCAGATATTCTGTGATTTCTAGATACAGTCCCCCTTTGCAATTGAAGCTTCTGATTTCTGGCCTAAGCTCAGCCCTTATTTTTGTTTATTTCCATTTTCTTCCACATTTCACCATGTTTTATGATTGGGAAAATGATTTTACTTGTTGATACAGTATTAATAACATAATCAGAGTGTATAAAATTGTAGTTGGTAGCTATAGTTACGACTCTCTTACTCTAAAGTCTAAACTAATTGCAGAGGTTGGTTTTTGGTTCTACCTACCTCTGTGTGTACTATGAAATGGTTTTTTGTTCTAAAGCACGTATACAGAACTTCATTAAGCAAAGAGTTGAGGCTTCCATACCCTAAACATGAGGAATTTAATATGTAGCATTTGATTTCATAATGTATACTGTTTTGTACCAGAGTAATTAGTGTTATAATTCTTAAATCTCATAAAAACTTGTTCCGAAAGCTGAAAAGGAAAGGGAAATGAATCGGTTAAAAAAATATTGTGAGAAGGAATTCTGAATTATTGTTTTTTTTATGAAGTATTAACAAAATAATTAGATATATATTCTACTGATGTTGAAGAAGATTTTTTTACACATTCCCCTTTCTGGAACTTACTTTATATGGTCTCACGAGCCGCTAAACTTATTGCAGGTTCCAAAGCTTCTTTTACATAGGATCTTCCCTAATGCCCGATATTCTATATGGATTGATGGGAAGCTTGAGCTCGTCGTGGATCCATATCAAGTTCTTGAGAGGTAAAAGTCATCTCTGCTCTCTATTTTATTAAACATTAATTTGGTTTTTTTATTTGTTTTGTATTTAGTGGGATAAAAATTTATTTGCTATTATTTATTCTATTTACCATCATTTAGACTTGAGAATAAACAATGACATTGTTTGCTTCCAAATTGTGTTCTGATGAAAATATATGATTTTGTTTGTTTATTTAGTTGTATATTGATTTTGATTTGGCAAGTTTTAGATATTATAATAATAACTATATATTTAAAAGATTTACTTACTAGGTTGTGAATTTTATTCACTATTTCCAGCTTCAATCATACATGTGCATATCTTTTACTATTTGATATGGTACAGTCAGAATCTAGCAAGCTATGCTATCATCTATAATATATAGTAAAGCGAAATTTCAAATAGTTCTCTTGATGTTTTCTAAAAAGAACTGAATATTTTGTTAAATCTTATAAATAGTTATCAATCCACATTCCAACATTATAACATGAATCTTCTTATTAAACGATAAAGACACTGATCTCTATTTTTATGTAAGGATATGATCAAATGACGCTTATTATCTTTACTTTTGGTGAACTAGAGGTAACTTGAGCATCGTTAATAGCTATCTTCAGGACAATGGCTAAGGAGTTAAAACAGATGGTATTAAATGGAAAATGATAGTATTTAATTTAATATCTTAGTCATTTGGCTTTATTTTATAGCACAATATATGTAAGGATATCAACCATAAATTGTAAGGGTATTTTTATAATATCTTCATTATCATTGCCTTTCATATCCTTCAGGTTCTTGTGGCGCCCAAATGCTACTTTTGCGATTTCAAGACACTATAGACGCTTTGATGTATTTGTTGAAGCTGAGGCTAATAAAGCTGCTGGAAAATATGAAAATGCTTCCATTGATAACCAAATTCAATTTTATAGATTATACGATGGTTTAACTCATTATTCCAGAGACAAGCTTCCTATAACTAGTGGTAGGAAATTTTTTTATATATTCATGCCTTCATATGTCTTCATGCTTGTGCCTGTGCTTGCATATAATTGGTTCCTCCATCTTAAAAATCTGAAGTATTGCTTATGGCTGAGTTGTGCAGATGTTCCTGAAGGGTGTGTTATCATAAGAGAGCACATTCCAATTACAAATCTATTTACTTGTTTATGGTTCAACGAAGTTGATCGCTTTACTTCCAGGGATCAATTAAGCTTTTCCACAGTAAGAGACAAAATAATGGCAAAAACTGGTTGGAGTATTAACATGTTTATGGATTGTGAAAGACGTAACTTTGTGATACAGGTTTGTATTTGCGTCTTGCCTTGTACTTGTGTTTAGTTGTTAGAAAAAACCTACTAGTTTTTGAAGTCAACATGCACTTCCAAAAATCTGTACTTCCATTTCTTATGAAAAATAACTGAAGGTCTTTTAGCATGTGGTTTATTTCCTCTTCAATGATTTGGATTTTGATGTTGGCGTTTTGTGATGAATTCCATTAGGCTTACCATAGAGACATATTGGAACACATGCCTCCACCTGCTGTTGTAACACGGCGTCCTAGTCTACCTGCTTCTTATTATAACAAGTTGCAGATGAGGAATCATCCCAGACGTGGCAGAGGAGAAAGGAGATCAGGTCCAAAGCATCGTCATAGGGTATTCGGCACTGTTATGAACCACATTTTGATTTAGTGTTATCTTCTTCCACGAGGCTTTTTTGTTTTCTTTTTATTAAGTGTAAATGCATGCATTCTTTGTTGCAAATTTATACTTCGAAGAGCTCCCAACAATTTTGAAGCTGTTGCTTAATGAGTTGTAAATATCTTTGATGTAACCGATAAGATCTTTACCACCTTTTTCCAAACGGAAAGAAAAAAAGGGGGTTCTCTGTAGTGCATTTTGCACATTTGAATTATTACTCATTTTTTCTCCTCTGGCCTACCGTTGCTAGATAGTTGTAGAACGTGTTTGGCTGCTGTTAATGAGTTTCTGTTGGATGTTCCTAATGGTGCTTGAAAAATTACAGAAATAAAAATTGGCGTGTGGAGAAAAACAGCGTGTATGGTTAGATTTATCTTTTATAAATATATTTTTAAATTATTATTATAATAGAGTTTTTGAAAGATTAGTTGTCTGAAAAAGAAAATCTTCTCTAAAGTGGACTAAATGTTGGTTTGTTTTCTCCCGAAAATAAGTAAAACAGGACATGCATTAAGATGAACGGTGTATATAGTTTTCTATTAGATGTTCATATAGAACAATTTATACTCCATTCATTAAAATTAAATATCTTTATTTACAAGAATGTTTAAAAATGAAATTATCAAATAGTGTAGTTATAAGAAATTATAATTATATATAAGTAGTTATCTTTCGATTAGAGAAATAGATTCTAAGAAACATAAAATTGCTGTAAATATATAAATTTTAGAATGGAGTAATTATGTTCTCAAGAGTTGAAGGGATGATTTATGTTTAATAAATTCGTGTGGACTCTTATTGTGAAAAACTTACTGTGTTAGTGCAAATCATAGTGTTGTGAGTGAGATCAGGAATTGATTTATTAAACTTGGAAAAAATCTATGTTAAGACAAAAAAGATTGATTTTTAAGAAGAAATATCTCATGTATATCTGATTCAGAGGTAGGATCCGATTCCCACCCTTTTATTGAGGAATGTCACAAATTTAAAATAAAATAGAAATAGAAAATATCATGGGCTATCCATAAAATGTCTTCCCAGGCCAAGCCCCAAGCTGGTTTGAAGCTGGGCCATTGTTTTTCGGACACACTTTTTTAGGACATCACCATGTTTTAAAAAATATATTTACAAAGATAAAAAAAAAAGGTTGTAAATTAGAATTAGTGATCATTGGCAAGAACAAAGAGAGATTGCATGAAGGGATAAATGAGAAGATGTTGTAGTTGTTGAAAGAATTTTAACCTAGGAAAAAAACTTGGATGGTTCGCTATTTATACTCTTAATGGTCGTAAAATAAAATATACATATACATTAATAGTACAATTGTTTGATATTTAACTATCTTGATACGTGGGTCTTCGAAAATAGCTTGTAACTACTTTTAGAAAAAGATATAAATTCTGTATTTCATTGTTCAAGTATATTCCAACACTTGGCAATTTTCTCAAGCTCAAACTTAAAACATCCGAACACCATTGTTCTAAAAAATCTCTTTAAACAAATCTTATCATATTCCATATTTGGATTAGTCAAATTTTGACATTTTCTCCATTTTCAATATTCTTGAAACGTTGACAAACTTACAACTTTCATATTTTCAGGTTACAACTAAACATTCTTCAACTTTTTACATCTTTTTTATTTTTTTTCCTTTTCTAAGTGACACCAATGACACCTAAATATATACAATTATATTTATAAAAGTAAATTATACTCTTAGAGACATGCTTAAATTAAAAATTTCTTTTTCCAATTTTAGAAATTTTATTTCCCTTTTTTGATTATATTGTTATGGATAACTTATTATACCTTTTAAAGATACTTTTCCCACTTTCTCCATCGCTAATAGATAATTTCAACATCTTATTATCAATTCTATAGATTTTAAAGATGAATTCAAAATTGTAAAATTCTTTACTAGAGAATGTGAACTTCCGTTCAAAATCTTAACAAAATTAATAAAAGAGATTTAGAATTGGAAAACAAAACCTTAATTTTCGTTCAAAAGTAATCAATGTTCTAAAGAAAAAAAAATGAGAGAAAAATACCCTTACGAAGTTCGTTTAATTAACGGCGATCATATCTTATCAGAATATACACATATAACTGTTCTTTTTATGTAATTATAGATAACTATTCTAAGAATATACAATTATTAATTACTCCCACAATATATTTTGATAAATTTTTGTTAATTTTTTTCCCTGTTTATCTTTCTCCGCCACGTCTTTCATTTTTATTTCTCCCAATTATAAAAGTATATAGGAGTAGAATTTCTCACACACTGACACACTCACAACAAAACAAACAAGAAACATAGAATTCGGGTGGCGGATCATAGATTTCTGGCATAGTTATCCGTAAGATTAAATAAGCACAAAATTATGAATGATGTCTACACATGAAAGGCCCTTTAGTATTTTGACAAATATACAAAATATGGCCTACAAGTTTGAAAAGACCAAATATAACGACAAGATTTTCTGAATAATCTCATGTCGACCCATTTCTATGACCCACCAACCATTCAATGAATTGCCTAGTAGAACAAACAAGAAGGGAGGCCACCAGAAAAGCATGGCAATATCTGCATGAAATATGGATTCAATTTATGAGGCATTTATGGTAACTTAACAATCAACTTTGCTTCATCAAGATCTTTGTATAAACTTAATCATCTATTCCCCTCTCCTTCTGTATATGTAAGTCCTCTTAGCCTTTATTTACACTGAAGATGAGCACACTTTATGTTCCAAATTGAAATTGGTTTGTTGAAATTTGTCCACAAGTTGTGATCAAGGTGAACTTCAGCATCCTTTTGATACCATGTCTGAAAAGCTGAGTGGACTGAGCCGTGATCTGTTGCATCTTCTGGTTTCTTATGGTTGAAATTCTAAAGGGTGCTGACAAAAAAGTTAGCATGCTTCAAACTAGAATCAGGGTTGGTGATGTCACAGGTTTGGTTCTATTGTTGTTATTGCTATTACTAAAGGTAAGTGAAATAAGTAACTAGAGCTTGAAATTTCAACTGCCTTTACTGGGGAAGAGGCTGAATTGAGTGTGAAAAGGGTAAGCTTTTTGGAATTTGGAGCAATGGGTTCTTCTTGCTTTTTCCTGATATGTGTTCTGCATTCTGCAATAGCTTTGACTTGTGGAGCCATGATGGTGTTTTATTCCAAAGAGATTTGTGTGCTGGGGCATGGACCAAAGACTGCAAGCAAGCTTCAAGGGTCAACACCCCATGATCAGTTACTGATTCAAACCTCAGATTCCTTCTCTGGCTTGCTGTTGTTCACTATTGGGTTTCTTGTGTTCATGGTTGCTTGTGTTAAGGACTGGGAGTTCCAAAGTTTCTTTGCCAAAGGGTGTGTGTTTCTTCACATATCTATGGCAGTGTGGAGATTCTACTTTGGGAGGAAGCTTGAAGATCTTGCCCATGACTGGCCTAGACATGCTGTTGGGGACATTGCATTGGCCACCTCCTGGCTCTTCTTTCTTGTGTACTTGTGGAGGGAGAAGTATGATTAGTTTGCTATTGTAAGGTGTAACATGCCATGAAAAATCTTAGGTTTTTGTGTTGTAATTGTTTGTTGGAGTGCATGTGTATGCTTTCAATGTAAATTTATCCATATATTACACTCTAAATGAATAGAAAAGCACACAAGTTTAGTTTGATTGACATTCTAACACATTTCAACTAAGCTTAGGTTTAGTGAAAGAAGTTATCCACTCTTTCACAACATAGTAAAATTAAGATTTGGATAAATTCTCAGTTATGCATGTAAACATGTCCATGGACTTTTCTTAATGAATAACTAGGATTATAATGTTAGTGAGAATACCTAAACTACTAATTATAGGAAATTGATCCTTACAAGATCAAAGAGCATGATTAATTGTCTGCTTGAATCCTGACTATAGTGGTTGAAGAATATTTTGCTATGGACTTTTGTGAGAAGCACATGCTTGTAGAAAGTTATCATGGTTTTACAAAAGGAATCCAAATAATAGGGCATGGCAAGTGGCAACTTCTCCTTCACTCCTTCACTCAAGTTAATATATGGTTATTGAGAAAGACAATTTTAAAGATTCCACAACCTGTTTTTCTTCACTTTTTTTTACTCTCTTTATGAAGCACTATAATAATAAACAACTCTCTTTGCTTTTTCTTTTCCCATTCTCAATTGGAAGTTGCTGCAATCTATTGACATTTTTTTTCTGTATTTGGGGGATAATAAGTGTAAATATATTAGTAGAACATTTTTAGATAAATTTTTGTTGTTGACCATTTCACTCAATTGTTTTTGTCAAGATTTCTAAATCTAAAATTGATCTTTTGTTGCATATGATTAAAGAAGGAAACATTTTGATGAAGCAAATTGATACCAATAGAAGATCTGTAGTGCTGAATAAAAGGTTGAAAAGGGTGGTGAGCAAATGAGTCTAACGTGAAAGTCAAAGACAGTGGAAATAAATTTTTGAAATTTAAGGAATATTTTGGTATTTTCTTAAGACGTTAACCTGTAATTGCTTGGATTTTAGGAACTTTCATTTATGATAACCTGAGGCAATCTGGAGAAAAGGGGCACACCTAGGACTTAGATTTTAGTTCAGCTGTTACATCTTCCATTTTTTCTCCAAAATATATCAGTCCCTATAACAGCAAATCTGCACTAGTTCCGTCCAAAATATATTCGTTTCATACCTCTGCAGTTTAATTAAATGTGGTTTTATTTCAATGTTTTAGAATCAATTGATGGTATTTAGTATCTACTTTCTACATTGAGTGTCAATAAACTTTCAAAAGGACAATCCTTCAGCAGGGAACAAAAACACTCAATAGCTTTGCATATTTAGATTGTGTCTTAAATTCTGAACCATTAGAATTGTCTAACTATAAGACTGTTAGGTTCACATGCTAATTTATCCACATGCCTGCTTTGCCATTTATTTGTTGTTCCACTTTGCCATTGCAATCAATAGCTTGGGATGATCATCAGTATTCTGAATAACTAGACTGCAGAAAAGGAGAATGCCAAGAATAATTTAGAGTAGTACCTTGGATTATGAATATCAAAGGCTAAACTTGGGACTTTTGATATTTGCTCAAGATTGCTAAGATTAAGTGGTAATTATATATTTCAACCTAGAAATGGTTGATATTCTTGAGAAAAATAATGGTGATTGTATCAATATTTTTAATAAGAAATACTTGTTACAAGATGCATCAATTGTCATATTACAAAGGTCAGATGAGTCAAATCATCATCAAATCACGACGTTTGGATTGTTACACTCTTAAGTAGAAAGAGTTGTCTGACTATTAACTATAACTTTGGTGATCTATGATAAGCACTCGATCCAATAATTAGTATCAGAATTAAGGTCATGAGTTTGATTTCCATTGGAATAATTGTTAAGAAAAAAATTGTTGTAAGTAGTATCAATTATCTAGTGACATAAGCCAAATGAGTCAAGTAATAATCAAAGAGTTTGACTTGATTCCTAGGAGAACACTTTCTTGAGGGAGAAATTGTTGTAGATATCAATCGTCTTTGTGACAAAGGTTAAGTAAGTCAAGTCATCATCAAATCTGGCGTTTGTACTACTATGATCTTAAGTAGAAGTTGCACTTTAACTATTACCTATAACTTTTGGCAGTAGAAGTTGCACTTTAACTATTACCTATAACTTTTGGTTAAACGGTAAATACTCAATCCAATAATACTCAACTACCCAATTACATCCTCAGGTAACTTTTGATGTTATAGTGGATCATAAGTGAGATATAGATTCATAGGTTTGATAAAGTAAGTACAAAATGTGCCTACTGTATGGATAAAAGAAGACTGTATGGATAAAAGAAGAACATGCTCAATAAGTACAAAATTTATAAGTTTTTGTTATACACAATGAATAATTATAAAGGAATATGAACATATATATGTATCTATTAGGTTATGTTATGACTAATTATTTTTATAAAAAAAATTTCATATATAAAGAAATTTAGACTTGATTAATTTTTAATTAAATAATAACTATTCATACACCCATGCCATGTATCAAAATGTTGCTTGAATAAGAGATGTCCAATGTTGCATGAAGAATATTTAATAATATTTAAGAGTTTATACTCAAACAAATATTACCTGAAGAAGATCTCAACTGGAAAAGGATTCTCAATTTATTTTATTCTCAACATCTATATACCAAAGATCTCTTGAAGAAGAAAAATTGACAACAACTACAATAACCTTAACGTTCTTGTGATCTTTAAGTAATCCTTAAGCCCTAGCTTGTAAGTAAAAACACTCTTTTGTTCATTTGAAACCTAAAAGGTAATCTTAATTTTCTATCTATCTTAGGATATCACCTTCTCAAGTTTGTGATGGTTTATATCATACTTTTTATACAAACAAAGTTGTATAGCTAGCAGTGGTTAAGTCTCATATTTAGTCATGGGTGACTAAGGTATTAACAATACCTGATTGTTCAATCATAAGTGGTTGAGGTCCAAAAAATCTTTATAATATCTTTAAAATGTAGTTTGCATAGTAAAACTTAACAAAAAAACTTTATTTAGTCTTCTAGTCTAATAGACAAACTAGTATAAAAATATAATAAATCTCTTTCTAACATATATCTATTTTCAATTACTATTAACAAACTCGATTTAACTACTAAATTCTAAACTCTTAATCCTAAATCAATCTAAATATTACTAATATTAATATTATTATTATTTTTTAACTTATAAGTATAATTAAGAATAAGATAAAAAAATTAAAAGATAAGCTATTTATAATTTAAAATAAAGTTCATCTTAAATAATTCACATAAAATCGATTAGATTAAGCTTAAAAAAATTATAACTTAAACTAAAACAAATCAATACTTGATTCATTTAAACCTAAACCAAACTAAATTTGATTATTCTTTTTCACATTTTATTTTATTTGTAATTATATTAATTAATGATAGACAAGTCATAATTATAAAGAGTAAAAATATATTTAAAATTGAAAATTTTATACTGTTTTAATA
>Ga0123340_1001867_pt1 | contig 18271 bp, 8 predicted proteins | sample SirMexnodulemix_FD_89961 | JGI IMG/M metagenome (GOLD analysis project Ga0123340, IMG submission 89961) | Root nodule microbial communities of legume samples collected from Mexico - Siratro Mexico nodule mix | ecosystem: Host-associated > Plants > Roots > Nodule | place: Mexico: Nepantla... | reverse complement strand
TATATATATATGCTAATTGTTGAGTAAAGAGAGAAAATCTTTTTCATTTCTTTTATTTCTCAATGTTTCTTTTCTATCTTTATGTTTTATTTTTATGATAAATAAGTTTTTCATTAGATTTATACTTATTCGATTAAAATATTTTATAATTCACACACTATTAAACCTTCTCTCATCATACTAATACTCATTTCTTGTCGTCTTCATCCTTCTAGTCCTTACTCATATATGGTACTGAAAATCCATCTTCTATTTCTGTCACTCCAGTTTTAGTTAACAGCCATTATCATTCCTAGTCCTATTTTATATGGATGTTTGGCTTTCAAAAAGGATGAGTTTTTTTAATAGAACCATACCCGTAGCAATTGACATTGATATTTCTTAAGAACATTATAAAATTTTCATTATCTCCTGGCTACTGAATTCATTCTCACCACTCATTAATCACTTGCCACTGAATTCATTCTCACCACTCATTAATCACTTGTTATTCTCTCAACTTTTTTATTTCTACCCAATGTGAAACTTAGACTCACACTTGAATATCTAATAACTTCGAAATTACAGATCCCTAATTCACAACATGTTGTTTTATACCGCGACAATTAAAGTATATTTCACATTATTTCAAAATTTTATATTTCATAAAAGGACTAAACACTAAATACTGACTATCACCTAGTTTGGAAAAAAATATTTTTAGTCTCATGAATCTTCTTCTAGTTTCTTCCTTATATCAGCTCACGGACATGTTCACTAAAGTTTTACCTTTCAAACTGTTTTGTTCCAATCTTTCGAAGCTTATGTTATGTTTGAACCTCCAAATAGTGAGAGGCTAAAAGAAGAAGAGCTGCACAATTAATAAACAAATTTAACTACATAATAGTTTTCTTTTTGTCTTTTTCACTGTTGTAATTTTTCCGTTATTCATTTTTGTCATCGTTCTTTTCTATATGTTGTACAATTCTATATATATTTTCACGTACTAGTAAGGAGAGAGAATCTTTTTGATTCATTTTGTCTTTGAATGCTACTTTTCTATCTTTACATTTTCTTTTAAATATAAAATAAGTATAACATTGTATCTCTCTAGTCTCTATATATTTATTGTATGGGTATGCAAGTAGAATAGTTTTCAGAAATTAGTTCTTTTATAAAACAGTATTCTAAATTTCTAATCACATTAATTACTAGGCTCTAACAGTGAAAATCGATTAGAACAAATTGGTATTTTTAAGAACCCGAACGAACCTACTATGAACTGTGCAGGGAATGATTTGAAATGAATGTATGCTCCTTTTTTCACACCATCCGTTTAAGAAAAACTTATGTAATCATATTTTCCTTGTTTGATTAAACTAAACTAAAGATTAATAGAAAGCAACTAGCATGCATTAATAATGCTAATGACTCTATTGCGGCTTAAGCACGGCAATGGGGAGCGAAAGGAGCAGCCCTGTTGAGGCTAAAAGTTAATTTCTTTAAAAAAAAAAAAATCGTTGATACGTTAACAAATTTTCAATTTTTATGACAAAAAAATATTTTGTGAAATTTGAATTTCACACTTGATGTTTGACATGCAAAAGAAATGGAATTAACAGACGAAATATAATATTATGAATTGCTTGATTTACTGTTGAATGTTGAAGATGATAGATTATAGTGGATTTGTGAGAAAATGATAGAAAGATGTGGAATGATGGGTTCTTTAGGGTTGAATTTCTTCGCAAAGATAGTCATAATCATGCACGTTGTATTAAAATGTCCATAATGCCCCGCATGAGTTTGGAAGAAGAGTGTCATGGATATTGCATAATTGATTATGCACAAACCACCCCTATTTAGGTATTACTACTGGTAATTTTCACTCAAGAACTTATTGCATAAAAGGTTGACATGTCGAACACCTTGTCTTGAAACATAAAAATGTTACTTGCCCATGAGAGAACCCATATAATTGCATGCCATATGATGTTCCCCTCTTCCCTTTTTAACACACTCAAACCAAGTTGTGTGTTTGTGGTTAAGAGCATTTTTATGTGCACTAACTATATATAGAATTAAAACATATTGATCCCACAAAAATATTTTCTTAAACATACTTTAATAACTCTTAATCTTAGAACATACAAAAATATTAAGATATTAGTTTAAATATGTTTAATCGTGCTACATTCTTATGAGACTTATACTTTTATAATTTTGTATATATATTTTATTACTTTTTACAACTTTAAAATATAATTTATTTATTTATTATAATTAAATATTTTTCATTCCGGGATCTAAGTATTAAAATTAACATCATAACTATAACCATCGCATTAGAAATGCTGTTTTAACACGAATTGCTTTAATTTAGTTTATAGAAAATAATTTTCAATAAAAAAATAAAGGATAAATAAGTAGTTAAAATTTAAACCTTAGAACAGTTTGTCTAGGGAGAAAAAGCAGTCTTCGCTAATTTTGATATCTCAAAAGAAATGAATGTTTAACTATGCATTAAGAAACATTTGCAAAAGATTAAAATATTGGTTATTTAAGATAACAGGTGAATAGATAATTGAAAAGTAACAGAGGCAGAATTATTAATATGTTTGTATTTCTGTCTGCATTCAAAATCAGCGCCTCGTTACATGGATGCTTGAGCTTTCAACCATGCCAAAACCTCGTAACCTGTGCTGCTCATACGTAGGTATAGGTCCAAAAGTCAAAAGGCTACTTCATCTTCTTCCATGCATTCATCAGCTCAGATTAACCGCAAAATCCACCAGTAGTATATTCCTAAAATCTCATACGAAAAACCTTAATATGAAAAAAGAAAAAGGAAATTGTCTTTTGTGTTTATGTTTTGGCCTTGTGGATATGATGATGGGAGTAATATTGATGATAAGTTTATTTAGAACAGTGACAGTGTGTGTGTCTACCTGTCCCGCAAACAAATGAAGAGACCATTTCCTCGAGAGCAGGGTGATTCCTTGACAATGGGCAACCCTTTCTTCTACTTCTCTCACTCACCGCTCCCTTTTTTGCCTTTTTCCATCAATAAATTAACCAAAAGAACCTCTCTACAATCATTATTTTTCACCACCACCCAACATGCTAAAATACTACACACTCCTACCTTAATTACCTCTCACCACCTCGTATAATTATTATAATTATACACAAAAGTTTGTTTATCCCCTGCTTCTGTTCCCACTTAGCCTGTTTCGTTAGTTATCATTGCAATCACTCACTTTCCCTGCTTATTAATTCGCCAAACCCAACACTAGCTAACACTTTTGGACTACTTGCCATGTACAGTAATTAGCAACTCCCAGAGTCACTCAGACTGAGAGAGCATTGCGCAACAGAAAACAGCAACCCCTTTCTTCATCAACAATGCTCCACACAACCTGCATTTTGCTACTCTCACTTCTGAGTTCCTTTTCACCACTTGGAACCGCAATGCTTAACCTAACTCTTCCAGGGGCACATCCAGACCCCGAAGCTGTTGCCCACGAAGTTCATAGGTACACTCACTGTATACTACATACCATGCTCATCATCTTACTTGAACTCAATAATGTGGTTAGTTAGTACAATATTACATAAATATAGAGTAGATCTGGAAAAAGGGTCACGTTCCTTTACTAGTTGTACTTTGTATTGAGTATTGACCCTTTTTTTGGTTGTTGCGTAGGAAGGTTAATGCTTCAATGGCGAGAAGGGAAATGTTATCAGTGTCAGAGAGAGACGAGTCTTCGTGTCTAACGGGGAACCCCATTGATGACTGTTGGAAATGTGACCCAGATTGGCCCAACAACCGGCAGAGGCTAGCCGACTGCGCCATTGGGTTTGGTCAGTATGCAAAGGGAGGGAAAGGTGGTGAATTTTACGTGGTCACTGATTCCTCTGACGAGGACCCTGTGAACCCAAAACCTGGGACGCTGAGATACGCTGTGATACAGAACGAGCCACTGTGGATCGTCTTCCCCAGCAACATGATGATTAAGCTGTCCCAGGAGCTGATTTTCAACAGCTACAAGACCATCGATGGACGCGGTGCTGATGTGCACATCGTCGGAGGAGGCTGCATTACTCTGCAGTATATAAGCAATGTCATCATACACAACATTCACATCCATCATTGTCATCCCTCAGGTCTGTTCTTTTCCTCAACGTAACAATACATTTTGGATTCAATGAGAGTAACTACAATTATAATCACACCAAATTGGAAGGTTGTGAAAAATGAAATATTTTCTTTTTATTCTTCCAGTAGGGAGGGACATTATTGGTTTTATCCAATCCAATCCCAATCTCAGTGACCGAGTCGTTGTGGCTTGATAAATAGATAAAGCCAGGATTTTTGTATAAAGTTATAAAGTATTTCAAGATTGGTTTGCTTTATATTTGGACAAGCTTTAAAAAAGTAGTAGTTTTAGTAAATATAGAAATCAATTCTTTTATATTTTTCATGGGATGAGAAACCAATTTTTGCACGACACTGGTAGGTAGGGACTCATTATATCCCTATTAGGGTTGATTCCTACATTTTATACATAGTTAGATTCCCACATCTAATGAGGATGAGGGGTTAATAGTTTAAAAATGGAGTTAAGAAAAAGATAAAGCGGGTCGGGTTACGCAGGGAACACGAACGTTCGGTCAAGCCCGGAGCACTACGGATTCCGGACAGAATCGGACGGGGACGGAATATCGATATTCGGGTCGAAGGACATATGGATCGACCACTGCACGCTGTCGCGGTGCAAGGACGGGCTGATAGACGCCGTGATGGGGTCGACGGGGATAACCATCTCCAACAACTACCTATCCCACCACAACGAGGTCATGCTTCTGGGCCACAGCGACGACTACCTCCCAGACTCCGGCATGCAGGTAACCATCGCCTTCAACCACTTCGGGGAGAAGCTGGTCCAGAGAATGCCTCGCTGCCGGAGGGGCTACATCCACGTCGTCAACAACGACTTCACCGAGTGGGAGATGTACGCCATCGGAGGCAGCGGCGAGCCCACCATTAACAGCCAGGGGAACCGCTACATGGCACCCCGAAATCCCTTCGCTAAGGAGGTTACCAAGCGAGTGGACACCCAACAGTCCAAGTGGAAGGGCTGGAACTGGAGGTCCGAGGGTGACATTTTACTGAACGGTGCTTTCTTTGTTGCGTCCGGCGAAGGACTCGAGGTTAAGTACGAGAAGGCCTACAGCGTTGAACCTAAGTCCGCCGATCGTATCTCGCTTCTCACCATGTCCTCCGGTGTTCTTGGAAATGCCAGGTATCAATCAATGCTTCTCTATCTCTCTCAATATTATTAACGACTATTTCTGATTCAATTGGGCCTCACATCATCATGAACAGGGACAACAACCTCGGAATGTGGAGCAGAGGACCTGGTGATGACTCTACGGACTCCGGCATGGAATACACCGACGAGATGTCCACCACCGCACCAATCATTCTACCGTCTCGTTTTCTTCTCATGTTGTCTTCCACCGTAATCTTCACAGTTATTCTATAGCGAAACTAACCATGTCACGCTCTTTCATTTCTCTATTCACTGGAATCAAAACTGCCTGCTCCTTAAGTCTATCCATGGATCAGGCTAAATTAAGACTGTATATATTCATTCTCCTTCACTTTCATACTTTTCCTTTACTTATTTCACATCCTTCGCAGCTAAATTGCTGCCAAAATTTTCCAATGGAAGCGGAAAGGGGAGAAATAGATTCTAATTGGCATTAATAAGCTGGGAATAATTACCGAACAAAAAAATATCTCACACTGCAATTCTCTTTTACATACAAAATCAGCCAAATTTTACAGGCACTCTGCTTGTCTATACTTTTCATTCCTTAGAAAAATTCAACTTGCAACGGTTTCATCTCTTCGCAACGCCCGTATAATCAACGCTCTATGAATGATTTGTTCATTAGTTCAACGGCATCATCCATGAACTGCATGCATAAAAACAACTACGTCAATCATAACGCCTCATCGCATATTTACAATTGCATGTCTCACCTAAACATATCACCTCGGAAATCAAACAATAAACAGACAAATTATAAATACGACTTTTTGTTGTAGACTTTTACTTACATATATTCAATTTTAACGAGTTCAGTGTAAGCAAACAATGCCAATGTGCTTGAACAGACTCTATGCATTTTTTCAAGAAAAAAAAAAAGGACATGTAGCCAAATTTCCCAGAAATAGTACCCACTTTAACAATTTACATATAGGGATATACTGAACAAGAAAGCAATCTCACTCAAGCTACTCCATCCCATTTTTCTCCCCCTCTAAATCCTACATGATGCAATGCAAATCAATATCTTTTCAACTTTCAGAATTACAAGGCCCCATATATTTTCTATTTTCTATTTGAATGCAGCATATCAATTGAGAAATATGAAACTAAATCTATATGAAATATCTCTTCTTTCATCAATATCAAATGCAAACAACTCATTACGATTACGTCCGGAAGGGCCCATTGTTTCCTTTGCAAGCATGAAAAAAATAAAAAGACCTCACCTTTCCAAGCATCTTGAGTTCTCGCCCAACTGGTTCCAAAAACTTCAGGTCCACATGGATTGGCCATACCTGTCCAAACAAGAAGGCAAAGTTAAAACTGCCCCTCTATGCTAAAAACAACATATTTCTAAACAGCATTACCCCAAAAGAAAAAGAAATACTACAGAAGATTTAAAATACAAACTAAACGGGCGAAAACATGTAAACTCAATGTAAGAAGGAAAGCTTGACATCAATGAACACAACCACATGCTTTTAAATTACAAAATAGGACAAAGATACAATACAACGCCTCTAGCCCACTTAGTAAGAACAAAAGATAGTAAAAACAAAAATTAACACACAAATATTCTTAAAAAATAAGAGCAGATTACTCCAACCTCCCTTCTATTTTCCATTTCTTATCTTCCGGAAAAACACCTTCTATTTTATAAATATGATCCACTCAAACAGGAAAACCTTTTTAAAAAAAATAAAAAATAATAGAAATAGTCTTATTATAGATTGTGACTAATTACACAAAATCCCTTTCTATATCTTCAACACTATAACTACCTTCTATTTTATATAAATTACAATTAAATACCTGTACAATAGCACAAAATTGAAAGTATTAATATCTAAACTTTACGATGACATTGAAATAATAAACAAAATACATAATAAAAAAACATTATTAATAACAAAATAATGAATAACGATTATCTTAAAGAGCTAGGTTGATAAATGGTACGAATATGGTTGACATGCCAAGACCAATTAAATCGAAATGGTTAAATTCAATTCAAGTAAACAAAGTCAAGTTGGTAGGTAATACATTTTGAATAAAAAATGCAGGAAACAAATCTTGGCATGCCAGACAAAGACGAAATAATAATTCTGACTATAATAATATCTGATAAATAACACATTTTTTCCCCTGATGCTCAGAAAATAGTTTATTTTGGAAGAAATGGAAGAGAAGTATTCTGGTTTCATAGACAGATTTGAAACAGAAGTATCATTGCCAGTTCTGTGTTACTAGTGGAGAGCCTTTGATAGACAAGAAATCAAAATACAATGCAGTAGGAATTATGAGATGAATTGTCATGTTAGTAAACTTTTTCAAACATAAAAAGGTAATGCTCAATATACCATAACAAAATTGAAGACATGAAAAGAAAAACTAAGATATATAATGTAGAAGAATATGCCATTTGTGGAGCACACAACATAGAGGATCTGAGAGGACAAATGGTGATATTTGTAAACTGTATTTCAAAGTTCTGAGGCGTATGCATCAATGTAATTAGTATTGTGATTGTAGCTCACGTGTTCAGCACCGTAAACAACAGTCAAACTCCCCTATGACATTAACAAAACAACCAAATCAAAGTGTAACTGTGTAACGAGTTCAAAAACTCAAAAAACAGCATTAACTGTGTGCCTATTTTGATTAAAGGAAGATATACAATGGTTGAGATTTTGGAGCCAAAGTACTTACTGAACATATCCCCATATGTTAATAATCAATATATTATCAGTGAAAAACAGTCAATCTAGGCAACGCGCTAGTATCCATCAGTCCATCTCGTTGTTTTCCCAATAGAGGCATGAAGCTTGCTCAAGTATTTTCTAGCATTACCCATCAATCAATTTACAAGGGGGCAAAACTAAATAAAATGTGCTCAGGGAGGCAAGTAGTTGAATTCACATATTTTTTTCGGCTCAAATAAGTTTCAGCTTCTTAAGATATGAACGACCTTTATTTTGAGTACCTAATAAATTATTTTTTCAATAAATTATAAAATTTTGGTTTAAGTAACTGAAAACAATAGTTATTTATATTTCTTCTCCACTACTATCTTGACTTTTTTAATTGATTCATGAGACAGTTCTATATTTTTTTTATCATAACATCGTTATACGTTTTCATCTGTCAGTAACAAAAGGAGTTAACGTACGTCATTTCTCAACAATCCAACTTATACAACGAGTGTTTCAACATGAATAACAAAAAGGACTTGAACTTCAATGCTTAATTTACTAGGTGACCAAAGTGAAGAAATATTTTTATTGGGTATTCAAAACAAAAATAGTTTTGTCTGTTTTCAATCCGCTCGTGGCGGTGCAAATTGGTCGTAGTATAATATGAATTAACAGTGGACAATACAAAATTATTACATAGAGGGCTCATCATCCATGAGTTGAGATGTGTTATAGGGACATATTGTTATATCAATTGCTTTTTGGGAAGTCCTTTATAAAAGGAGTGATTGGAAATCCGGCAAAAAGGCATGAGCAAGGTTAAAAAGGAAAAAAATTGGATGGGATAAGCGGCGAAAAAGAGCTGATTAGGCATAACTAAGAAGAATGGAAAATCTGAAGAGGGAGAAGAAGAGAAAGAAGAGAACCTGAAGGCCAAGTAATCGGATGGGCATTTTCTGGCCAGGTACGAGGCAGTCGGGACCAGCTGCTTCCACTACGGCTTCATCACCCAATCCACTCCCTATAGGGTCTGGATGCTGAAAACCCCAGCAATTTCCCAAAATGTTAATAGAGGGTTATTGAAAAGCAACTATGAGAAGTGGAAAACAGAGAGAGATACCCTCATGACGGAGACGGCGTAATCGGTAACGGGTGTTTGGGAAACGCGAAGAAGTGGAGAGTGGTGAATTCTGGGGAGGGGTTTGGCAGTAGGAGAAGACGCTCGCCATGGCACGTCCTTTTGAAACGAGGCGCCACTTCCTCCTTTCTTCGACATTTCTTCTCTATTCTCTTCTGCTACACTCTTAACACACACACCCCTCAAGTGATAAACTAAACTATCAGAGACACAAATATGGTTTTCAATTTTATCTTTTTAAATCTTCGCCATAACCTCATAAATGCCACGTCCTGTACCTCAATAAACTTATTCACTAAATTAGGTTAAGTTTATTCAGAAAATTATTATTTACAATTTTTTTTATCAATTCGGATGACCAGTCTTGAATGAAAATAATTTTTCATAACATTTTAAGCAAAAAAATATTATTTTTAAATTAATCAATACATTAGTTTCTGAAATTATTATTTTCTTAGAATTTAGTAAGAAAATGATATTTTATATATACATATGAACTTACCATTGATTTTTTAACTTTATATCAATAATAAATCACCAAAAGTAAAATAAATTTATAACAGTTTAATCTTTTCTATTTTCACTTTAAACCTTGGTGATAATGGATTAATATAATTTAGTTATCTATATAGTTAAATTTTAAATTAAACTGTACATAATAAAATACTAAGAATTGCTTTGCTAATTTACTTTTATTTTAAGGTTGCTGAAATTAATTATAAACTCAAACTTAACACATAATCCACCACTTAATCACTGTCTGAACTCGAATGTAGAAAATAGTCAGAACGCATTTGTTAGTATAGCATCCTCGTATATATCAATCATCCACACTTATAATTTTAAAAACTTTTTTATCCTACCCTTTTAATCTTAAAATTTGTGGCTTATATTGATATATTAAATACTTTTAACTGAAAATAAAACTATTTGCTATTGTGTCCTTTTGTTCTAAAATATTTTAACTATAAAAATAACGGAATAAAAGATTGAAGTTTTTTAAATTTCCTTTTTTTTTAAGATTTATAAAATAGCATATTTAGCCCTATTTATCATTTGGTTCTTTTTGAAAAAAAAGTAAAACAAAAATTCGTGTAAATAGGTTAACATAGAGCAACTAAATTATTTATTTATATGATTTTAGATGAACCATTTTTTCCTTGAGTGCAACTTTGGAGTAGGCCAGCCCTGAGAACAATTCAAGTAATCAAGTTGAGGAATCAAGTTCTTAAGATTAAGAGAATTTTGTAGCACAAAACCGTGAGAAAAATAGGGATAAAATATCAATCTAAAACAGGAATATCAGCTTCAAAGAGAAAAAATCAACAGTTACATCAAAAGGAAAATCAACTCCCCAGAAAAAAAAAATATTACTATCAATTAAACTGAGGTGGTGATGGGCTTTCCAAATTAACAACAGGAAAAATCTCCAACCCCTTTGATCGGAGATGTAATCATCAATGGTGGGCGACATCGAACATGTTTGCGGCATTGCTTGAAGGCAACGTTGCCCTATTGTATAACTAAATCACCAGCCCTTTTATAACCGCCTCATACCAGCTCCTCACAAAAATTAGTGCCAAACCAAACCTGCCCTAGTGTTACTATAAAATTCCCCCAATCAGGTACCCTACTTCTCGTGCCATAAACACAAAGGGCACTACAATCTCCAGAAGGAAAAAAATTATCCGTATTTCTCTCTGTAAGTGAAAAAAAAATACAAGAAAGTATTTCATTAAACATTCTTAATCTGCAGACATTGCTAACAACGTCTAACTGATTATCCAACTGCACTTTTAAGTTACATTAATCACTGCTTTCTTCAACTTGCTGATTATCCAACTGAGAAAAGAAATTAAGTGGGAAAGAAAGAAACCAATAAATAATGGCACCAAAATGGCGAGGAGCACATATAATCCTTCACCGATCCCAGTTACGGCAATAAAGTAATTTGACTAAGCTGTGACCATATCCACCCCATTCTGTGCAGCTGCATCTGCCAGTCTTTTCCAATTCAATTCCCGCTGCTCTTCTAAATCTTTTGCTTTAGCCTCCCTCTCTGCATACTGTCTCTGACACTCTTCAAATAATTCTGCATCCATTTCTAGGAACATTTTTTGAACGTTCACGGTCAGCCCGTGAACAGCCTGGTTCCAATGACCCTGGATATTTTTCTCCAATGCTTCAAATATTATGGGTAATACTACAGTCCTGTTTTGGGCAATTAAGCTGACAATGTGCTCATTATTCCACAAAAACAGAGTTCGTTCTGCAACCTGCATTGCAAGGTATGCTTAAGCGAGAGTTTTGAAGGATTATATAAAGCTACACGCATCAATAGACCAAGAATTATTAAAAGAAAAAATTCGAAGCAATCAGGATTCTTACTTCCGTATTTGGATTATGACTTTAAAGATAAGATTTGTAAGAGATGATCACAGAATCAAATCATACAATATAAATAAAAAAATGAACCTGAAGGCATCCTGGATCCAGTAATGACAAAAGACCACAATGATTGCCCCTTAATGGAAGAATTATTCCAAGATCACCTTAAATATTCTTAAGGTAAGAAACCCACATCCTGGCAAACGTACAGTATTGTACTTTCCACAAGCACTAGATGATCGTGGTCAAGACCCTGTACACATTCAAGTCTTCCTCTTCTGATTAGCTTAAGCTCAAATCATCATTAATGGCCAAGATCGCATTCGGAATCTTGACCACAAACAGATGGTGCTTGGAATCTTGAAACAGAACAACTGTGTCACTCCTCCTTCCCTGTCCTCAGTTTTACAAAGTACCACCCAAGTTTTACATCCAATAATGAAACAAGTGCATTGAAGGGAACTACAAAGAAGTTTATAATGATAAACACCCCCACGGTTTTCCTATAGCTTTCTGTGAAACTTTGATTATTAACAAGCTGTGATACCAAATTGCATGAAAGACATCCATAGAAATGCTGTTAAATCAAATTCTTTCTCCCCGACAATATTCATTGAAATGCGAAAGATCATCACAATTGCATGCTTTGTGCAGATTATATAATCTTGATTGAGAAATCAAGGAAAGTAATTAACATTAAGCTTGAACTTTTGAGGCAGACCAAATGTTTCTGTTTTAAATATTTGGGATCTGTAATACAAATGAGGAGGCCGAGCCCTAGCACAACAGTAAAGTTGTACCTTGGGGACCAATTGGTCATGGGCTCAAATCCTAAAACAACCTCTTTTAACATGCAAGGGGAAAGCAAAGCTCCATAGAATGTCTTTCTTCCATACCTACACAAAGTGAGGAGTCTTTGGCACTGGTGTACATTTGCTTTATAATATAAAGGATGGTGAAATCAATGAGGATGTTACACACAAGATACAAGGGGGATAAGTAACATCGGAAAAAGGCATCAAGGATTATTTGCGTCACAGAATACCTACCAACTCAAATACTAAGTTTTATTGTACTACGATAGTCCAATTATAAAATATGGTAATGAATGTTGGGTTTTAAAGAACATTAGAGAATGGTGGAAGGAGCAGAAATGAAAATGTTAAAGATAGATATGTAGTGATACAAGAAAGGACAAGATGTATATAAGAGAAGAGATTGTTGTAGCACTGATGAAGGAATTTGTAAAATTTAGAAACTTTTCCTAGAGACAACATTCTACATCAATAGCTTTTCAGCTGCAGACACGATGTAATGCACTAAAGTATTACCTGCACATTAAACAGGTGGTGATACCGCAGCTTAGTGATCTCAGTGAAAAAAGTACAACTTTTTAAGCCAATAGGTTAAATCAATATACAAGGTAATAATTCTGAACAGACACCTACTAAAGTTTAGTCAAAAAGAATTGTAATACAAACTATGGCTAAAACACAAGGGACTTGATTCAACCCATCTCCAGTAAATAAGGGCTATATTTCACTAAAACAGATGAAAACAAAGGAGGAAATAAAGAAGGTCAACAGGAGTTTGCTGGAGCTTTGATTAAAGAAGTGCCCTTAGGTAAAATTTCTCTCAAATTTATGATTCATAGGCCTCATTAATTGCATTTTGGTCAAGCTATGAAACTTGGTAGCACTTTGGCAATTAAGAAAATTCGAGGATATTTGCCAAATGTAAAGAGTTTTAAGCGGGCAACAGAGGATCGAAATTTAAGCAAGTGGTATTTAAATTTGAGCCATAACAACAATGCCAAATGCCAGCCACGCATTTGAAAGAAAACAAGAGAGAATAGTTTCAAAAAATCCATATAATGTTTAATCGAATGAAAATGCATGATTTTAATAATTATTACAACTAGCAGTACCTTGTTGAGAACAAAGAAAGATGGAAAAAGATGAGTTGAAGTTTGTTTTATGCTTTTCATACACATTTATTGACTCAATTGGGAAGTCCTCCTGATTTAACAAATTATCTATTTTACCTTGATTTAACAACATAAATTGCATTAGGTCACTAACATTCAAATCAAGTGTTGAGTTTGGCAGTTTAGGAGTCACGTACAAATCATATGAACATATGACTAATTGATTTTAAAACAAATTATCCGATAAATCAAATCACGTCAGATTTTCTTTTATGTGTATCAATTTGTTCCTCAAGGATTCAGAATTTCAGCATTCTGATGCATGTTCTAGAATTTTATTTTCTTCCAAATTTTGAAAGTCATGGTAATTCACTAGCAGATGGATTTGAAGTTTGAACCAAATTTATCATTGAAGTTCTGTTATATTTCTTTTCCTTAAAATTCCAGTAAATTGGTTGCTTGATTTCCTTCTCTAATGCGGATCTTCAGTAGCCAGATTAACAGTATTCTCAGTAAGTGGTAGTGAGGAAAACGAGTGTTCATAACCAACAAGTAATAAAAATGAGTTTGGCGAAGTGAAAATAGAGTAGCTTACTATGATTCAAGTATGTAAAGCCAGCAATCCATAGAAGCACATATATTAAGAGATCAGAAACACCAAATATCAGGCTTTCTAAATATAGGCATTTTATGTGTATTGTAGGGACTAAAAATGAAGATTTTAGGTGATGCCAGTCAGCTTATCCATACATAAAAAGATCTATTGAAATATTCCCCATTTCTTGAGGAAGAAATAGAGGTCATAACAATGACTTGCATGCACCTCTCACTTGATCAAAGTTACCTTTGATTTGGCCATGAGTTTGCACATTGCAAATGATCATGGTAAATGCCATTTGTAAATCATAACAGGCACTGCACCTGACTAAATAAATTAGAAGAGCAAATGCAATCTGCCCTAAAATAACCAGCTCAGCAAAAATCAAAATTCAGTTTCACCGTTTGGTTCCGTTACCATTCTTAATAAATACATCACAACATGAACCTTGCCAAAATAATAATAACAACAATTGTAACATTAAGGGGAAAAAAACAAAGATATAACTCAAGATTTCTTAAATAATGTACAAATCAAACCACAAACTTACTACAAAGTTACTAAACAGAAAATTTACTACAATCACATTGTAACCATTAACCACATTTTATTCCTATCTGAGGTTTTTAACCACTTTTTTGGTCTGGACTAGAGGTATCCTCCATTGAAATCAATCTTGTTCAAGTCATAAACATCCACAACATCATGAGGCTAGTCCTCCAGAAAGAATTTTTCACATACACAAGGCTTGAACCCAAAACTTTGGTTTAGGGAAATCAGGTGTATAAGACCTTAACTAGTCTTTTAACCATTTGAAATATACAGCATACATTTACAAGTTTCATAAGGTAAATAGCTAGGAAATGATCATCAGTTGAACCGCAATTCTGACTAACTTTGCTAATTCAACTTTAAGCTTACAAGCAGAGTAAAAATGAATTTATAACCTCTGTATGTGAGAAATTATATGCCTCTTCTTGAATTTATGACTTAACTCAACCCTGAAAGATATCTCATCAGATGAGCATTTCCTAAATCTTTATAAGCCATACTTTTACCATATCTATAGTTAATGTAAGATCTCAACACAGCCCCTCTCCTTATGCCCAAGATTGTACATCTAGAGCATGGAGATTAAATTCTTTACCAGCACTTGGAAAACTAAAAGGCCAGTTAGAGCTGATTTTTTTATATTGCACAAGGAAATCTATAGGGCTAGGTAGATTTCACTTAAAATGTTCAGGGCCAGGGAGTCATTTAATATTTTCCTCTGAGCTCCTCGCTCCTATCATACCATATCTACCTTCCTTTACCCGCTTAGAATTTCTAACTAATACCATCTTGAACTAGAGTTGGGGCTAATTCAATCCCAAAAGCAAATTCATGATATAAGGATTGTCCAAGCCCGTAAATATTCTGTCCATATCTCTTGGTTGACATTGGATCTTGACTTATGAATAGCTATTTTACTATTTCTACATGCTAGGGGAAGTCAATTAAGATAGATTACATGTATCTTCATAAACAAAGAAACAGTTGAACATATTGCACATTCATAACCCGGCTACGCAAAGTAAAGGAAATGTTAAAAAAAGGCTTGCATTAACTCCAGCAAAGTTGATGAAAAACAATTCCACACGAACCTGAAAGTGAGAACTATTGAGGCAGCGGGCAACCTGTCTAAAAAGAGGGACCATGCAGCGTTGGAATTCCGCAGCTTGCGTGGCCTCCAGCACCTCCTCGAGTTCCCCAAGGAAGAGAACCTCCTTCTGGCAATTAGTCACGGGCCAATACTTCAACAAGCCCCTAATAACTGCATCGGCGAGCTTGAAATCCTTCTCCACAAACTGCGCAATGCAATACGACAACTGCTGGTGATACACCGAAACCGGCTTGGGCTTATGCAGAGGCAGAAGCGCCCTCGACAGAAACAGCTTATGTTCTTCTTTCATCGGCAAAGCAAAACCATTTATAATGCTCCCCAGAATCTCAAGAAGCTCCCCAATACCACTATGCCGCTCCGTCTCATAAATAAACCGAAAAAATATGTTGTTAATGGCCTTCCTAATAAAGGGGCGATGAACCATGAATTTCCCGTACACGCGATGCAATATGGTTTTTAAGTACTCACGCTCACGGGGGTCCTCAGAGTCAAACAAATCAAGCAGTTTGAGGACAAAAGAATGATCAATGTACCGTTTCGCAACCTTTGTGTCAGTATCAGATGAAACGACGTATCTCAAGAGAAGCTCGTAGACGAGCTGAAGGTGCGGCCACGCCGGCTCGAGGCACGGCTCCTCCTCCTCCGGATCGGTGGGTTCCTGGCCAGTGTTCTCGTGCGACGCCGGCGGGAGGCACCGGAAGATATTGGCTGACACCATTTTGATCATCTCCTCCTGGCACGTCTCCGTTATCTTCCCCGAACCCGATTGGATGAAATCCACGAGCTCCATCAGCGTCTGCCTCTTGATTTCCTTCTCGCGAATGCTCTTCAGCGTGTCCGAGAAGTCCAGCACGTGGCAGCATATCTGGAGCTTCCGGATGAAGAGGGTCTGCCGCTCCGACACAGCCACGTCGCGGAACAGCGGCAGCGGCTCTATGGTCCCCGAAGGCGGCGGCACCACCACCGCCGGAGCAGCGGCCGTCGCCGGCGGACCGAATGAGGACGGATCGCTCGGGTCCGTCTTGGAGGGCTTCTTCTGCCCTCCCTTCATGATTCGCTTAAACATTTTTGGGGAACGATAAAGGAAACCCTAACCCTAGGCTAACGAATTCGGAAGAAGCACCTTCCCAATCCGCTGATGCAGCTTGGCCTCGAACGACTTTCGCATCACAACGAGAGCGAAGGACGACGGATCTGACAAGGGAACGGCGCTCCGGGAGGATCGAAGTGGCGAATGATCGGAATGGGTGTGGTCTGTCGATCGGCGTTGTTTTCCGGCGAGTGAAGGAATGGGTGAGGGAGAGAGAGAGAGAGTAAGATAGTGAGTTTATAATGAGAATTAGAATTGCATAAGGTTAGAGAAAGGAAAGTGAAGAATTGTGTTGAAGATTACGATAATGGATTTGATTAATTTTAGAAAGAAAAAGGAGTCTTTGAGATTGAGTTTAGAGCCATTTCTACATTTTTAATCATCCTAAATGCCAATTCAAATATTCAATTCCCATTGGATTGGATTGCATTGTTTCCTTCCCTTTTTACTTGATATATGTTTCTCACTCTATGCATCCTATACTATACATTTTTTTTTTTTTCAATAAACACCTTCCATTAACTTACTTTCTGCTAATATAAATATATGTTATAAATTTCACCTCGTTTTCAGATTTAATTTTCTAAAATTAAAACCATTTTTCAATTTTATGATCTTATTTTCACTTTTATGAACTTAATACAAAAATTAAATTAAAGATATATTGATCACTCGTTATTTATATTTGCATGGTGATAAAATTCATTATACTGAGTACAGCGCAAGAGTGACTAATGTTAGCCGTAAAAATAACACTAACCATTATTGTGATGGTGATAAAAATACTAATGATAACGAGGACCGTGATTAACGATAATAATAAAGATTAATTAGAGATGCTAATGGAGACAAAAAAAATACCAGTCTTGATAATTCGAGTTGTTTGTAATATAATTTGATTTTTTTTTTAAAAAGAAAAATAGTTCAGATAAAATAAAAAATTAACACGCAGTTTGATTTTATTCAACTTGAACACAGAATAAAATATATGACATCAAATTTAAACCAAAATTTTGTAATTTGTTTTGGTTTGATTAGGCGGTTTTAAAACTCTTTTATTTACGAAAATAAGGTATAATTTAATAATAAAATTATTCTCATGATGTATTATTTTTAAGAAATTAATTCTCATTTTTTCATTGTGTTAGGAATATTTTATTTAAGAAATAATATCATTTTATATCAATATTAAACATCTAACAATTTGGACATTTTAACTTAATGATTAAATAAATATTAGTGTTGTAATTAATAATTATATGTATTAGTTTTGAATGTATAATAAGATAATTTTCTTTTATAAGTATCCTTTAAGAAGAGAACATTTAATGTCATATTTATTCCAAAATTAGTTATATAAGATGTTTTCTTTTTTAATGTGTCACAATTTCATAAATTTTAAGATATCTTTGCAACTTATAAGAGTCACACTTTAATTAATATTTAATTTAGT
>Ga0123340_1001866_pt1 | contig 18276 bp, 11 predicted proteins | sample SirMexnodulemix_FD_89961 | JGI IMG/M metagenome (GOLD analysis project Ga0123340, IMG submission 89961) | Root nodule microbial communities of legume samples collected from Mexico - Siratro Mexico nodule mix | ecosystem: Host-associated > Plants > Roots > Nodule | place: Mexico: Nepantla... | reverse complement strand
TTTTTTTTTTTTTTAAATTTTTTTTTTTTTTTGTTTTTTTTTTTTTTTTTTTTTTTTTTCTGGAGGCCTGGTGGGAGTGTGAGGGGGCCGGGTGGGAGAGTGCTTGGTCTGAGTTTCAGTAAATATCATTTACCATTGTATGAGTTGTCTATTTTGCAGGTTCACAGTAGTCTGTGTTTTGTGGTTGTGAACTTTTGTGCATCTCTTTGTGGTGTTGTCGCTTCTGTTATGTATCACCTTGAGGGGCTTAGTTGTATGTTGTTGAGTACCTATTCTTTATTTGTATTTTCTGGTGGTGTAACTCGAATGTTGTACTTTTCTGTGTTTAGTCTGGTATTATTCTTGAGATAGGTGATTAGGCCTGTGCGTATGTTGTTTTAGTCTTATTTTGTTGTATAAGGGTTGGAACACCCCTGAAGTGTTTCTTTCAATTTTATTTAAGTTTTGTTGTTAAAAAAATCTAATGCTTTAAAATATAAATATATAAAGAAGTTTGCTTCTCACGTTAGATTTAAATGAGCATTATTTTATATACGGATTGTGAAAAACTCCTTTAACTATAAACCATCAGTATCGTTTGCGTAATATATTTAAATATAGAATTTATATAAGATAGATGACGTTATGTATATATAAGTTTGTTTTTATTAATTAAATTATTGGAAACTTAACGTTGATATGACTTAATTGTTTTGAGATAAAAATAAATCTTGGAAATTAAATTATAATATTTTGATTACCATATTAAAATTGGAAACATGTTATTTGTCTATAACAATTTACATTAAGTGTTGAGTTATCATGTATTAATTTAAATTCATTTATGTATTAAATTAGATTGATACTAATTCCTTTTTTATTCATGTTTTAATTTAGATTTATAACAATTTACACTAATATCCATGACACATTCACGTATCTATCTATAATTATTATAATTAAATTATTACAATTTTTATTTTGAGAATTGAACCTTTATGGTAACTTAGGTTTTGGATATCCACGACGTTTGGTCAGTGTTTTCCTTATGATATCTAGTTCTTGTGTTTATAAAATAGACATGTGAATAGTTAAGTGTTAGGTATCCAAGTGTTAGTCTAAGTCTCACATTGAATAAAAATGAGTAAGTTGAGCAATATATAAGAAGAAGAAGACCCATAAACCTATTGCCTTAAGATTTTGGGTTGAAGGTGGTGTCCTTCTCTTGTATGTTGGACCCATTTCTCATTCTTATAAGATCTTCCCGGTTATGCCCCCTCAGATTCTCCTAACAAGTGATATCAGAGCCGAAGGTTCGTGCCGACGTTCTCACTTGACGGGAAGGTTTTGGGTTGAAGGTGATGTCATTCCCTTATGTGGTTCCCTTATGTGGTTTGACTCATTTCTCATTCTTAGGAGATCTTCCCGATTATGCCTCCTCGGATTCTCCCAACATTAAGGTAACAAAAGGTTAATTTGGCCAAGATAACATGCTATCTAGGTAATTAGACATGTTGAGTTCTTCTAGTAGACAAATACTTATAATTTTAAATATTGATATCAATCGTTATTTGATCACTATATTAATAGAGAAGTGAAGAAAGAGACACATATATTTTATTTTTCATATAGAGAGTCAACAACGACTATAGATGATGTGACACTGTAATTGAGTCTTCCCAAATAGTGAACCTAGAGTCAGTTGTTAGGTATTCAAGTGTGAGTCTAAGTCCCACATTGGGTAAGAATGAGAAAATTGAGCAACATATAAGAAAGAAGACCTGCAAACCTAATGCCTTAAGGTTTTGGGTTGAAGGTGGTGTCATTCCCTTATATGTTGGCTCAGTTCTCAGTGAGATCTCCCCGGTGTTTTTCCCCTCGGATTCTCCCAACATCAGTAGTGGTAAATTAGTTTGATTGTGCCAAAAATTGTTGAAGTACATACCTCCTTAAAATTTGATTAAAGGAAACACTTAACATGCATGAGAACATATTGTTGCCAAATACATTAACGAGCAAAGTGCATCTCATGTATCTTTTATTCTTAACTAACTTGACACATGTCTCAATTTATAATTGGGGTTCAATTGTCTTAGCTTATCTTTATCCTGCTTTAGATCATAGAATTAACTTCAACTAAGATAACATACGAGGTTGCATGCTAATGTTGTAGTGTTGGGCTTGGGAAGAATGAAATGTCTTTTCCTATCAATTGAGTCATCAATTGGTGAAGACATTGTTGTAGGACTTGAGTTCCACTTGTAAAAATATGTATTTTTATCTTCATAATTACTTCCTTAAATGAAACTTCAAATTATTATTATCCTTTCTGTTGTTTATAATATATATATATATAGAGAGAGAGAGAGAGAGAGAGAGAGAGAGAGAGAGAGAGAGAGAGAGAGAGAGAGAGAGAGATAAGTTGGTCTCTTCATAGTTGCAACCTAAACAGGTTTTTAATGTAATCAAACTCACATCCAATTTTAACAACATTTATCATCTCATACAAATGACAATTTTTGTAGTTCTTGCGGACTCCTTATAACTGGGATGACGTCACTCTCTTAATAACTATTGAAGTTTTTTTCTCTTAGTAGTGTTGGAGATCCCACATAGATTAGAGATGAGACTTTTCAATAGTTTATAAGTAGATATAAACCCACTTTACAAGCTGCTTTTGTAAGGATGAATTAGGCTTACACTCATTTCCTAATATGATATTAGAGCCTATCCTAACAAGGTTGTTGGACTTATCAGGCCACCCCCTATCGGGTCGTTATCGGATGACCCTTACATATAAGTTTCACGCTCGAGTTGAGAAGTCTCAGCATGAGAGAGTGTGTTGGAGATCCCACATCAACTAGAGATGAGGCATTTCAATAGTTTATAAGTGGGTGCAAACCTCACCTTACAAGCCGATTTTGTAGGGATGAGTTGGACATAAGTAGAATAGTGTACCTCTGATTTGTTTTGCTACTGATGAGTTTTATGAAGTTAGTCGGGTAATGAATGATATATTAACCATAATATCTAGTATTTATCGCCTCTAAAATTGACATCTAGTTCACTTCGTTTTACTTCTCATCGTGTACTTTTATTTATCTACGAAATGACATTATTGACATGCCATAACAACCCCAACCACAATCTCCTTATCAACATGTTGGGTCTTCTTGTGGTCAACAATTTCATGTTGGTTAGTCCAGCCAGTTTAGTCCTCAACAACCATAGTTGTCTACATACATGAATCATCATTATTGATTGTCTTTTCATTCTCCACAACAACAAGTTCATCACACATACAATATTTTTCTTGGGCAACCAGATCCTTTTTTTCGGTCCACTAAATATGTTTAGAACTTCAACATTCACCCTCCATCTGTATACAATCCGACATCAACCATACACTATTATCAGCCCACAATGTCCTCACAAGGATCCGATAATGAATGTGACAATGATGATGATGATGAAAATAAAAATAATGATTTACATCACCTCCTTCAAACCACCACCCTCCACAAAGATCTAAAAGACAAACAAGAAGACCACCTTATTACATTTTCTCTAGTAGATAAACTACTTAATGTAATGTAACAATATTTATATTATAACTTAATAACAATTTTTCCATCTTTCTTCGTTTTGTAGTCAAATTTACAACTTTAATCTTTTTTCTAATTTTTTTCACATTTAATTACTAATTTCTAGATTTTTACTATGTCTCTTCTTGTTATAGTTTATGAAAAATTATCTATTACTCTTAGTTATTTCTCAATTGCATTAATTTTTAATTTCACAATTAATATTTTCATATAAAAAATTTATACTAAAATATCAAACACCTATTTTCTTTTTTTTAAATGATACAAACGTTATAAGAATCTCATGCAAGCAAAAATTGGTTTAATATATAAATAATTGAAATCGTGGTGTGCTGACACAAATTCATTTTAAAAAAAATCTCAATTAACATTATTTAAAATCATATAGTTTGTTGAACATTATCCAAAGTCTATTTAGAGGATCAAATCATTTGATAAAGTTTTGATGATAACAAAATTCAAGTATACATTTATATTTGATGACTTATATACATTGCGCAATTAGCATTATTATTATTATTATTATTAAAGCAGGAGTCACATGGTTCATAAAGAGATAAGTTTCTTATTATTCACTTTTATGTGTTATTGATTTGATTTTATAACATTATGTGCTTTAAAGTTTATATTTGTTCATAATAAAAATTATTCAAATTATTATGAAATATTTAAATGTGATTAATTGATTTTATATCATATTGTACTTTAATGTTTAGATTTATTCATAATGGAAATTATTCAAATTATTGATGAGTATCTCAAATATAATTTCTCTATGTTATTTTAAATTATTTTCGATACAGAATTAATCAAGTTTAATGCAGTTTAAAATATTAGAGAAATATTTCCAGTTTGAGCTCCATACATCAGAAAGTCAAGATTGCTCTATTCAAGCATCCCAACGGCTAGTTTCTAAAAAGCTAAATATAGAGGAGCAATTTCAAGTTGAAGAATAAGAAGTAAAAAGAGAAATACACCATATAATACACTGAAGAAAATATACTGAGTGTCTATTGTCAATTTGCTATTGAGAGCATATAGAATTTTGGGTTGTATGAAACCATTGTGTAATTATTCACCATTGTGAAGTAAACCCTTGTGAGCTTTCATTGTTCTCTCTTTTGAGAGTGTTTCTTTAATTCTTGAGTGGTCTTGATCTCAAGGGGAGATTGGGACTGGTATAACCTAGAGAGGTTTGTGTACTTGTGATAATCTGGAGAGGTGATTTGTGTACTCGTTATAACCTGAAGAGGTTTGTGTACTTGTTGTAACTATTTGCTAAATAGTGGAACCTCTTGAACAATTTGTTTAAGGGAGAAGTGGACGTAGCCCAAGAGATTAGGGTAAACCAGTATAAAACTGCTTGTGTTTATATATTTTTGCCTTGGTTGGTGGTTTCTTTGCCTTGGTTGGTGATTTCTATTTATAGCAAATTGAGTTCAAGCTCCATTCAACCATTTCTGAAACCAGTTGTTCCTACATAGTTCAAACAAAACTTTTCTTTTTATATTAAAATCGTGTCCAATTAATATAACTTCACATTCATACATTTAAAATTGTGTTATATATATATATATATATATATATATATATATATAATTTTTTTAATATTAAAATCGTCTCATAGCAAATTTCATCTATAATAGTAGTTGGAAGTTGATCGGTGATCTTAAGTCATTATTATTGCTTAAATATGTTAACATTAGGAATTGTCGGATAGGCAATAGTTAGTGGAAGTCCACATGCTCATCATCATCTAAGCTTTCCTAATATAACCTAATAATATATTTAAGCACTAATAATTTCTTAAGATTCTTGACCAATAGGAGTAATTGTCAAACATCTTTGGTACTTGGAAAACTATTTATATACGTGGAGAGACAAAAGGAATCAAGAAATAATCGGTGATGCTGACCAGTGGTGATAACATGGCAACGCAAACAGACGAAATTTAGGCTGCTAAATTTTTTATCTTTAATTTTTACATTTTTTTGTGACAACTTTGCTGATTAAATATATCATTTTCCCACCAAAACAAATTTATAATTCTTATTATAACGATGATTTTAACTTTTAAGTACAAAGTTAATCACACTTTTTAGGGCACACATATGTAAAAGACACCAGTTGATTTTTTTATTAGAAAGGGTATTGATGCTTCTGTATCATGAATATAAACGAAGCTTTAACGTGTTCTTCAATAAAAAAAATTATCTGTATGTTGAATTATAATTAGTTGGTCCGAAACAAGTTTTTTTGTTTTAATAATTTTAAAATAATATTATTCCGTGTTTGGCAGAGAGACATTTCTTAGTAATGAATACAAAAATTGTAGAATTATATTAGTATAAAATTTGATTTTTTTTAAGATATAATTTCATTTGTTTCACCGTAAACCATTTTAAAAGAAGAAGAAAAATTAGATAAATTGACATCAAAGTTGCATGTAGTTTATTGACATTTTTATAATGGACTAAAATATTTAAAACTAATAGGCGAAACCAAAATTTAGCTTACAAAACTGTTATACAAACTGTTTGTATGTTAAATAAATAATTATAAATTGTTTGTATATTCAACAAAATATAAATTGCAATAACAAATAAGACGTAAAACTTTTATTCATAACAAATAAATAGATTCAATACTATAAACTTTGAAATAAACGGTAATATTACAAACCCACTTAATTTTATAACTTTTGAAAAACTTACATACATAAATTATAATCGAAGCGATCTTAAAGTAACTGTTAAAATTGCTACATAATTGTTCATGTTCATGAGAAAATACAGAATAAGGAAGATATACCTAAATACCTTTAAATTTATTTTAAGGCAAACATATGTTTATGAAAGCAAAGCATTACACTAATATATGTTTAACATGAAATTATCATTTAAAATATTTTTCAATACAAAATAATTAATTAGTTCAGTATAATGCTAGGGATTAGAAATAGTATTTTTTTTTTAATTTTAAAGGAACCAAAATAAGATAATTTTTTATAGGAACCGAAATTAAACTCACTCATTTTACATAAATTAAAACCACATTTAAATCAATAAAAAATAAATAAATTAGACGAGAGAGTTTATACCAAATAAATTATTTATTTTTCTTGTTTCTCACTTGTCATCAAAATTTGTTTTCAATCATGCCTGAATTGGATTGGTTGGATGTTGTGAAATTCATTAATTGGGGCACGTGTCCTCCTAATTCTCCACATGCAGAATTGTTGTTACAAGTACTACAGGTGTTTAACAGGCAATGGTCTATTTCTATTATTCATATTTTTAAGGAATTTAATTGTGTGGCAGATTATCTTGCAAAATGTGTGGTTTATGATCATACTTCTCTTTCTATTAGGTCAGTTTTCTCTTAATTCGTTCCATTTCAATAAATGTTATTGATAATGACCCAAAATAAGAACATATCAAATCATCTTCCAGTTAGGTCAGTTTTCTCTTAATTCGTTCCATTTTAATAAATGTTATAGATAATGACCCAAAATAAGAACATATCAAAATTTTCAAGATGTGATTGATTATTTTTTTTAAAGATTTATTCGTAACTTATTGCATAAGTCTTCTAAAATACAATAAAAACTTCTCAAGTAATATGAAAAATTTTAAAAATAGCAATCAAACTCTTCTATGAAAAAATATTTATATTGGTATGTTTTGAAGAAGGAAGAAGAGTTTCTCTTTATAAGTAAACACCTCTAACTTATTATAGATACTATTAAAGACGAAACAAGAATCTAGTATTCATCCCGTTCAGATACATTTGTAATTATAAACATTAAAAACCAATTACATAGATTTTAATTAGTTTTAATAACTTTTAATGATTTTGCAATATCCTAATTCTCTTACAATTAGAAATAAAATTGTATAATTAAAACATTTGGATAACTCAATTCAAACAATTAAACATGGAAAACTAAAATTGGACATTTGAGATACTAAAGAATGGATTTGATAGAAATGGATCTATAAGATCAATATCTTATAATTATTTTAACCAAAAGACCAGAAGAAGGAAATACACTTCAAAGTTCCATAGCTTATTGCAACAATTTTTGGGGAGTAGAGTTGGTTCATTTTTTTCCTTGAAGTCTTAGGGTGAATGCCTTCAAGGACAGAAGGACTTCCTTCAACCTGTTCTTAGCATCTTCATCAATCAAGTCACCATCATTGTTAAACTTTGCTGGTGGCTGGAATGCATTGATGGAGAATTCAGGTTTGTTGATGAAATGAAGATCCAAAAACACTCCAATTTGGCGTAGATGATAGTGTGATTTTGCTCCACCATGCCCTCCTCCAGCACTTACTATTGCAGCAGCTTTTCCAGCCCAAACATTTGGTGGTCTTGATGCCCAGTCAATGGCATTCTTTAAAGAACCTAACATTAAAGGGAAAAAAAATGAAAATTAGCAATTTTTTTTTTTTACTTAGAGGGTATTTACATGGCTAGATATGATTTATGTCAATCTAATTCAAATCAACATAAGTCAACGTTCAGTTGACATAATTTTCAGTATTTATGAAAGATTTAAGATTTGTTTTTTCCACAATAAACCCATATGAGAAAATTCTATAAAGAAATTTGGGTCAACTTTAGTTTTCCAAATAGATTTATTTTGATAAATAAGGAATTTTGTTAAATTCGATTTATTACAAAAAAGAATCCAATTTTAACTTGAGGAAAAATTGATTTTACCTGTGACGGAATAATTGTATTCAGGGGAAGCAAAGAGAACGCTATCAGCTGCGAGAATCTTCTGGCGAAAAGCTTCGACTTCCGAGGGAAAAGTTCCATCTTTCTCAAGATCAGTGTTCAGAAAAGGCAAATCAGAAATATCAATGTACTCGATTTCGATTCCTTCAACGCCTCCTTTGGTTAGCTCAATACCTACATCGAACCAAATTACAACAGAGTTCAACACATATTCCATTTTCATTTTTCTTCTTTTCATTATTATCTAATAATGTTTATTTATGGATTTTTAAATAATTATCATTATGTAAAAGGTATTATATAAATATTTTTTAAATCTTGTCGTTTCTGGACTAATATTTATGGACATATATGAATGAATCTGAAATTCCTTTTTATAAGTAAATAAATAAAGTGATGAAAAAAGAGAAAGGGAAAGTAGGAACCAGAACGAATGAGGCCGGAGTTGAAAGAGCCCTTCCTGAGGGAGCCTGAAAGCGCCACCACCTTAATCGCCGACGAGGATGCTCCGTTCTCCGATGCCATCTTCTGTCCTTTTGATCTGTGAGTCCATGTTACGCTGTGTGTATTTATATACATTATGTGCGGGTCAAAAACTTTAATAAACGATTTTTTTATTGCCGTCTAGAATCAGTACCACAAAATAGAATATATATACATATATATATATATATATATATATATATATATATATATATTATTATGTACAGGTCAACAACTTTGTTGCTTGGAATAAATAAGTAAATAAATTTTCTTTGTCGTCTTTCATGTGTATTACAAAATTGAATTCAATTTTAGAGACTTTGAAATATAAAAGAAATTGTGTAGGATTCGTTACTGGAGGCTGCTTAGAGACTTTCATGTATTAAAAAAATTGTATAGGTTAGTTACTGGAGGCTGCACTCGCACAAGGACGTGATCATGTCTAGATAATTTTGTCATTTCTGAAGAGATAAAAAATATAACATATATACAAGTCTTTTTTATGAGAAATATTCGTTAAATACTTTTAATATTAAATTTTTAGATTAACTATATCATATATTTATATCTACATTTGGGTGTACATGTTTTAAATATTAATCAAATAATTTTTTTTAAAACTCTTTTGAATATTGAATGAATTAACATCTTTTATTTTTTTATCTTTTCCTTTTCCATTCTTCTTTTTACTTTCTTCTTTTATGGTGTTTATATGCTTCGTATCATATTGATTTTTACTAATTCAATATCTTGTGTTCATGCTCATCATGTTTTTTTCTCTTAAATGCAAACCTTCAGATTTATATAGTCTGATTATATTAAATTTATATTTAGTCGTGAGAATTCTTGAGTTTCATCTCATTCCTAAATTTTAAAAAAGATAACCATATAAAATTTATATACTCTTTCTCCAACTGAAAATGTTCGTTTTCATTTCAACTTTCACTAAAAGTGACCCATAACATAAGTATATTATAGGCACCATTTTTATTTTGAATGTCATTTTCAAATCAAAGTATCTAATTTTTTTCTAAAAAATTATAATATAAAATATATGTTAGATCATATTTTTATCATATTCAATTTTTGATATTCATTTCATGGAAGTTAATTTGGGGTTTTTTAGAATGAAACAAAATTGAAAATGTAACAGAAATTGAAAACCAAATTCAATAAAAATGAAAGATCAATTCATAGATATAAGGCTCATACATTTTTTTTTATTGTAGTTCTTTAAATGTGTTTGAACAATTAAGCATTTGAATTAATTAATCCAAATAGAAAAAAATCATTTAGCAAGAAAAATATAAATCAAATCAAAGTATCATTCAATCTAAACTTGTACAATTATCAAAATAAAAATCCAACTATTTCCTAATTTGATTTCTAGAATCAGAAATATCAAATTACAATCATTAAAGTGTAAACATGAAATTGAAAAGAAGAAAAATAAACCTCAAAGGATTAAACGATTAGTGTAAGGATTCTATGTTCTTTATTTTGTGAATTGAATCTTAAGATTTAGTTCTCCATAAATAAAGAATAAAAAATACGAATAAGAGAAATTAGATTCACAAGTCCAATTATAAATGTCCAAGCTAAAACAAGAAAAATGAAAATTTTATCAATTTTTACACAAAAATCCACAAAAATCCAGCAAATCTGTCTAAGCTTCTAACAATAATACAAAAATAACATAAAACTCTAAATCCAACCGACTATACTTTGAAATCTTGAAAATATAAAATCTAACCTAACCACAATCATCCAAAAATAATATGTATAGAAAAAGCTTATGGCCAAAATATTAAAAATATCATATTAACTAAAAATACAAAAATAAAATAATTATATATCTTAAACTCAATTATTACAACTAAAAAAATTATTTAAATTTAAAAATAAAACATATTAAAAACATTTGAATTATATAATAAATCTATAAATATTTTACAAAATATGCGTTATCATTATTCTCATTTCAACTAGTATTAAAAGTTATCTATAATGATAAACCCTTCTTTTCGACAACGACTGTATCGATGACGGTCCAACAATGGGCGTTAAACGGGAAGATCAGCCACTGTGAAGCCCCTTCTGATGGTAAATGAAAAATAAAAGATTAGTGAAAGATTAAAGTTGTGATAAGATACCTAATGACTACTTTTTCATTAGTCATTATTTAGGCATTGTAGAATTTTACAATGCTTGTGTAATATTTTTTCACACGGAATACTAAACACTTTTTCATAAAAATTTAAGGCATGTGGATTTTACTCATGGTCAATAGTAACAAAACAATCCAAGAAACACCAATAAAGACACAAGTTACAAAACGTAAACATGTACGTTCTCTTGTCTCTACATATCACAGTTGTGATGCTGACATAAAAGGAATGGGCCAAAAACCAAAGCTTATTTCAACAACTTTTGGAAATCATTATTGATTCAATTTCACCCTTTAAGTCTAAGGGTAAATGCCTTCAAGGACAGAAGGACTTCCCTCAACCTATTCTTGGCATCTTCATCAATTAAGTCACCATCACTGTTAAACTTTGCTGGTGGCTGGAATGCATTGATGAAGAATTCAGGTTTGTTGATAAAATGAAGATCCAAAAATACTCCAATTTGGCGTAGATGATATTGTGATCTTCCCCCACCAAAGCCTCCTCCAGCACTCACTATGGCAGCAGGTTTACCAGCCCAAACATTTGGTGCTCTTGATGCCCAGTCAATTGCATTTTTTAGTGGACCTTCAATAAATCAAAGTATACATGCAGTTTAGTTTGGTTTTCAATGTGTTATTGTTGAGCATAAGGTATGATCATCATAGTTAATAAGGACACAGATATTCTAAAACAGAAAGGCTCATTATAATTCATCAATTAACATTGAAAAAAAAATCATTTCCTTCACTCTTTGTAACATAGGTTGCAAATCAATTGAAAATATGTTTCATAATAATAATAACAAGAATAAATTACAATAACAATTCAAGTTTTTTCTATTACACGTAATACCATTTTTTTTAACATTTACAATAATCAATATACACATGGTTATACTTTTAAACAATTTAGGGGTTAATGCAATGAATAAAAATTGTCAACATTACCAGAATAATTAAAGTTCTTTTTCAACTCAAATACGAAATCCAAAAAGAAAAGAGAAGAAAAAACAGAAAAGATAGTGTATTTTAGCTTTTGTTTTAGTTGAAGTCTCTCAAGTGATTCCAAGAATTCAAAGTAGTATTTTCTGCATCTTTACTTGGTCAACTTTGAAAAAAAAAAAAATTTCTTCCTAACAATTCGGTCACATCATTCTAATTTCTTATTTACAAAAAATCAATCTTCAACACCTCCACAACATAACATAACTCTCATACAAAATATCTTTCAGTATATTCCTTGAAAATTCTTATCCTGTGCATAATTTCCTAGTTTCAAGGATATAATACAGAAAAAGAGATTAACCAAAAATAGAAACACAATTGATTTTATATCTTCCAATTAAGATCGACCTAATAATTATGTGATAATTATATATAATTCCTATTATGTGTTTTCCAAAAACTAAGTCAAAAATTGTTGAATATGTATTCTCTTTACCTTTATCCTTTTGTATGTTACTTACAGAGAATTTATTTGATTAACTACCCTAAAAAAATTTCCTGAGCATCTCTTTACATTTTCTCTATTATCAAGAAATCACTTTACAATCCCTGAAGAACATGATATAAGATCACAGAAAATATGTTTTAACAGTATTTTGGTGAGGTGCAGAGGTACCTGTGACAGAGTAATTATATTCAGGGGAAGCAAAGAAAATGCTATCAGCTGCAACAATCTTCTGCCGAAAAGCTTCAACTGCTGCTGGGTAAGTGCCGTCTATCTCAAGATCCGTGTTCAGAAAAGGCAAAGGCGAAATATCAACGTACTCGATCTGAAGTCCCACACTGCTTTCTTTGCTCAGTTCAATCGCTATCCAACTCAACGCAAAATAAATTAAAAATCAGAATAAATGAATAAAGTTAGAGTGTGTGTGGGGGCAGAAACCAACCAGCACGAACGAGGCCTCTGTTGTAAGACCCTTTCCGAAGAGAACCCGAGAGCGCCGCCACTTTAATCGCCGCCGACGATGCTCCGGCCACCGCTGCCATGTTTTCGTGCTATCGTTGACTCCAAACAGGGGTAAGGGGAATCGATAACGAAGAATGAAATCAGTTTTTCTATTAATAGACTTTCAAAATTAACATGCTAAACACGATAGTAATATTTTATTAACTTAATTAAATTTTAAATAAATCATACATTAAATAATTGTAATTGATTTTTTTACTTAAAATTTGTATTTTTTTTAATGTTTTAAGTACTTAATTATTTGATTTTATCATTTGTTTTTTATTTTTAATTTATTTATCAACTCGTTGGTTTTTAATCTTTTCGAATTAAGTTTTGGAGGATAAATAAATAAATTGATCCATAAATAGAAGGAAAATAAAATGTACATGAATGAGTTAACAGAAAAACGAAAATAACAATATAAAATAGAAGTATTTAATAGAAAAATGTCAACATATTTTATAATATAATTTTATTTAAATTATATATATAATTAAATTTTTATAGGAGTTAAATTATATCACATGGTGCCTTCTTCTTATCCTTTTTTGATTTTTGTTTTTCTATGTTCATTTTTCCTTTTTCTTTTCTTTTTCTAATTTTTTGGAACAATTTTTTTTCCTTTTCACCGTCATATCACATAGAGAACACAACAATGTAAATTGAACAATTTTATTTTGAGTAAATTTTTCAAATTTTCTTAAATTTTTAAGTTTTTATGTAAAATAAATGTATGTTAGTTAATTTAGGTATATAGTGATGTGATTTATCTGCGAATCATACTTCGTAAAAATAAATTAGAATTTTTTTAATTTTTTCACGTTTGAAGCAAATAATTGAATAACAGTAAATTAAAGGTAAAGGAAACTACTTTAAGAGTAATTGATCTCTGAAGTTGAATATGAAATTATTTGTTGCTAATTTTGTAACTTATGTAATTGGATGATATTGATGAACTTCGATTTTGAATTAGATATTTAGTGAAAGAGTCTAATTAAAATGTAACAATTATGATATATAAGATTGCGCTAAATGATCTTAGAAATGAATTTGAAATTTATTGTAATGTTAGAATAGGAAAAAGCAGTTTTGGAAATTTATTTCGAAATTTATGTTTAATAATCATAGTTAATAATTATATTATGTAAAATTGGATGTTTTATTTTAAGAAAATGTTGAATTATTATGTTTTAATGTTTTAGAATTAATGTGTTATAATGTTGAGTAGTATGATGTATGGAATTATATTATACCAAAATTTTTAGATAAACGAAATCATTTTTCAAATATCATGTCTAGAATGATATAGGTAAGTATTAAGTATTATAAGACATATTATTAAAAAATATGGTTGTTTCACTAATTGTCTAAATCATATAGATTAGGATATCGAATGGTGAGGTATTAAGAAAAGTTTTTGCATATTTGGAACACATTGGTGGATGTACGGATATTAGTGTACTATGAATTTACCATTTCTTACATAGTCAAGATCCTCTTGAAGATCATTTTGCTTATAATAGTTTAAATATTAGTTTCTAGTGGGACATGTTAAATATGAGTCTTGGATTAGATCTGATTGTACATCTACTGTGTTTGGAAATGGATTGGATTGAGTTGGTTTATATAAATAGTTTTGTTTGAGATTGCGTCTTATATTATGTAATCATGTGGTTTGGATGGGTGCTTTCTTTTTAAGGCTGATTTTGAGAAAGTTTATAACATTAGTAATTAACAATTTTTATTCTACATGCTTAGAAGATCCAAATTTTGTCAAAGTTAAATCTTTTGGATAAAGGAGTGTCTCCAATTTAGTTTGGTATATGTTTTGCTAACAAAAGCCCTACAAAGGAGTTTGTTGTGAAGAAATGCTTAAGAAAGGAAAATTTATTGACATTGTTCCTATTCACAATAGTAGGTGAAGATTTAAGTGACCTTACGAGGGATGTAAAGAAGAAGAAGATGTTCACAAGTATAAGATAGGTAGAGATGAAGTCGAGGTCAATATCCTTCAATTTGTAGATGTTCTAAGAAAATACAAAGAGAAATGTGGAGTTATAAAAAAATATTTTGAGAAGTTTTGAGATGGTTTTAGGATGAAACATTAACTATAATAAAACAAATTTGAACCTTTTGAGTTAAAGAAGGAAATAGATAAAAGCATTAAAGACAATCTAAGAAGGATGAAATTGTGAAAACTTGTGATAAAATAATTTAGACAAAAGTTAGCTTCATGGAAACATGTTCTATCACATGTAAGGATTTGTCTATTTAACTCAATGCTTGCGACTCTTCCACTATATTCATGTCTCTCAATGCCTAAGTTAGTGATTAGGAAGGTATTGTAGTGCAAAATAGTTTTATGTAGATCGAAATGGAAGAGGAAGAAAAGACCCACTTTCTTAAGTGGGATAAAGTAGGTTGGCCAAAGAACAAGGGGCATATGGGACAAAAGCATTTCTATGTTCAATAAAGCATTGTTGGGTAAATGGAGCTAGGGGATTTAAAAACAAGGTATTTTGATAATAATATGTCTTGGGAGTTAAGGGGTGTAAAAAAAAGTTGAAATTTTATATTGATGTTTAACATGGAAAATAGAAACAAAAGTGTAGCTCAAAACAATCTTATGGCATATTGTTTATTATTTTTGAAAAAAAAAATTATGAGATAAGAAAAAACAAGGGCATGAGTTGATAACACATAGAAGTGAAATTTTAGTTGGAGGATAAACATGTTTGAATGAGAAAATAATCTGGTATTAAATCTAAAGGATAATGGAAATGAAGAAGGTGTACAGGTCCGAGGAAAATAAAAAATATTTTGAATGAGAAAATAAATGGAGTATACTTAATTAAATCATCTTATAACATTATTCAAAAGATTAAAATAGATAATCAATCAAACAAATTTTCATAGCAATTTAGAACGAGAAAATCCCTCCAAAAATTCAATTATTCTTATGTAGATTGATAATGGGGAGACTACCAACAAAAGATCAACTACTAAGAAGGAATTTGCCACACATTAATGATAACCTAAATTGTCCATTATTTGGAGAAGAAAAGGTGTTAGGAAATGTGGAAGAAATGCTATGATCCAGTTAATCTCAACATTTTTTTAACAATCTACCCTGAAAAACACACTTCTAGCAACATGCAATGATGGATAGAGTATTTAATAGGGAAATTTGGGAGATTATGTAGAACGCAATGAATTGGAGGGAAAGAAATCATTACATCTTTAGAGGAAAATTTTTTAATGGAAAGATATGATTAAATAAATGAAATTGTTCTATTAGGTATGAATAATATGATTAATCCTTTAAATTGTCACCAACTTGTACAACGATGTTATTGTTTGTGACTTTGTATTCACACCTAAATGTGATCATTATATGGATTTTAGAAGGTGTTGGAGGGAAAAACATAGGATAAGGTGATATAAAAATCTTAAGTAATACATGAGTTATATTTAAAAGCTAGCAAAAAAGTAGTATAGAATAGTGAACATAAAACAAAGTGAAGTTGCAACAAGGATTTATTGGGAATTTGTAATTAGTTATGACAAAAATATTGGTAATATGAGGTGTTGGACTATTGTCCAAAAAAGGAATTTTATTTTCTTGTAAAGAAGTTAAAGTAAGGATACTAATAGTAGGAAAATACTTTAAGGAGCCATAACATTGTCAAAAAATATTACTCTTATAGTTGGAGGTGTGTTCAATAAAGGAGATGTGCAAATAATTACAAGTGTGTCCAAGTATGGAGGTTAGACAGTTTATGAGCTGGAGTAAAAGGATTTGGTCATTATGGATAGCAGAAGACCAATAATAAATAATATTTGCAGGTAGGAGGGCTGCAACACTTATAACAATGTATGACTGCCACAACAAGAGGGTTAACAATTATAGGATCAATTGTTAGTTTGAACATTGGTTGTATGTTATGTTGTTATCTAGTGTGGATAATGTTGTAAAAAAAATAGGAGTTAAAGCAAAATTGCAACAATCTTATGATTTTGACTAGGTTCTTAATCAAATAATGTATAAAATATGAAGAAGTAAAATCTAATATATGTTGTATAAAAAGAGCATAAGATAGTGCTTCATTTGACAAACAATAAAGTATTGTGCAAATTTTTTATTTTGTTTGATAAGCGTTGATGATGATAAGATGATAGGTGAAAATAGACTTTAACCTAGTGTAAACATAAAGAATATTCTTGAAGGTTAAATCTTTTACAAAGAATGTCTTCATTAAAGACAAGTCTACATTAAATATCTCTTTGAAAATCAAGTTAAAGTTGCATTGTGCACCAAGTATCCTGACATAAGCATATATCAACTCTGACCCAATTATCTTCCTAATATGATATGTAATTTTATCATGTTTTGGTGTAAGAAGTTATACAACCTAGGGTGATAAGTATTATCAACTATTAAGGATATTCATGAAGCAAAGAAGAGTAATTAATATTGCATGAAGTATATCCAATGCTTCTCTATGATTAAGCTTTATAGACTATAGAAAAAGTAAAAAAATATTTAAAAATGAGTTAAAAGCTACTCAATAGCCAACAAAGGGATTACAATGACTATTTTCTTCAAGTACCTATATAAAGACATGCTACGAAGAGAAGAATATGAAGAAGAGTGATTCTTTGCATGTGCTAACACTATCAAATTTTCTCTATGCCTAAAAGTTTTATAAGAACATTGTTTATGTTCAATCTTTAGTAAACTAGTAGAGAATGCTTACCTTTGTAAATGTCGAAAGACACAATCCCTATTTAGTGAGAGAAACTTGTGGTCATTTGATCACAAAGAGAATCTTTATCTTAGTTAAAAGTGATTATTTGTTTAAGAATATTTTTATAGGTTAGTCTAAGAGTGGCTACATTTTGAAAGAATACTTGAGATTTTTACCCAAGAGTGACTAAGTGTTAAAGAATACTCCATGGGCTCGCCAGGAGTGACTGCATTCCAAAATAATACTTGTATAAGTTAGCTAAGAGTGGATACAAGCCGAAATAACACTTGTTTGTACTTGACATTAATTGTAGTCTGTATAGTGGAACTTGACTAGTTGGTCAAGAATCGATCGTAATATATGCACCACCAAGACAAACCAATATACAAATACTGAGTAATCTTTCCTTCCTTAATCTAGTACATTTCTTATTATTTTATATGTATTATTTAAAAAAGGATAATATTTGTGTTAAAATAAGTGTTTGACCTAAGTTCAAGAGGGGGGGGGGGTGAATTGAACCCTTTTAAAATCTTTTCGCAAATTTGCTTTTCAATGTGAGAATACAAAATCTTTAAAGAAACTTAGAATGCAATC
>Ga0123340_1001865_pt1 | contig 18283 bp, 4 predicted proteins | sample SirMexnodulemix_FD_89961 | JGI IMG/M metagenome (GOLD analysis project Ga0123340, IMG submission 89961) | Root nodule microbial communities of legume samples collected from Mexico - Siratro Mexico nodule mix | ecosystem: Host-associated > Plants > Roots > Nodule | place: Mexico: Nepantla... | reverse complement strand
TTTATATTACATTTAATGTTACTGTTCAATGTACCAATCAAATTATTCTAATTCACTGTAATTAGTATTTTAAAGTTTAAATTATGAGTATCAAAATATGTTAAATGTTAGAAAAATAATTTTATCATTCATAATGATTCTACCTTACTAGAATAAAATTCTTTTTTATACAAACTAGTGAAGTTTGGGAAAAAATTGATTTGAATGGTGACATTACCTAACATAGATAATTATTACTACAGACTAGCTAAGTTTTGGGAAGAAATTGATTTGAAATCATAAATAGTATTAATGCATCTGTGCCCCCTAATAAAAGGTGATGTATTAAAAGGATTGTTATGGATTTGAATGCGCACAGTTGTTGTATGCCTTAACTCCATGTCCAACAATGTACAGAAACTAACATGAAATGTCTTTAGTTGTTTTCTTCTCCTTGGCCAGTTTCCATGAATGAATTATTGGTTGGTGCCTGCCTTTCTGAAAACTATACAAGACTTTGCATTAAGTGCACTTGATCACTTCCGGTAATATAAAAATATCGGTAAGCAATTGGGTATCAAAATATCAACTTTTCTTAGTTTTTTTTTTCTTAATATTTTTTTTTTGAAAAACATTTATTGTTATGTATATTTAAGATGTTAATTATTTTTAGTTTGATTCAATTCTACTTTTTACAAGATAATTGAAATTTTGTGAAAAGATCTGTAAGAAAATATTGTGCTAATCTCGTTTGTCGAGGAAAACAGAAACGAAACTGTTCCGTCTTTTTCTTTCTAATGAAAATAGTATCTCCTTGTACCCTAATACGCATAGGATACTTTCTCTGCACATGTCATTTTGTCCCATTTCAACCTTATAATATAAAATATACATGGAATCATTTTTATTTAGTTTATTTGTTTTATTTTTGTTAACTGAAACACACAAGTTTCCACCATTAGAATTTAGGAAGATAAATTTATTTTATTTTACTCTAGCACAGTTGTCAGTGTGAACTGGGAGTTTAATATGGATAAACGTGAGATTAGGGGCCTGGTTGGTTTGGAAATATGTGTTTTGAAATGAACTTATAATTTTAACACGTTACATCTCTATTATTTATGTTCGATTTGCAATTAAATAATTAATTTACTTTTAATATTTTTATCAATATTTCAATTCTGAGTTTAACAGAGGACAGGTAGGAATAGTAAAGAAAAGAGGGTGTAAATGTATATATTTGAAAATATTATACTTTAGACAATATTTTCTTTTATTTCATCAATTTTTTCTTCTCTATCTTTTAAGATGGATAACTTGCACAAACGTGACACTAGAGAGTGATTTTTCGTATCAGTTACATTTATAAAATTGAAGTCTTTTGTCATAGAATTATCTTTGACCAATATCATTCCACTTTTTATGGAGATAGATAAATCCTAGATGATATGTTTTCAATTAATAGAGAGGTGGAGCATGAAAATTATAACTTGCTCATTTAATTAGGTTAATGCATGAATTTGTTTAATCTTTCTATTGCATAAGATAGTTAAATAAATCCCCTTTATTTATATATATTAAGATATTTTATCCTTCTTAATTTTTGAAATAAACTTATCTTGATAGTTTATGAATTTGTAAAAAACAAGATTAAAGATGCAAATTGTACTTAACAAAAAAGTTAGTCTAACTTTAAGTCCAAATCTTGTCTATTAAAGAAAATACTTACAGGTCACCCTTAACTTCCCTTACATTTGATCACAATCATCAGAAACAAACGATGATCACTTATACTAATCAATTCTCTTTTTCTTTACGTCCTCTCAAAGACTAATTCATCAAATACAAATAAGGCGTGTCTGTTTTGTTATACATGTTTAGAATTTCTGTGGTCAAGGATTATGATAGGATCCAAACTTCTCTCTGATAAAACATTTTTCAAAACATGAATGACCCAATTTAACTTTTATAGGAGAAAGAGAGAATAGAATAACTAGGAATTAACTTTAGATTCTCAGTGGCCTTGAAAAATATTTTGAGTGTACATGCACTTGTCAGCAACACCCCATCAGTTGTCATTCAACAAATTGATGACGATAGTGGCTGAAGTTTCTGAAGGAACATGATTGGCAGCATGCTAAAAAACAAAATCATTTTATTGGTTATTTATTACAAAATTTGTGTAACTAATCCTTCAAACATGGTTAATCTATAATACAATTTAAAGTCACTATACTGCAAAATATTTTTAAACTGGCTTAACTATTTTATTTTCATGCAATGTTCACATAATTCTGAATTTCTGATTTTAATTCTTTTAATTTTGGTTCGTATTTTCTTAAAAAATTATATTTTATTCAATCCATTAACTTAATATGTAATATCTGACAGAAAAGTATGTCTTTATTTATTCGTAACTATTTAAAAAATTGATGACCCTATTACGATTCATTGAGAATATTTATATTTTAATTTTATTTAATATATTGTTAGTTTATATGTCGAAGTGTCTTTTCTAAAGAAAATATTAATACATTGCAAATAAAAAAAATTGTTATATTTATTAGTTATTTGACTATTAGATAATTAGCATTAATATTTATATTTTCTTTCACAGTTTCAATGTAGAAATTTAATTAGCAACTATTTAATAAATTGTAATAATCTTTAATCTTTAATCTTTAAAATAGAGCAGTATGCTTTGCAATATGCTAGTAAAAAAAAATTTTTTTTGTTATTAATGCTAATTTAATACAATTTCAATCATTAGGATGTGATGATTTTATACATAAGTTATGCTGAAGCATTTATATTGAATAGTGAGAAAGCTGGTTATTTAGAATTTTTCCTATAATTGCAATTTTAATGCAGTAACCAATAAGCACTTAACAACAATTGTCACCCTCACTGTAAGACAACACGAACAAACCGAGAGTGAAAAAAAAGTCACAAAATCGTATACAAAAGGAAAAGGGGAAGAAAATCAAAAGACTAAAAACAAAAACAAAGAAGTTGAATTTAGCATTATGAATTTTAAGAGAAGGGAAATACTAACAAAGTTTGAGAGTATACTAAGATTAGAAGTGGAATTAACACAAGTTGTTGGTGAAATTATGGCTGCTCACTCTTTTTTTCCTTCTGGATCTCTTCTTAGTCTTTTACGTCTTATTTAATTTTAATATGTAAGATCAGATATTTCATTGAAGATTCTCAAATTATGTTATTGTAAATTTTTTTAATTTATCTACTTTTTCTTTTAAATATTATCCTGTTTCGTTATTTTTATATTTCTCATTTAATGTTATTTATATGATAAGAAAATATTTTTGTTTATCGCATAATTATGTGTAACTGAAAATATTAAATTAAGAGTATATTTATCCATATCTCACCTTTTCCAATTTATTTATGTTCTTCTGACTTATTAGGTTTAATTTGCTCAATTTCTCTTAACATTTGATTTAATTTTTTTTCTTCATTTTCATTTATAGTCAATCTAACATTTCATCATTTGTTAAGATTGTATTTTTTTTTAACATTAGTATTTAGTATATGAAACCTCTAAAATAGAGTATATCTTCTCACAACTTAATCATAATCATATTGTTCTTAACCACTTTCCATCATATATTTTCATCTAACAAGTTCTTTTAGATTTCTATTCCACACAAATATCCAATGTTCTTTCACTATCACGAATTAAATTTATATTTATTTATTTTATTTAAAGTTTTCCGATTACTATATTTGGATTCATGATATTTCTCCATAATAATGTTTTCATTTGTTGATCTCTATTACTATCCCTTTACAATGCCTCATTAAAAAGTTTTGATATATTTTATTCTCAATCACTATTCTCTTTCAATTTAGATGTTGTTTCCCGTTTTATAGGTATTATTTTCTTCCATTCCCTCCCTTAACCCACAGCCTCACCTCTATCTCCCTATTACCTACTTTTACATCTTACATCTTATATTTTTCCAATAATTGTCTAATCATACATTTTCTTTAGCCTCTCTACTATTATAATGAATAATTAAAAAGGTAATAGATTACATTGTCTCAATCTTTTCCATAATTTGAATTTCAATGTTCGACCACCATTAATTAGAGAGATATAGAAGTTGACTGTAAACATTATCTAATCTAAGATATCTACCTGGCATTGAATCTAAGTTTCTCCACCATGTAAAATAAAAGATTATATCTTATCTTACCAAATTATATGCCTTTTCAAAATCTATTCTAAAAACAATGCATTTTTCTTTTTATATTTAACTTCAATCGTTTCTGTCGTTTGTTATCAAAACATTATCCATTTTTTTTTTACTTTTTATTGTGATTGTTATATAATTTTAGGGATCACCTTTAAACTTTTTACTAGAATTTTAGAAATATATTCACTAATAACTTCTAATTTCTTATGAACTTATCAGAATCATGAAAAAAATATTAATTCTTTTAATATAAGACCTTTATTATGAAATCCATTGCATCCGTCTACAATATCATCCTTTTAATAGTTTTCCAAATATTCTTGATAAAATATTCCAATTAAAACCACTTAGACCAGAACTATTAGCATTTCCATTACTTCACCTTCAGCTATTGCCATGGTTTTGATCCAGAAGTTTGATGTGGAATGAAGACATTTCCACATACACATATACTTGCATGTACACAAATTATATACACAGTGTCTGGACCCTACCAGAGCTACGTGCATTCAAGAGAAAGAAACAAAATGTACACACAGAAGGGAAAGGGATATGGTAGATGTATCGTATCGCCTTAAATTTTTTATTTTCTCTTTCCAATCACCTCTATTTGCAACTTAAATTAATAACCATAAACTTAACTACATCCAACCAGTTTTTTAAAACTTAATTAATTAATATTGGAATCATATTAAGATAATTAGTTCAGATACTATGCGGCTATAGCAGATTTGGAAAAAGAGAGAATATAATGCATAATTTAGATTTTGACTGTAAAGACACACAGGATTCTCACTTACAATTTTATTTATTAAATAAGACTGTTGATCGAACTAAATTAATAAATGTACATTGCATAAATCTTTTTAATGTTACTCAAGAAAAAAGTTATTATATATATAAATGTGTCACTTAAGATAATTATTATAAAATCTAATAAAATCAATGCATATACATACATATATATAATTAGATAATGTAGTAAAATATTTTCACTGCAATTTCATTTATATAACTGTTGCTGTTCAATTTTTTTTTTTAAAGAATTTACCAAAGTCTTTCTGGATTGTTATATACTATGAATAGTGGTTTTTGTTATAACTTTCTTTAATGATATGTCTGAATAAAAGGAAAAAAAAATAGGAGAAAAATATAAATAAAAAATAAACACTTTCCTTTTATTTAATTGAATAAAATAAAAGTATATAAAATGAAATCAATATGTTAAATAAAAAGATAAAGAATAAGAACATTTTCGTATTTTATTATATAATAATCCACACTTTTCTCCTCTTTCTGTAATCGAACAAATTATAATTGCAACAAGTTTTAAACAAAAGCAAACGAGGGACAGAATGAAGAGTCTGCTTTTCTTGATCGTCAACTCGCTTTTCTGTATATCAAACAAACGATAAAAGTGAAACTTTACATAATTTTTCATTGATCACGTTATAAATATTAAGATGAAAGTTTTATAAAACTGGTATACTATAAGTTATCGATAGCAATGACAGGTTTATTTATGGGGGAACAAGTTTCCGTTGGAGGTGCGTATTAATTTTTAATTGTCTGAACAAAAACGACATCCAAAATGACACATAGGACTTTCTCATTTATGGGTTGACTTATGTGGCATGTGGCCTCAAGTGGAAGGTGGTACGATATGAGAAGTTATATTAAAAACTCCAATTTTCAAAGCACGAAGGAATGGAATGGATCTCACTGAATTTTGAACTAACATGGTTCTCTTTGGATGCTCAAATTGTTGGCACTGAAGTATGTTCTGTTATGGACCACATTCCTAAAGTTCATTCTGACCAAACCCACATGACTTTTAATGTCATCTGCACCCTTACTACCAATTGAACACATCACATTAAGTGTGACATGATGTTTAAGAGAATAATGTTTCAAGAGATTGTCTCAAGTGTTCCTGGCTTTTTGACATTAGGTGCATCTTTATTGGTGGTCCACTTGAAAGTCGTAAAATTTCTTTACAATGAAATATAATCACAGTGAAAATTATAGAGTTGGAATAGAAATGACTGCAAATGAAACAAAAAATTAATTTCTTCATCGTCTACTGCAACACGTGGTAGTGACACTTATGGGACCACTCTAATTTAACCAAATAACAGTGATAGTAATAAATTAGCTACAATTTAAATCATCCACCTTCAAAACTCCAAGTTATGTCAGTATGTTTGTCGGGTTGATTCAGATTCATACTTAGTAATTGTTTCAGTCTCAAATTTGTTAAAATAATATTTTTAAGATTAATTATTCAGTTTGAAATATTATTTTTTTAGAACTCCTAATTTTTTGATAGTTTTATTCTTAAAAAAACGTATTGAAAAGTTAAGAAAATATGTTTAAATTATATTTTATCTTGATACTTAAACAATATAAAATTATTTTGCGTATAGAGAACGAAGATTTATTTTTAGAGCCTTTTTTTTATAGAGGATGACAAAAAAATACTTAATTAGTCGTGAATAATTTTCTTAAATTAATTGTTAATGAAATAAATAATAAAATTTGCATCCACGTTGAAAATCCAAATCGCCAGCACCTAGGTAGGTGAATCTCGTTCAACCATCTTAAATCTTGCAATTTTTGGTCCGTTTATGCATGACTAGGACAAAATATTTTGCAAATATTTATGCTTCCACATCATTGTTGTCTTGCTTTACTCACAGGGAAAAAACCAACTCAAGCAGACTCAAGCAAAATTTCAGTGTCAGTTCCGATTTAACTCACGTTAAACATTACTTTTATATCTAGGTTTGATCAATATTTATACTACATAAAAAAGAGATCCTATTACTTTTCTTCTTCTTTTTTTACGTTAGCGACTATATTAACTACAAATTGTATTGTCACTAATAAGGTTTGAAAACTTACATTGGTTAATGGTCTTTGTCATATGATGAAATAATAGCTAGTTATAAGGTACACATTTTTTTCAAAGTATTGACTATATTAACAGTTGTCTTTAAACCGTTCAATAATAGTTCAAACATTGAATCAGTAATTTAGTGTTTTTTCCTTTTAATATTTTTCGAGTAAGTTTAGATTGTCAGAAAGGCCTTTTTATGACAGAAAAGATATTTTTCCAGATGTGTTTTCATTTCTTTGGAACATCTCAACGTTGGGATCTTCATTGATTCTTCACAGAAGCAAAGTTATGTCCATGACCTAATTTTTGGCGAAGAACCGCAATTACATCCACCTCAGAGTTTCACCATTAATGTTGAACAGAGAACCACCGTTTATGCCTCCCCATACACTCCACACGAGCTAACCTCTGTAACCCACATTTTCCTTAGCCATCACGAGCAAACGCCAATAAGCTCGTTTATTTCTCAAAGCCAAAGGGATATATCAAACGGATAAACATAAGTAACAAACAACACCATTATATCAATAAAATGAAATAGTTAATAATATCTTTGCTCATTGGTCGGAAATTCAATTCCTAACCTATTACATTCACATATATATTCACATATATGAGTTATAGAAGAAATCAATCTTTAAATGAATTTCATTATTTTTAAATATTAGTTTAACTTCGAGTGAAATAACATGTTGAGTAACAAAACAATAATAATATAATTATATAATAGTGATTCAAAATAGACACATAACTTGTACTGTAAACTTAACTAATTTTTTTAGACAAAGTCCATTAGTCAAAATCGATTTTGTAATCATATATATATATAAAGAATGTTGATGCTACTTATTTCTATTTCTTGGTCAAATAAAGTTTGCGATCTAAGTTTATAAACATATTTATTAGTAAAATGGTTAGTTAAGGTAATTATTTGTATTTATTAATTATGATTAAAAAGATTGATAAATATGAAGTTCGAGTTCATTATCATTCCTATAAACAAAATAAAACTCTTCACAAATAAAACATTGTCTCTTTATTATTTACTTAAATACTTATTGACTTAATCGTGAAAATATTTTTTTTCAAGGTATCACCAACCAAGTATAACGATAATATTATTTTCATTTAAATAATACTGTTTATACAAAAGCATATCCAAACATTCAATTACGTTTGCACCGACCCTAAACCAGAATATGAAGTGTGGAGACCATAATCCATGCGTGCTATAAGCCTATAATTATTAAGATAATGACATTTTGCAAACAATGATCAAAATCTGACCCACACGGGCAGGATTATTTACTTAGGACCATCCTCAAAGTGTCGTCCACGTTAATGTAATATGCTACTTTAAGAGGCTATATATGTCCTCTACCTTTCTCCACAAAACACATTAAAGTGCTTTGTGACCACCGGTGCGGTGTAACATGTGAGCAACACCGTGAGATATTGATGAGTAGTTATTAGAGTTACGAACGGTGAGGTGTATAGTTAAAAATGACAGTGCCACGAATGGGCGATAGAGTTGACATTCATGTGGTGACATGTGAGTGGAAAGTAGTTGAAAGAGAGCTTGATGGACTATAATATGTTCCTTTCAACTTTTTCATGGGATGCTTTAGATTCGTGAGAGGAATTGAATGGGTCACCGCTGATTGATGTGAGAGATTTCTAGACTTGTTAATTGTCCAAAGATCACAAATAATGTCACAATGTCGATGAACCCTAGTTCCTGTGAATAGTTAGTTGTATTGTTCCCTTACAGTGGGAGCTTTAGATTTGGGGTTGAGGAGTATTTAAAGAGAAAAAAGGCAATGCTATATATTGCTGAAAAAATCCAGAATAGTGCCCACACCTTTAATTAGCAAAGAAAACAATATGTAGAGTCATTAAGTGATTCATGTGGATATATTTACAGGCACCTCTTATATATATGTATATCACGAGTTTAATTAGTATAAAATATTATTAGTATAAAAAGATATTATAAATTAATAAAAATGTTAACTTTTTTAAGTAATTACTGTAAAATTTTATAAACTTACCATGTATATATCATTAAATAAAACGTATTCTATTATCGTATCATGAAGGCGATTTTGATTAATTTTAGAAAATTTAAGGCCTTGTTTAAGCTAAAATGGTTTTAAGCTTTAGTCTTTTGCTTTCAAATTTAAATTTAAAACAAAAGTATAAAAATTCAGCTAATGGGCTTGAGTGCCATTTTAAAATTTTAAAGATTAAATTTGAACATTCTTAGACTGATCTTAATGAATTAAAAACATCTCCATGGGTGATTTTTTAATGAGTTCCTTAACTAAAAATGAAGCCAAATTTTGAAAAAAAAAAATATGCTTTTCAAAAGACTCTACTTGATAAACTTGGTTTCTTCAACTTAAAATAAGTTATTCCATAAGAATTTTTCAGAATAAAAAGATGAATTTTTCAGAATAAAAAGATGAATTTTCAAATTGAGCTAAACAATTAAATAAAAATTACTTGAAACATAATTAAGTGATAATAAAACATATAAAAATGTGACCCTTTTTGAAATGTTTTATTATTAAAATAAAACTAAGAATGAGTTTCTTAATAATGCACTGAAACTATATATATAAACCACCAAATGTACCATAGAAATTACGAAGTGATTTAAAAACTCAAAACAAAATTGTATAATAGATATTTTACTTTCTTTAAATCATGTAGGATTTCAATTATAAAATTTATGCAGAAATTAAATCTAAATCTTAGATTTGGTCAAACTTTATTATAATTAATTTTACCTAACTAAATGATAGAATTTATGTTGAGCCTTAATTTTAAAGTTTGACTTTTTAACCTAACTTGTTGTAGTAGTTGAATGATTTGAGTTGAGCCTACTAAATGAAATATTGGATTGAACTTCTAATTTTATATATGAATTAAATTTAGAAAATTTCAGCCAAGCTCAAGCTAGCTCACAAAAAGTTGGTGCAACTAGACTTTCATCACCATTGACCTTGTCTTTGATGTTCAGATTTATTCTAATTTTTTTATATATCAACATTGAGCAACCAAGCCAGTGAAATTGTTTTATGAAATGTAGTGTTTCAATGTTTAGAATGAATTAAATCTAAGTCCATTTAGCATGATTCGATCATTGCTCAAAATTTGCACTTAACATAAAATTTTATAAATTAATATTTCATCAGGCTTAATTTTCATATTCGAAATCTGAAATGAAGATTGACAATAATTTTTTGAAATCAAAATTTTAAAACAAAACTACTTATATGAACTTAAAGGTTGTTTTTTGCAAGTTACATGATTTTTAAATATCAAATTATGATAGCTGAGATGTTACGTTTTTTAAATAGGAAAAGTTGCACCTTAAACATGAATTATAACTTCTTTGGTCTAATAATAAAGATTGAGCCAAATATTTATTATAAAACATGAAGTTGTTTTTAATATTATTTTAAGTTTTTGATAACCTAGTTCTACTTATAAATATTGTGCTTATGAAAAACTATGTTGCAATGTAAAGGTTTTAATTTATTGTGATCTATTTAAACTCTACCATATTTTTGACGGATTGAGTTTTTCGAGTTGTTTTGTTTAACATAATTAACCGTCCCAATAAAAGTTGCCATTAAAAAATAGCATTGATTGTTGACATAAAACTGTAGTTTCAATTAAGAAACAAGGGTTCAAATTTTGTTACACCAAAATTTTGTCTTTATGCTAACCCAATTTGGTACTAACTTTTACTTTAGGAAATAAAGGTTTCTTAAGTCTGATGTAAGAGGTGGAAATCATTACCCATAATCGCAGCAGAATCTCAATTTGACTACTCCATCAACTTTATAATGGCCAAGTCACCAAATCGTTTAATTTATATTAACCTGTTGAAAGTTACTTCATGAACTTAATAAAAAGAAGTGCTTGATTAAAAAAAAAGAACTTCCCATTTTAATAAACTAATATAGACTTTTACTATGGAAGAAACGACAAAAGATAATTAGCACGCCTTTTATAACTAATAATAAAGACCTGTCTTGTCAGAGGCAAGCCCTCCTAGAGATGAAGTTGATAAAATATAGGAAGCATCCACGTGTGATTATAATGAATTAGGAGTAGTATCTTTTATTATAGACCTATAGCAAGAATTAAATATAAAAGCTAGATATAAAGCATTGCTGCACCATGTGTGATTAAGTATAATTTATATTTTCTATCATATGATATGGTCTAGAGAGACAAGACCAAGAGCACATAGATTAGCTAGCTAGGTAATTTTGTTGAATAATATTGTTGTCGTTAGCAGCACAATGCAAGTTTTGGAACTGAATGTGAGTGTAGTTGATGATTAATTAATTAAGCTTTTTGATATGGATGGTGGAGAGAATGATTTTGAGTCATTGGGAAGGAGCCTTGGTGTCTAGTTCCGGAGAAACAGTTTTTGTTTCGTTATGTGTAATCTCATCACTTTAAAAGCCTTTTGAGTGATGCAATCTAAATAAATTCTCAGATTGAGAAAAGAAGTTTGAGTTTGCATAGGATTTTGATGCGAAATAGGTAGGTGCTGGCTAGGTATAGCACTCATGCGTACGTTTCTTTGCGGCGGAGAGGTTAGGTTTTATAAGGTTGTTGGCTGGGTTTGAAAACTAAAACTTGTTCTCGCACAGTTAAATAATTAAAAACTAAAACCTATTCGCATTAAAAGATGCCAATACAAAGTACACTTAACTACCCTCTTCTCAGTATTTTGTAAGAATTTCAAGAAACATTGTTAACTAAGCGTTTTCAATCGAAATTATGTATAAAGATTGCTTAAAAATAAAATATTGTTTTAATATGAATCTACATATGAACTGTTTAGAATTGAAAAAAATTATAAATTAAAAAGAATTGAACACAACTACAATGTGTTGGTAATAATCAAAGTGTGACAAAAATTTCATGCATGATGAAAGAGAAGTAGACCCAAGTAACTAGCAATTTTAACTTGAATGTAAGAACTTTAATAGAGTATCAACTCTTGGCATGATGGACGATATGCTTTAACAAGGAACAGTAAGGGAAAATTTAAAAAAAAAAATGGTAGCCGTAAAGATCTTAATACCATAAGGTGGCTTTCCAAGCAAATAAAAAGTGTCAAGTTGATAAAAACAATCATATATGAAGGATTTAATACTTAAAGCAAAAGGGTTTTGAATATTCTTTTACCAAATCAAGTACAAACACTTCTTTCTACGTGCCAGCTTTTTAGTGTAGAGAATAAAGATGATAATATAGGCAAGATTTTGATGAAATATAAAATGTGTTTACTTTTATATTTATATTTTATTGTACTTGTTTCACTGCATCACCTTTTTCTCTAGCTCATTGATTATTTCTAATGCAAGTTGAGTGTGTTCTTTTACATGGAATTTGTATATGATTGATTTATTCTATATTTAAAGGTTATTATCTGTGTTGCATATGAATAATTTATGTCATGTGTAAATGAATCATGGTGCGCTTTAGTGTGTAGCCCTAAAGCTATAGAAAGTTCATAACATAGTATTTGTTAATTATTAACACTGGTCCGAGAAAATTTTCAAGGACAAGTCCGAAAGTTGTCAGTATTGACATGAACATGTGGCCTTCAAGAATATGGCTCTATGTAGGCCCAAATAAAGCAGGCTTATGGGCAGGCAAATGAAAAAGCCCAAATAGTAGTTGAGTTGATGAAAGAATGTTTTTGAAGAAAAAACATTTACATAAATCACTTAAATTGGATACGGTAAAAAATTATTAACACGCTATTAATAAAAATAATTAATCAATAAATGAATAATATTAATAAATAATAATCTTTGTAATTTATTGACTAACATCCAAATTAAATATTTCAAACATGTCATTATGTATTTGTTAATTTTTGTAGAAAAATTATCAAACGTTAAGTGACATGCAAACTTTATCTGTTTTGCTAATCAGCCCGGTAAGATTTGGATAAAATATTACTTCTGTTTTGTTTAACAGCACAGTTAATGTATAAAGCAACGTAAAAAGGTATTTAAAAAGAAAAGTTTACTACTGCTTTGGCCCATGCAGGTCTCGAACCTTGCGACCTTCGCGTTATTAGCACGACGATCTAACCAACTGAGCTAATAGGCCAGTTGAAAATATAATTCAATGTAACACTATTATCGAGTAAACCAAAAATTAAACAAAATCAGGGACCCGTATTTGCAAGGATTAGACAGCCGAAAGGTGATCGCATGCATGTGAAACGTGATTATTGACCACGCCAACGTTTTATAGTTTGACAAAGAATTTTGAGAATTTTCACATGCTTGTTGTCCAATCCAACTACAGTGGTCTGTGTTCTCAAGATAATTGCAAGGAACAAGTTCCATGCAGCATGTTGCATGGACACGTGGTAGAACCATCTTTCTAAAGTGTCACCAATAAACTCACTTCATTTTACTCCTTCGTTCTTAAAATTCTTCAAGCTCATATGAATTTACGATCACATGGCAACAAATTTCGCTAACAATTTCTTGTTCCCACACAGAGTTTTTAATTTCTCAGTATGAAACAAGCTAATGTAAGACATTCACATTACCCCAACTACCCCTATGCCCTAGCCATTATGCCCATGTGATTGTAGAATGTTTTGTCAAACTTGAGATATGACTACTTTTTTTTCCTGCAGATTTATTTCTTGCTATCAGCTAGACATGTGAGACGAAATTCTATTTTTTTAGTAGGCTCAACCAATCAGTTTGCAGAACATAAAACATGTTGAAATGTGAGTTTGAATATGAAATTGGAGTAGATATGACACTGAAATTGATTTTCAAAGTTACTAGATCTAAATCTACAATGTTTTATATGGAGTGTAATATTAACTTTTTTGTATGGTTAGTTATAGTATCTTGATATTTCTCTATATTTCTTTTTTCTATCTTCAATTTTCAACAAATCACATTAGAGATAAAAATCAAAAGTATTTTTTATAATATGAAAGTCATAATGAATCTCGTTAATATGAATAGATAATGATTTAGATATCTAAAGTATATATTGACAATTATTCTAAAGCTTTAGGAACCTTGTGACGACACAAGTATCTCGAATGTATCAATGACTAAACTTTAGGATCTAGCAATAACTTATATATCTAGAGAATATTAGGTACAATGAATACACTATAAGAATCATTATATTGAATATTTGTGGATAAAAAAGACTTGTATTTTTGAGACTTGTTTATAGCATATTCTCTTCTTTTTTTTCTTGATCGACTCTTCTTTTTCTTTTGGTAAGATTTATAATGACTTTTAAGAAAAAAATGATGAAAACTGTATCGTTTGTTTAGGATGAAAAGAATCACAAACAGAAGGTAGACAAATTGATTTTTGTGTTCTTGGTTTCCAAGTGAGCGGTAGTTTGTGGAGCCCTCGTGTTGGTTCAGAAGGGGCAAAATCACCGTCGCAATTCGTGGCTCTTTACATTGATATCATTCTTTCAAATATATAGACAAACGTGGACGAGACTAAGTTCCCAAGGATACCCATGTCCAAACGTTGAAAACTTTAAAAGTACCAGCGATTTTAGTTTTCAATTTCATTAGCACTTAAAAAAATTAACAATGAATGTGAGTGCATTAATGTGACAATTTCATTAATTCATGAAGTTCAAATCAAAACAATATTCTAAATTTTATTTCTCTACGATATTTATTTTTCATAGCCAAAAGAATGACGTGCACAATAATATTGCTATAGATTTTAGTACCGGATCATAATATACTCCACCCATTATGGCACATCATTAAAGACTTTAATGATGATATTGGAGTATATTAAAAAGAGTCACTGAATACCTTACAACGATTAAAAAAAGTATATTAAAAAGAGTAATTAAGATCGGAATTGCATGCTTTCTTATCAAATCATTGAACAATAAGTTCTACCCATAAGAACTTAACTAAATGTTCAACTTAAAATTGGGTACTTGCTCTCTGTCTCTTGAAACAACGAAGGTGGATCAAGTTGAATTGAACATTGCTTCCTAGAGATAGTCTTGTACTGTAGAAGCGCGTGATTTTTAGTGAGTGACAAGAAAATAGGAAATGAAAAAATAAACCACAAGGAATCCCATATTCTATGTCCAAAACGTTGAAAATATGGATACTTTATTTAATGGAATGCGACATTACACAAAGACATAACTCTACTAAAAGCACCAAGATTTAATTAGAACTTTGAAAACTGAATTGAAAGAGACTGAAAAATGAAATAAAGCACGAACCTTCTTGATTCCAAGAAATGCACATTGTTTGCTGTGGAAATATACTTGGTTGACGATTTTGTAGTGGGATGAAATATTTTATTCAAGCACGTAACCTTAGTTCGAAAAAGACATTTTCTCGGGAGAAAAGAAAAAGAAAATGAATCTTAGAAAACTGCTTAACATAAGTCAATGAATAACTGCTGGTCACGTTTATCATTGAAACGTGAAATTCACAAATCACGACCCATTTTTTGTTCGTGCTTTATACTAACAATATTGCTAATATGAGAAGAAAAGTGTATCATCACAAACTGCAATAGCCAATGATACTACAAGACGGTGATCCATCTAACTTCACGAAATGCAACAAATACAACCCATCTTTGACGCGTTTTTCTCTGTCATGCCATAGTGGAAAACCACTGTGCTTATACAGTATAACAGTAGAGCCAAATCCAAAGCACATTCTTCCTTTTCTCTTCTTCCTACAGGTTCAAAGCACTAAAAATGGGTAATGAGATTATGCATTAAAGTGAAGGACTTTTTATTAAAAAAAAAAAAATGGTGTCATGGAAAAAATTTCATATTGGTACCGACACAGAAAATATAGAGTTGACGGGTAAAAGTGAAAGGGAGAGATATAGGTGATGGATCCGAATTCTTCCCAATTTTCATTCCATAATATCAAACTGACTAGGACTATGCATGGTATAAAATAAAATCCATTAACTAAATATACAAGAAAAGTAATTTGGATTCAAATTTAATTTTCTCTTGACATAACTAGCATGTAAACATTAAAACTGTGTTTATGTAAAACTTGTTTGTACAGAACAAACTGAGTTACAGATGTAGAAGACAAAAAATGTGAGTATGAGTATACATATTTCCCCTGAATAATGACGAATCGAAAAGTATTGTGGATAACCCACTACAAACAAAAGCAGAACCATGTATACAACTTCTATCACCACCTTTATACATTGAACTCATATCCCTAATCCCTATATCACGGTGCTCCCGTACAAAGAAATAAAAAAATGTTGAAACTTGATGAAGGAACAAATAGCAATAGTGAAGGTGATCAATGGCCAGCACCGGGGCTAGGAACAGATTGCAGAAGAAGTCGTTCAGTGGTTATTAGGTGACGCGCAATGAGTTTCTCATCGACCACGGTGGAGTGGCCTTTTCTGCTGGGTGTGGAAGATGGGACGGTGCCTTTGGGAAGAGAAGTGAGAAACAGAGATGGGTCAACCTTGTTGGTGGGTTTGTGTGGTCCAAGATGAAGCTTTCTGCTTTCTAGACAGGAACATAGGGAAGCGAAGAGAATGAAGAAGAGAAGCAGATGGGAGCGAAGGCGTGCCATGGAAAGTGGAAAGTGAGAGAGGAGAAAGAGTGAGAATAAGACCGGAAATGGAGACTATGATGTTTGTTCGATAGATGGAATAAGGTTGTTGTGTGTTGCATTATTTATAGTATAACTAGATGGAAGGAAAGAAAAAGTTGGACTTGAAGTTCTGTTGAAGCCTTGTCCCTTGCCAAGTCAAGACAAAGACAGAAGTACAAAAAGAGTTTGAATAAAATGGACAAATATATAATTCCAATATTAACATTGTGGCAAAACTACTTAATCTTTAATGTGATTTGAATTTTTTGATGTTAATGGTGTCATGAAGAAGAGAAAGTGTGTGGTTTAATCTGATATTTGGAAAGTAGAAGGCGGTTGCCGCGTGGCTGTGGAAGTTAGGTTGGTAAAAGGGCTCCTCCTGTTTTTGGTAATTTCCTATAACTTTCTTCGTTTTGATTTTGGTTTTGATTTGAAGTGTATATAAGTCAATGCGTTATGGGCAGCTTGCTTTTACATTAGAGACCATTCAAAATTGTCGGTGAGTCTGCACCCGTCCTTCTTACTCTTCCCTCGTAACAACTTTCCTAAGTCAAACAAATATTACATTCAACGTTGTACCCGTTTTTATGTTATTATTTATTCGCAATTTATAGTTTTCAACATTTTATGTTTGTCCCAGATTCAAATTTTCATTGTGCACATTGTTGAAATAAATTTTCATTTCGATTAGGGAAAAGTTGCTTTGTAGCGAATTAACGAAAAAAGAAAAAAGAATCTTAATTAATATACACTGTACCTTCTGGGTTGGGTCGGGCCTAAATTGACCCTTTCACAAACCTGCAAAAAACAACTATAATCACAACTAATTCCTACTCAAATTGAAAAAAATATATGAAAATGCTGAAGATCTCGCAAAAATGGAATAGCAGGAACATTTGGTACTTTGGTAGACATTTAGGTAAGAGTAGAAAAAATATAGAGGTGGTATTCGCTAGATGAAGAATAAAAAATTATCATTTTATATTTATGAGTTAGTTTATTATGTAATCTTGTTAAACACATTTTTATATTCTTATCACTCATAAATATTTATTAAAAGAGAAAAAGAAGAAGAAATATTAAATGAGCATGAGTAAGAACTTTGAGTAAATATAAATTTGAGAAACACTAGTAAGTTATGAGTAAATCAAGTGATAAACATGGTAACTTGAAGTAAACCAAGAGTTTAAAATATGATTTCATTCACTACAAAGAGTCACAAATACACCCCGTATAAATACATGTAGTTAGTGAATATGGTTTAAAACATTCAAATTAAACAATTTTTTTTATTTCTATATTTCCTTACCGCTATAATAGTGTCAACATTCGAACACTATAAAACTTGATCTTTTAAAATTTGTATGGGTTATTTATCCTTAGAAAATACTGTAATTTATGTTTATATAATAGTATCAAACTCTTGTATTGTCAAAAAAAAAAAAAAAAAAAACCAAAAAAACTTTAATGTTTATTTACGAAATAATTTAAAAATAAAACTCCTCCGTGCATTTCTTTTCT
>Ga0123340_1001862_pt1 | contig 18286 bp, 10 predicted proteins | sample SirMexnodulemix_FD_89961 | JGI IMG/M metagenome (GOLD analysis project Ga0123340, IMG submission 89961) | Root nodule microbial communities of legume samples collected from Mexico - Siratro Mexico nodule mix | ecosystem: Host-associated > Plants > Roots > Nodule | place: Mexico: Nepantla... | reverse complement strand
TATATATATATATAAAATAGTCAGAAGAAATATTAGATTAGCGTGTCAATAAATATTAAGTAACCTTATAATAAACGGAAAAATAAATAAGAAAAAAATAAGGTTTCTGTCTGCTAGACCCATCTATCTTAACAAATAAATCATGTGACAAACATTCATAATCTTTAATGTAAAAATCATATCAAATTAACACTAACACGATTTATTTATTTTAATGTAGAAGAAAGTTACCACATTACAAAAGAACTCCTGACAATTTTTCATCTTTATTAACTATTTTTAGTTTACTTTCTTCTTCCTTAAATTCTCTTATCATTATTTACTCTTTCTTTTTCTTACACCTATTTCTTTTATTTTTTTATCAGTTAATAATATAATTGATTATGTTTTTATTTATTATCTTATTTCTTTAATTATTTCATTTCATTTTGTGTCAATCATTTCTTTATCAAATGAAAAAGAATATAAGATGTGTCTTTTTAGATTTTGGAGTGTCATGAAATAAAGTATAAAATTTTGTAAAAATAATTATGAATATGTATAAGGAATAAAACCAAACAAGAGAGACAACTTTTAATATAATAAAAACTTTAATTCAATTTTCATGCAGTATAAAAATTATCATATTTTTTTTATAATGATGTATTAGTTAGACACAATTTCTGTTATTCATGACAGCAATCTTGACAGACACATAATACTAGTTTGACAGGATCTCTAACTAGATACAATTTCACTTATAGCATGACAGTAATTTTGAGAGGCATGCACAATTTATATTTAAAGATAGGCAGAGACATGATATCACACAATGAAGGATTTTTTTTTTTAAATATGTTTAAATATGTAATAAATATATAGATAATATTTAGATTTCTGTATATCAAACAGTAAATGTCAAGTATGAATTTTCTTTTGAAATATATATAGATAGTCGAAAGAAATATATGTCAAGTAAATATTATGTTATCATTGTTATCACTTCAGTATTGTTGAGTATTGATGATATAAATATTTTATAAAACAAAATATAAAAATATTTTTATACTATCATCTATAATTACTTTAAAGTTACACACTCTCAATATTTTTTGATCAGTTAATAATATAAAAATAATTACGTTAACAGCACAAAAGTTAAACTCTTAAAATTTAAAAGCAGGTCCATGATTGGTAATAATATCAATAATTTTTTATTAACACCCTTATATAAAACAGATTCTGGTTAACATAAATTCTAAAGTGGAATATTTTAATACTTTGACTAAGAATTGATTTCGACGTCTGATGAAGATGGATTTTATCATCTATGTATACTTCTTTCTATTACAGTTGATTATATATATGAAGATGAATTTTGTCACTTCATACTAATTATTGAATTAAAAAATATATACACTGTTTATTATGTTACAGAATACACATACAAATCTACACTAATTTCATACTGTTATCAAAAATCAGATCCTCTTAATGTAATAAGGTTCTTTAACTCCTCGAAATTTCAGTCCTCACACCAACCATGTATATGTACACAAAATTAAACTAATGAAATATTGCAGAAAAGATTCAGATATTCAATGATACAAAATTGAAGTCATTGTATTGCTCTACTAACCTGGCAGTTGGAGACTGTTGATGGAGCGTACAGTTTCTATGTCCTCTGTGGCGGTGCGTGGGTGCTGTTCGAACCGCTCTTGCTTCTCTGTCGGTCTTCGTTTTGGTGGCGTTGGCAATGGTGGCGCCGGTGGTTTAGGTTTGTTAGGAAGTTGAGATCTGTTGAGTATTGAGTATGTTCCTTGGTTTTTTAGGACAAAGTGATGCAGATGACGTGTTCGATGGAATGGAATAGGGCACACTCTAAGCAAATTGATGTTTTCGTGTTCTTAAGATTTTAATAACCGAATCTTAAGTAGATCCAATTCCAGTCAACGGTTATTTATCTCCCTCACTTCCCATCAATGGAGCTAATAAAGCACAAATCTGAAGATAAAAGGTAAATTGCTTGAGAAACTTTATAATGGTAGTTATTAAGTTCAATTCAATTTTGATCTTGAAATTACCAATTGTATTTAAAAAAATGAATTAAATTAAATTAAATTCTCAATTATAATATTAATATTATATTATTCTTATCTAAGAAAAATATTATATACAAAAGTGCTTTCTAATTTCTAATCCAAACATTACCTAACTTTTTTTCAAGTAAATTCAGCATATAATTCAGACAATATATGTATAGCGAATTCTCAATCTAATTCTTAAATTTATATTCATAAAAACTCATTGAATCAGCCTTTTCTTGATTTAATTTTTTGGGCATTTTTAATTTATTCCATAAACATGTACAGTATACACTTTGCTTTTCAAATTAAAATTTTGAGGATATTTTTAAAATTTAAAAAAATGTATAAGTGAAGGTCATAATTTGTAAGTACAGAAAGCAACACCCAAAAAGAGTGTGACAACACCATGGACTTTAGTTTCTGTTTGTTTACTAGCCCAAGCCCAAAGATAAGTGCAAAGGCCATGCTAAATTCTTCACCACTCTCAAAATTCAACTCTTCTTTTACAGCGAGTTTAAGGTGCAAGATGCTAATGGGCACATATGAGAGACAACTTTTATTGTTACTCTAATTATATTTTATGGTAATGTAAAAGCTACTTAAACTGTGTAAAAACATAGAAATTTTATACATGGGGTGAATAATGTTGAAAAGCAACTTTAATTGTATAATTAAATGTATCATGGAGTAAATATGTTTCATTAGGCAATTAATGTGATATTATTGAAGATGTTGAATCTTTAACAACAATGACAACTTCTTCAAAGAGCCACAATTATTTGGAAATTAATGTTTTAATTATTGGCAGTACCCAGCTTGAAGTACTACAGGAAGGTGGAGGACAATTAAGAAGAAGGAAAGTTAAAAAAATTGCAGCAGATGATTAGAAAAATCGTTCTGCGCATTGGTTGGTGCATCCAACATTAAATTTGATTTTTTTTAATTCAGTTTAAATTGAATTAGATCTAAATTGTAAGTTTTCATTATGTAGTAAAACCAAATCTTTTCACTAATGATTGTGAATTTGCCATGTCGCTACATGTACGTAAATAATACTTTATAGTTACATTCTTACAATAGGTGACTTACCTTGAAGAATTAGAATAAGCAGAAATTTTTGAAATAAGAAAAGAAACATGATGATGAAAGATATTTAGTTTAAGAAATTTTTTAAATTGTGTATGACAATATCACCAGATAAAAATTAACCCATCTTTTGCTAATATAATTATACTTAGTTATTGATATTATAATTAAAATACTAATAAGCATAGTTAGAACACAAAATAAAATCCATTAAAATTTATAAAAACAGAAAGTTTAAGATACACACTTTTAATTAATTATCTATTTATTATTGTTAAAAACCTTTACTAATTTGAGTGCTAGGTAATATGGATCTTTATCAAGACAAATTATAAGAGTAGTAATTTATTCTGTGCTTGGGTATTAAATAGTAAAATTATCTTTTTTTTTTCTATTATTTTATGTTTTCAATGTTTTATTATTATTTTTATATAAAGTTTCTAAATGACTAAGATAGTTTATACTCATTTTATAAGTCATATTTATAACCTAAAATTAAGTTTAAAGTATTTTATTTCTTAATATATTATGTATAGTATCTTTAACATTTCTTATCATAGTATTTTGAATATGAAATTGGATATAGACTTTAAATTAATTTCTTATCATACTATTTTGAATATGAAATTAGATATAGACTTTAAATTAATTTAAACTTTGTAGAATTGTTTTGCAAGATGAGATTATTATATATTTATATAATATAGTTTAATTTTATCTCTAATTGATATACACCCTTAAATAAAATATATAAAAGAAAAGAAGAAAAAGTGATGGGAAATTTTATTAGAAAGGTTTTAGTCATTGGAATTGGAATTATTAGGCATGGAAGTTTATTAAAGGAGGCACTTGCTACCCACTACTTGAAAAGAATATAGTGAGATAGCAATGAGCATGCTATGATGCCTCCATCTCATGCATCATCTTAGTCAAATGTCACACTATGCTGCCAACCAAATAACTTCCACTCTACCCACCGACATGTCCGTGAAAACACTTCCAACCATATAACACATTCATTAAATCTATAAAATTCATAAATATAATCGTAAAAAACAAAAAAAAAATAATCAAAATACTTAAATTTAATTTTAATTTTCCAATTTCACCCTTATAATGTTATTCACACTTATTCAACTAAAAGTTAGGATGTGTGATGATGAAGAAGCTGTACGTGTAGCCACATATAATAGAAAAAGAAAAAGGAATATTCACCAAGAATTAAATGAAGCTCATTATATAACTAGGTATAGGTACAGTGAATGATTGTAAGAATAATGCAAACAGCAATACCTATATCTCTATCTTTAAAGTTATAATCATATGTTATAAAATCATTTACAGAAAAAAGTTATCATATGTGATATAAGTTACTAGCAGTCTTCATTGACCAGATCCTTAAACCTAATTGGTTGTGTCAATTAGTTGCAATGCTAGTTGTTACTTTGCAGAAGGTTCACTGGGATCATGTGCACATTTCATGCACGCCATGATTGTAGATTCACATGCTTAAGAAGATGCAATGTTCATCTCATCTTACTGTGAGATATATAAAGCTTTTTATGGTCCTCTTGATGCATTCTTCAGCTGAAAAGTTGCAGGAAAGAAGTGTGGTGGTCCTGAATCAGAAATGTATATTTAAAGAGTGGTCCTGGTGATTTGAAATCTGAGGAGATGGAATTGGTTTGTGTGTGGATTGCTACAACCAAGGAAAATAGTACATGCTGCTAAGCATGTTTGTATATTCCTCATTAACAATTTGATTCTGTACTTTTGGTTATAGCAAAGTTTAAATGCCTTCTTCTTTGGTTACCACCATTATCAACACACTTTAGAAACATTCTTTTTTTTAAAAAAAAAAAAATTGACAAACATGTTATTTAACTCATTGGTTAACTATTACTTAGCTTTTGCTATTTGTGATCCTTCGTAGATGTCTTCTGTGAATGTTAATCTTACTCATTTAACTCAGCAAATACAGCTAGATGGTTGTACAGACTAAGGAGAGGGAAATCTTAATTTTTTTTTAAATAATAAACTTTATTTGTCCAATTCGATCATATAATAAAATGGATGGACCACAGTTTTTATTATGGGGTGGAACACAGTTAAAATTTGCAATCCAACATATACCAAATAGGAAAAAATATTACCTCAATTTATAGGCTAATAAATGAAGACTCTATCTCATTGATATTTATGTAATGTTAACAAAAAAATCACATTAACATTTATGTAGTTAGATCAATTTTGTTTGTGAGGTTCAACTAATTTTGCTAGCCCTATTTATTCTAAGGGGTATGGTATATCCAATATAGTCAACCCTTCATTGTACCATAGAAAAAATTGGCTAAAGTAGGTGGAAAATGCATAGTGAATGTGAAAATATTACTACCAATCATCTACATTTATTAAGGAATTGAAAATATAAATATATACATATTTTTTCTCTTCCCAATAATAAAATAGAAATATATTAATTTATCATTCACCTGCTTAAAATAGGAACGAAACAATTTACAGTTTCTCATAGTCCTTTAGTTTATTTTAATAAGTTTGTTAGCATAAATTTAATGAAATTTATAATTTACTTAAATCAACTTCATGATTAAAATTATGGCCTAAAATTTTACATGACAATAAAATTTAAATAAATATTTAATTAAACTGTTTGTTTAAAATGTTTAATTAAGATGTTAAATGCTTTTTGCTAGTTAACAATTATTTTATTATTTCTAAAGAGTCTAAGATATAAAAAAGAAATTAACTCCCAATAAAATCTCAAAATGAAAAAGTCAATTATTAACCTTCTAACAAAACATAAAAGAAATATAGGTTTTATTTATTTCTTTTGCTACAAAATATGTATGTTTATTTTATACGATACTATATTAATATTTGAAGGACCCACATATTTATATTTTATTACTTATTGTTCATTTAGTATTTCTGGATGTTGAAAACTGTTTCTAAAATATATAATACAAATATATTTTACTGAGTTGAAAATCTTTTAAGTCAATTGTTGTAAAATTATTTCATAAATCATATAATAACAACAATTTGGTCAAGTGATTATATTTTCAACCATTGTAAAATCATTTTTAAGATATACATCAATTAGTTTAATAGTTGATAATTCTCGTACATAGTCTGTTCTAAAACTCTACTTAAATCATAGAATAAACAATATTTTAAATTAAACTTAATTTTATTTTTCATCTGTAAGTAATGCATTTTTGAGATTATGATTTTTTCATTAAATAAGATAATAAGCGACGTATCGATAAACTAGTGTGATAATGAAATGCGAAAAGGATGTTTTTTTAATAAAAAATAATAATAGTGAGAATCAAACCTAATCACTAAACTAATAGATTTATTTTGCATATACTCTCTCCTTAACATTATTTTGAATCTTTCTTGTTTGTATCTGTAATACTATGTTTTAACTGACACTTTCCTTGATTTTTTTTTTTATTGAAATACTCTTATTTATTTGATCTCATATATAAATATGAAATAATATACTTTTTTCTTTCTCTGTTTTATGAATTGAATTTATTTGAAAATTTTATTTTTAGAATTTAAAATTTTTGGATTGTTATTCTCTCTCCATATATTATCTATTTAAAAATTTTAAACATATTATAATTACAGATAAATTTAATGTTACGATTAATTAACTTTCTTAGTGATTACAAGTTAGTTATAAATATCTTACATTTAGAAACATTGAAAAAACATGTCAATTATGAACTATATAACTCAAATGGAGAGAAAAGAAGTCGTACATGTACTTAGTACTGCATAAATAAATTTATATTTATTATACACATTAATAGATAAATTAATAATTTAATAATTACTATTTGAAATATGATAAAAATATATGAATATATGATATAGAATAAATTTTAGTGATTAAAATATACTCCTTGTGTTACATACCTAACATTAATATTTATCTCATTCCCCCCTGAAATTCATGCTAATAGCATTTATTATGATTGGATTGGAAAGGAGATCCCATTAAAACTTTCCCTGAATTTTATAGCATTTATTATGGTTGGATTGGAAGAAAATTAATGCATTAAAAATGAACAAGATTTTTTCTGCGGAGATTAATTATTATTAAAAGGAGTAAATATATCACTGATATGGTTTAAAAAAATGCTACTTCCTCTGTTTATAAAACTTAGTAATTTTTTCTTCTAAAATGCTTCTAAGTGAATATTTGAAATGAACAAAATAAAGTTCTCTCTTTTAATTTGATTTGAGAATATAATTACTCATCATATTAAAGTCCCTCTGATATATTTTTAAATTTATAAATATATTTATGAAATGATATAAAATTATTGAAAATTTTATTATTTTAATGAAATTTTTAAATTGTTGATAAATTAAAAAAGAGAAATAAAAAGCTGAAATCTTCACCCGACTGTTAGGGAGAAAAAGTTACTTGTGAAATAAATGAAAATTCATTGTTTAAGCAACTAAATGGACACTTAAGAATGAGCCTAAAATAAATTTAAGTTGCGGTGTTAAAATCTTATAAATTTGAATTGCGGTGGTAAAATCTTATTACTCAAGTTAGGGTTTAAGCCATGATAAACTTTTAGAAACAAGCAAAAAGATTGTTTGAAAAATCATCACTCAAACGACATTATCATTTTTAGTGAAGAAACATTAATTCTATCCAACTATCAAGGATGCTCGAACAAGGAACAATGACTTAAAAACTATAAATAGGAGTTAAAGATGAAAGTCAACACTAGATAAAAATGAATTTAGTTTTATAATTCTGTACTATTTGTTTGTAAAAATAATATCAATAGTGATTGTAAGAACTTTATGCTGAAAAGATATTAGATCAGCAACATCAAACTTTATATATAACTCTAATGTTAATATGGTGATTTTTAGTTGTATATAAATTATCACGTGTCACGATTTTAAAATTTAATAAATTATTTTTATTAATTATTAATGGGTATAAGTCATTATCATCTTCTATTTTGATATTGGTAATTTGATATGTTCTTAATTTTCACGCTTATGTGTTGGGATATTTAAATTCTTGATTTGAAAGGTTAGAGAGATATAAAAATTGTCTTTTAAAATTTATTTTGGTTAAAATTACTTCAACATATTAAATTACTAGAAAAAATTTCCAATATGTTAATTTGTTATCAATTTTTTAATTTGTTATGTTCTTAATGCTTGAACTACAAAATAATTCCTTAATTAAAATTTGAACTCCTATAAATAAAAATATTTGTACAATTTTCCCTTTCGGTTTTTCAAAGGCACGACTCATAGTCAACAACAACATAGGATCAAATCCCATTGTTGATACGAAAATCCTTGAATTTTTAAATAGTTTGCCACGTAACTTCCTCCGAAAAAAATTCAAACACCTTTATTATGTCAAGATTGCGTGTGGACAATTCTGGGAAAAAAAATCTCTGGAAAGTAAAATACGTTTTCTTTTACCGTGAGAAAAACATGATTTTAACTTTAGAGAAAGTGAAAAAAGTTTGGTGAAGCAGAATAAGTTAGATTAGACAAGTCTCGAGTTCGAAAACGAAATTTGGAATTTGGAACTATCAATTCGCGATCATAATAATTATTAGTAACTGTTAATATATTTAGTATTGAATTGGAAGAAAAGTATTTGTACGCGTACGTTGTCAAACAAAACAACGTTATTTCCTGTAAACAAACAAAGTCTCTTTTTCCCTGTTTCTGCCAACTCCACACCTGACTGAAACTTCCCAACCCCCACCACACCGCGCCACGTTTCTCTCTCTCTCTCTTACTTTCGCTCTTTTATTGCACACTCTTCGATTCTCCTCTCTTCTTTTGCATGCACCACAATCGCCATTGAATTGGTTTAATTCAATTTCGATTGTTACAATGGGTAACATATGCGCTCGCTTGAAGGCGAAGCCCGCGCCGCCGCATTCCTCCGCCGCGAAGAAGCGCTCCGCTTCGCGCAGAGAGAGGAAGCTCGACGACGCCGCGATTCGCGAGCAGGCCATCGCCGCCGCGATTCTCTTCAAGCAGCATCAGCAGCAGCAGCAGAACTTCGATCGCTCCACTTCGCTTAGGTACCCGAATGGAGTCTCCAAGAAGAGCAGCAGCAGCAACACCTTGCCGAGGAGTTCTAGCTCCAGGGCCAGGTCCCTCACCGACCCTCTCCTTCAACCTCATCAGCTTCTCAATCAGGTGAACATTCTTCATAGTTTGAATGAAAAAAAGAAATTTGAAAATCAAGTTTTAATTTTTTTTATTTTGGGGCATGCAATTCGAACTTCATGGTTTTGATTTGTCGGTCCTTGTTGCGGGTTTTTCGCGATTATTGGTATTGATGTTGTAGGGAATTGCGGAAGATTATAGCCGCGGAAATCCGTAAAGGAAAAAACCTTGACTGAATGGCTATTTAAAACCTTTGAAGAAAAAAGGAGTCATTGCGTGATTTTTGTGAGGAATTATATTTTTCGGTTGATTTGGTTTGTTGTTGGACTCATCCGGTGATTTTTGGAATTTTTGAGAATTTAGTTAATTTTGGTGGATTTGGTTTGTTGTACCCGTGTTGGGTGATTTTGAAAATTTTGATGATTAAGGTAACTTTGGAGTAATGAGGGTTATTGTTTTATTAGATTTTTTTGGTAACTTTAAAGACCTTTTTGTGATGCGAAAGGAAATGTATGCAGTTGGCGGTTTAGATGTTTATAGTAATTTTTAAAATCCGAATCGGGCTTTGGTTGAAGTTACGGTGTTGATAATTACTTGAGGGTGCTTATATGATGATGTGGTTTCTCAGAGTTGAAGTAGATGAAGATGTGGAAAGTGTAATGGAATGTTGAAGGAAGCGATAGGATTTTGGAATGGATCGTCTGTAATGGTCTCTGGCCCTAGACTTGTATCGGAACAGTGTTGGGAAATAAAATAACTTGTTTCATTTGCATCTAATACTATTGTGCAGACATGTGTTGAAACATCCCGGGAGATACTTAAAATCAATTTTTGTAAACAATAATGTGTTCTAGACTTGAATAATGGCAGGGCGAATGAAGAAAGTGAAGTTTGTCCTTTTGAAGTGCTTTTTACTGGAAGTTTGGGGTAGCTTCGAAGGGAACTTTGTTTTGCCTCTTTCTTGTCACAACATAGATGTCTAGGTTACTAAAGTGACATTGAAATTCAGATGGATCTAGTACCAATTTTTCTGATTTGAAATTGCATTTGTTGTGTCATTTTCTTAGTCAAACATTTATATTACAAAATTCCTTTCTTCTTCTGACTCTACTATGATGTTGCATAAACCAGAATCCATTATTTTTTTATTTAATTGTTTACTTATTTGGAGCTCTAGCAAAAAAATGGCATACTGTTAACACTTCATGTTATCTTTGCCAGTTATAGGGGAAAATGCAAGCACATTATTGTTTTTTAGTTCAAATGTTAACTGTTCTTTATTTCATCCTTTCCTTGTTATCTTTGTTGGCGTGTTTCCTTTAGCTTATACATGCAACTTTTCAATTTGACAGGATGTGAAAGTCGATGATCTTGAGACAAATCATATTGTCCTTGTTCATGGAGGTGGCTTCGGGGCCTGGTGTTGGTATAAATCTATTGCACTTCTAGAAGAAAGTGGTTATAAAGTTGCTGCAATAGATTTAACTGGTTCTGGAGTGAGTTCATTTGATACAAACAGCATTATAAGTTTGTCACAATATGTGAAACCACTCACTGACTTCCTTGAGAAACTTCCGGAAGGCGAAAAGGTACTTCCACTGCCTTTAATTTTTTGTAAATAATAGATTGATCTATTCTATCATTATTATTTATCTCCATTGACTGTGTTGGTTTGGAGTACTTCAGTGGACATATGATGCCTGGCTTTTAGCTTATCTGATATTTTTCAATCATTGCCAACTTATGGTGAAATCATGGTTTCATGACTTGCCATTAGGGATGGTAATGGGTCACGTTGTTAACAGTGTTGCAATATTTTGTTTTCGTCTACATTTTTCTGAGGGTTAAAATGTTTATCATGACACTAATTGTATTTGGAAACAGACTCAGATTTTATTAGACCTAATCATGTTCGTGTCACAGTTTGTAGTTTTTTTACCCTCTATATTCTTAGTTTGTTCCAATTAAATTTCACTTTGTGAAATGTAAATGTTTCACCCTCACTTTGCTCCTTGGAGGACACTCAGTTTTAGGTCATTTGGCATTGTTGCTTGCTAGGATGTAATGTTGGTAGTACAAAATCTAAGTCCGAGTTCTCTAGGAAAATTTTTTTCCTTTTTTTTCATATATTTTCTTACCTTTTGAATTCTTATGAAGGTGATTTTGGTTGGGCATGATTTTGGAGGGGCATGTATATCATATGCAATGGAGATGTTTCCTCTCAAGATTTCCAAAGCCGTGTTTATTGCTGCAGCAATGCTGATGAGTGGACAAAGCACTCTCGATATTATTTCTCAACAGGTCTTTCTTCTCCTGCCAGCTTTAAGATTGATGCTTCTTTATTTTACTCCAATTGTGATCTGAAATCTGAAATTTCTACCAAAAAAATTTACACAAAGATTTATTATATCACACTGCTTTGGAGTAGAATATTTATATTTCACAAGGGACTAAGGTTGAAAACAGAGACAGAGGTCATCTGAATTGTTTTATAATTTCTGCTGGTTATATCTGCTATTACGATTTCTAAAAATGAGGAATTCTTCTATCCTTTTAGTGATGATTTGCTTGTGGCTATATGTTGCAGGAAGGTTCAGATGATCTTATGCAACAGGCTCAAAATTTTATATATGCTAATGGGAATGATCTTCCTCCCACTTCTTTTGATCTGGACAAGTCATTCTTGAAGGATTTGTTATTCAACCAAAGTCCCTCCAAAGTAAGTTTGGGTGGTGGCCGAATTTCCTCCTTTCCATTTTTGTCCAAGTGAACAATCAGAAGTCTTCCCTTGCATACGTGAATGTTCTCTAGCATTAGGGGATGCATTCGTAAATATGCTGACTACTATACACATTTGTATATGTGATTCAGAATCTAAGTTTTGTTTCTGCCCTTTTTAATAGTTCCTTGCGAGCTTATATCTATTTCCCCTGACCCTCCTTGTTTCTTGTTGCTTTCTAAATGCAGGATGTTGCATTAGCATCTGTCTCCATGAGATCCGTACCATTTGCACCAGTTTTAGAGAAGCTTTCCCTTTCAGACCTGAAGTATGGATCTGTAAGGCGGTTTTATATACAAACTCTTGAAGACAATGCCATACCCCTTTCACTCCAGGAGAAGATGATAAATGCAAACCCCCCAGAGAAGGTTTTCCGTTTAAAGGGGGCTGATCATTCTCCTTTTTTCTCAAAGCCTCAGGCTCTGCATAAGTTATTGGTAGAAATCTCAAGGATCCTCTGAGAACATTCATTGGCTAAATTGTTTGTGAAGCCCTACCCACATGAAATAAGAATGTGCATTTGGCTTATTAGTTAAGTGTATTATTGTGTACAAGTTACAGGTTTCATTCTTTTTCCTCTTTCTGGAGTTAAATTTTGGAAGTTAGCTTGTATATCCTGTAATTTCTACCAGGTGTTACTTGCAACATAAAACTCATGTTATAGTGCAAGTATTACTAGTTATAAATGTCGGTACCTGCTGATGCTGCAAGTTACCCGCAGACAATTAGAAAGGAAAACCTGTAACTTGCCACTGATCCTATGGCAACACTGCGTTCACCGTAATAAGGTATCATGACAATGCAGAGGCACATTACATGGAAGGAGTCCTTGGCATCAAACGTGTTTACATTCTTTTTGATATTCCATTGATACTTCTGGTTGATGGAGATTTACATTTTGAGAATCCTGGAGACTCCTTAGAGCTGCTACTGTTTTTCTCTCCTACTTTTTTGTTTTAGCTAGTTTGCTCCAATATTTTAGTTATGACTCTAATAATAAGTGTTTTCTACCTTTAGCAGCACGAGTGAATAAATTCCCCGTGCTTTGCAAAATTGCAAGAAAGCTGATATGTTTTAATGTTTTGCTTAATCTCTTGCCAGTTTAAGGTGATTGGTGATTCTGTTGCTATCAAGCATGGATTTGGAGGATTTAATGATAATATTTTGTAAGAATAATCGTTAAATCCTGTTTGGAGTTATTGCATTTTATAAAATTAAACTAATATTGCTGTTGAATGAAAACTTTTTGTTTCCAGAAAAATAGTGGGAAAGAACTTCTTTTCTCCTTTGTAATTTGGTTAGACGAAAGAAAAATAAGGAAAGAAGAAAATGTTGAGAAAGCTTAACACCAAGAGACTCAGCTCTTATATGAAAACATTACTTCTCCATTACAAGTTTGAGTTTGAGTTGTAGAAATGAGAAAATTGATATAATAATAAAAACATTCTGTTGAAGATTTTGAGTTAGATACAGTGTTATATATATATATTTCGAATTAGAAGTAATGTAATGAGTAATTCTAAATTTATTAGGTTGGTGTTGATTTAACACCTCTCTTTTTTGTAATTAGAATAATGATTTTGAGTTTTTAAATGATCATTAAAACCATGATGTATAAATTGAATTAATTTTGTAAGATAGTTTTTAATTTATTTATTTCCACAATTTTGTAAATATACCCTTACATTAAGACATCCTTTTCACATGTCCCGAATGGAAGCTTCCTCGTCCAAATACTCGTTATTTGTCAAAGTTGACGGCATAACTATTTTCTTATTTGTGTTATAAGGATTGCCTTTTAGACGAACTTGTAAGCTTTGAAAACTAATCATGATTCAAAGCGTTGATTCTCTGTTTCAAATAATTGCTAAATTGTAATCTATAATTTATGTTTTATTACTTCATTTTTCTTTCCAAAACATGAGTCTAGAGTTGACTTTTCTTAAAAATTCAGAGTCAAAATTATGTCACCAATAAAAATTATGTATTTTGGAACAACCTTTTTAGTATATTTTTGACGAACACATGTAAAACTAGAATAATTAAGTAAAGATCCAGGACTAAGCCTAATATAAATGTATTTTTTTAATAGGAAAAGTCTTTTATGTCGTCCTGAAGAATTTTCTCTCTGAAGACTAGAAAATTGATAAATGGAATAATATAGTGGAGCAACTTAAAAAAGAAATAACAATAGAGCAGTACTGCACTTCCCTCGTTTCTGAACTAATAAAAAAGAATGAGGCAGTGAATAAGATTGTAGAATCTATATGTATATAACTACAACTTACCAAATTATACAATGCATTTAAAATATAGTAAACGAGGGTTAATAATATGGTTTCAAGAAAATTCAAAGAGGAAGAAGATGGTCACAGGGAGAAGAAAAACCACATCTCAACACATATTATCTTCGTACATTATGTTGCTCTATTTATAAGGTAAATAAGGGTATTATCAAGTTCGTGTTTTTTTAATAATGTATCATTTAAAGAATTTAATTTAATAATTATCAACTAAGTTTCGTATTATCCTCCTAGCTTTTTGAATTACGAAATTCTTCAATATAACATTACAATGGATCATATTTAAGTTGCAGTTCCACTTCCCACCCTTTATCTGTTGCTTATTTAGATCAAACTACATCTTTCTGTGATATCCCCTATACTTCCCAACATTCTGGAACAATATTTCCTATGAGAACAGGACCAAAACATTCTGCAGGAAACCTCTGCACCAACGTTACTTGCTTTCCCATCCCACATACTAATTCTAGTACCAAAAATGAAAAAGCCTTTATTATTTCTCAAGTTTCAACACTGCTAAAGCCATACTAATTAGCTATCTTATCACGTTCTTTGAGATCTACAAGACAAAACTACCAGTTCAATTAGTTGGTCAAATTCTAAGACACAAACTTACAACATTAAAAACTTTCTAGAGAGACTAAGCATTTAGTGATGATTATGGGAAAGAGCTAAATGTCATTCTTGAACTTCAAATCCTTTCCCATGATTTCCTAATCATCTGTTGTACTGTGATTGAATAACGAGTTTCCCTGTTATTATTACCATCCATCACTTTTGTTTTCAGCTAAAGATTGTGCCTAGTGCCTACTGTAGTTAAGGGTTGATTAATAATGGTCATAGATAATAGGGTATAATCATCACAAGTATTTCTTATATCTGCTTCTTCCTGCAGTGTTAGAGCAAGCTCAAGTTGAACCTCCACTTCACCCATTGATGGTCGCTCATTTGGATCAAACTTCAAGCATCTTTCTGTGATATCTACAAACACTTCCCAACTCTCTGGTGCAATCTTTCCTTTAATATTTGGATCAATATTCTCCTCAACAGGGTGTTTCTTCCTCTTCTCAACATTGTTTAGCTTGTCTTTGCATACCACTTCTAGTAGAACCACACCAAAGGAGTAAACATCGCTTTTTTCTGTTAATACATTGTTTTGTGAAACCTCAGGAGCCACATAGCCGTATGTACCTATAAGTATTTTTTGGATTATTATTGAGTAAAACTCTTTTCAATAAACTAGCAAAGCAACAAAACAAAAATAAATACCTGTAAAGCCATCTTTTGATATTGTCTTTGGTTTTGGCTTTGATGCATGATGTGGTCCTGTTAGGGAAAGCCGGAAGTCTGAGAGTTTGGCCACCATGTTGCTATCCAGAAGAATTTTATAAGGTCTTATGTCACGATGAAAGATTGTTCTCTTCACACCAGTGTGAAGGTAGTGCAGTCCCTTTGCTACTTCTATGCAGATCTTTAGCCTCTGCTTCCATGTTAGTGGCATTTTCATATCACTACAATAAAGGATATCATGGAGAGATCCATTGGTCATGTACTCATATACAATATACTTCTCGTCTCTGTGGTCACAAAATCCTAATAGAGTGACCAAATTTGGATGGCGAAGCTGGCAGAGCAACTCAATTTCGTTCTTGAACTGCTTAAGTTCCCCCTCAGTGATCCTATATATTCGCTTGATTGCAACTGTACACTCAGTAACACAATTGTCTGGGAGAGAGCCTTTATATACAATACCAAGGCCTCCACTTCCAATTATTTGGTTTTCGTTAAAGTTGTTTGTTGATTTCCTAAGATCGGCTAGAGAAAATTGAGGGCATAGCTCTTCTATCACAGTTGGATACTGTCGCTGAGACGAATCCCTATGCTTAAAACAGCATAAGTTCAAATTTTTTATAAACATTGTCAAATTTTAGATACCTGTTAGAAAACATGATTCAGAGGAGAAAATTGGGAGAAAAGTATATAACTGAAATGTGATTGTATAGACACAATAAAAGTGATTTTACAAAGAGTATAATAGGACTTATTCCGTCAATCTAAACAACAGATCTACTAACTATTTTTCTTACTGATTTAACTAACCTCTAATTACCATCAAATAATTTGTTTAGCTAAAAGTGATGGCAGTTTCATAGATGGAGATTCATATCCCCATACCAGTAAAAGTAGTAAGGCAACATGCCATCCATCTATTTGATGAAAAAATAGAAAGCAAATTACATATGTATGAGTGCACAGTTGCAATCAAGCAAATGTATGAACTGCAGATGGCATATTAGCTACATATTACTTAATCTTTGCAATAACTTATTCATTGATCATTCCTTGCATGTTTTGATATATTAATTATTCAGGAACTGCTATAAATACAGAATAAAACTATATAGTTCACACTAAATTCTTTCATGGGGATTATATGCAGAAACATATTTTATACAACTAGACTAAATGTAAAGTAGATACTTGGTCAGCTTCTAACCTGTAAGATATAAAACTAAGAAAGCATCAATATAGATACCTGAGAAAAAGAATACACAAGTTAAAGGGGAGTTTTGCATATTTTTAGAAATAGAGAACATAACTATCTGGAATATCACATAAAATTTCATATTGGTTGGAGAACCTGAAGATGCAGGGAAAAGCAGAAACAAGGTTGTGTTCAGCGCAGGGATCCTGTTGCTTCTGTATCTTCTCTGGTTCTCATAAGCTTGCCAAAAATTTGACCTGAGATAATTCCTTCTTGCCACATTAGTAATAGACAGAACCTGTCAGTGTTAGGTGTTATGAAATTAAGGAGAGTTGACTTGAGATACACATTTATTTGACTTGGTTTAACCAAAGTGTTATATGGATTCGGATTTATAATTTATTTGTTGGCCTAGATCATGACCCAAATATTTTTTCTATATTAATTATTACAGGATTACCTGGTGTTTACATAGGTTATTAAGTATTTAGATAATTATTGTATGGCGTTTGATTAATCTACATCAAATTCTTTATTAATACTTGAATGTTTATATTTTTCTTGATGTAAAATAGTTAAAGATATTTTTTTATGTTTTTATTTGATGTTCTAGCAATATAGACAAAGTTTTCTTTTAAATTTTATAATCTCCTTAATCCTTGCATGTTTTCTATTATTTTGCTTTCTTAATAGTATTATTGTTTTTGACATTTTTCAATTTTCTAAAGTTTCAACAATTTCTTAACATTTATTTATATATATATATATATATATATATATATATGTATGTATTTAGTGTGTAGAATAATTTATTGGCTCTCAAATCATGCTGGAAACATATAAAATAAAATAAAAAATAATTAGCGAGTCTATGTGGTGCAATTTATTTAACCTGAACTCATTATAAATCCAAGTAGTTGGATTAAAATTAAATTTACATTCATATTTTATAAGAAAATAAATTTTAAGTTTTATAATCCCAAATTTAAATAATTGGATTATAATCTAAATTTATATTTTTTATTAAATAAATAGTAATAAATCAGTTTGATAAAAAAATTAAACTAGTATTTATTTCAAAATCAATTTTAAATAAAAAATAATAACGTTAAACCTAACAAATAAATTAAAATATACATTGAATATGTTAAAACATATAAAAGTTTATTGCAGTCCAAACTCTATTTAACAATATAATATGATAAAAAGTAAACAAATGTAATGATATTTAGTGTGAACAATTTTTTTTTTAGTGAATTCCAAACTCCATTCAAGAATATTATATGAAAGTTACATACATAGGTGAATAAATAATTTATTTAAATAATATTCATTAAAAATTATATAAAACACAGTTTATTAG
>Ga0123340_1001861_pt1 | contig 18296 bp, 15 predicted proteins | sample SirMexnodulemix_FD_89961 | JGI IMG/M metagenome (GOLD analysis project Ga0123340, IMG submission 89961) | Root nodule microbial communities of legume samples collected from Mexico - Siratro Mexico nodule mix | ecosystem: Host-associated > Plants > Roots > Nodule | place: Mexico: Nepantla... | reverse complement strand
TTTTAATGTTATTATTATTATTATCGATTGATTTGTATTATCCTCCAATACTATGTTATTGCTACTATGTTAATCTTTTTAGGATTAAATTACCACTCTAATGTTTTTTTTTAAATCAATTCAATCAAACAAGAATGCTTCTCTTTTTACCATCGGCATAAATAATAATGTCTTTAAAACAAACAGACCTATGCGAAAATCCATCATAATTGCTAATCATAATTTACAATTTTTAATGCACCTCCTCCATGAAGAAATAAATTAAAGAAAAGAGAAATCACATTTCAGCATAGAAAGATTTTTGACTGATATATGAAAATAAAACTGCTTAGTATTCACCTCCATTTCCTCTAAAAGTGTCACGGCAATTATTTTTCTTAATTTTTCTAAACAATAAAACCTCATTAAACTTATTATTTGATAAATAAATAGACGAAACTAAAACCCACCTTTTTCAGGATTTGGCTTCTCCACCCGCCGTAACCCAGCACAGCGAACTTGGTTGGTTGAATTGTCGGAAAAAAGTTGTTTTTGATAAAGCTTTGATCTTTGCAGACTGCCCATGACCTCGAAAGTTCCGTCTCCAGATTCAATTGGTATTCCACTCTTTGCTATTTCGTAACTGAGAATCGTAGTAGCCACTACTCTCTCAGCATTCGACATGGGTTTTCCTCAAATTTCAATTTTTTTTTTTTTTTTTGCGACTGTGACTTTCATTCTGACCCCATTGTTAACCTAAAGGTTCTTCATGCTGCTTCTTTTTTCTATAGTCTCAGACTGAAGGAGGACTGTGTTATTTTTTGGTTAATTTTTGAAAGTAATAACTTGAAAATTGCAGTGTCAATCAGTTGCCTGAGGTTTGTGCTTGTGCTTTGCATTGCATGTCTTGAACAAGTGACTTGTCTGTACAGATGCATTGAAGTCTAAAATGTCTGTTCACAAGGACGCAGATAAGTTCTTCATGTCCATCACTGAAGGAGAGAAAAAGCCGTTTGACTTTTTGCATGCTCTATATGGTAAGTTTTGCCTTCCCAGCTGAAGATTGTTAGATACATTGATACAAAACTGCAATCCTTTGGTGTTTAAATATCTGCCCAGTCTGTCTTGTCATTGCATTATGCATATGTCGTGTGTCTATGTTACAATTCTAGCATATAAGGAGTCCAGCGACATATATGGTATTGAAAATTTCAAAACATTGAAATTGTAATATGCTATTTCCCTTCTGTATATACTATTGTGAATTGATAACCGTGACAACTTATGTTCCATTTTTTTACATAAAAAATAGTTGACTAGGTTTCTATTTCTATGGATAGTTATGGTTCATGATGCAGGGTCTGGCATTGGAACTCAAACTGGTCATAAGTTGCATCCAATCACGCATCTCTATTTGTCATTTGCTGTTAGTATTTTGTTGTATGACATATTTACAAAATATTAATCTAATTGCAGATGGTTGCATTGCTGGAGGTCTAGCCGGGGTCATGGTAGAAACAGCTTTGTACCCCATTGATACCATCAAAACTCGACTACAGGTCAGTCATATGTATACATTGTGAACTTTTTTTCTTTGTTATCATCTGTTGGGTGACGGTTGAAGGGAAGGGAAGAACTAGGAAAGAAACAGAAATAACCAAATTCATTTATACAAGAGGAAGCATGTATTGTAGATCTGAAAACGCAGTTGTCCAAATACTATACTCTTTTCCCCGTTTTAGTGTGGCTTCTAGATGTAAGTTCGTGTTAAAGTTTGAATTCTGTGAATGTCATAATTGTCACTTAATATGTGATATTCAAATTGTATTTTTGCATGAGATATTGACTTTGTTCAACATTCACTCTACCCTGTTTGATGTGAACTCGTATGCTAATGGAGCACTGTGATGGGATTTCTTAACTTGTGATATTTTAATCCTCATAGGGAACAAATGATAAAATGGTTGAAATTATGGTGTTTTAAGCATGGAAGGAGAAAGATAGACAAAAGAGAACAAGGAACTGAATTTATATTCACTCAGATGTATTACAGTGATGATGTTTTTATGTTCATAAAACCAAGAGTACTAATCCTAATTTATAAATTTTATAATAAACGTATAGTCATTAGTGAAACAAATCATGATAGGATAAGAAAATATATTAACCAATCTTAAGAGATAACAAGAGAATGAAGAAACTAACTTTTGAGGATAATGTACGATATGATAAGATGTTTCATATATTCTAACAAGAATATTAGTCCTATTATATCTTTCCATTTTCCCTTCATCATTTCTTCTTAGAATGAGTTTGTCAAATAAGCCACTAAACATAAATCCACTTTGACCAATGCATGGAATTCTTTCTTTTGTGTAAAAGTAACTTGACCATGTTATCTTCTACAGTTTCAGTGTCAAAATTATAGAACAAACAGACTTGCTGCGGTTTTGATTTTATAACTCCTTCTATCCTATATCAGGTTGCTCGTGGTGGAGGAAAGATTGTTCTGAAGGGTCTGTACTCTGGATTGTCTGGAAATCTTGTTGGTGTCTTGCCGTGAGTGAACATTTTTTTTCATATATATATCATCATCCTTTGCAATTCTTATGGCAATTACTTTTTAGTTGTTTATCTTGAGTTCTTTGCTTTTTTCTTCATTCTTTTCTGCGACAAACTTACTTGAATTCGACTAGTTAGATGTTTTTGCTTGTGTGCCATAAATTTAAGCATGGAAAATTCCATTCCTAGTTTTATCTATTAGGAATTGACTAGTCGAGTCTGTTTTTATTCTATAATCATTTTTTGAAATTTTCACTAACTGATTGTTCTGAATAAAGAAATTTTTTATTTTCTTTAGGGTGGTTTGTATATTTGTAATGGGGAAAAAGATGGATTGTATTTTGATTTTAAGCTGAGTAAATATTTAATAGTATTGACACTGCCTGATATTTCTGTACTCAGAACTATCTCAGCTCCTTTGGAACCTAGAGCTTATTACTATTATGTAATAACATCAGTGTTGTTCTGACTTGTAATCACAGTATGAGCAAAGCATTACAAAGCATAATTACCTTTTATTATCAGTGGCAATAGTTGGACAGGATCTGTTTTGGGCATTTCTTGCTTTCACTACTATATATCTCAACGAAGAATATAATTATAATTTTAATATATCTACTGCAACAAGATAGTTTTTCCAGGATAAATTGACCTTAACATTCTTTTATTTTAGTAAAAACATAGCTTTTTAATTGATTATTTTATGCAGTATATATGCCTGATAGACCATTCTTCCTCCTTGCAGAGCTTCTGCAATTTTTATTGGAGTATATGAACCCACAAAACAGCAATTGCTGAAGTCATTGCCTGAGAATCTCAGTGCTGTGGCTCATTTTGTAAGTTGGCTATCTTTTTTGAAAGAGACAATCTCTTCAAATTAACTAAGCAGTAACTTTATTTGCCACGTGCCACCAACTTCCACCTTAGATATGTATGTGATTATGCTTTCCACCCACAGACAATTTCAGAATTCTGATGTTAATTTTTTTTTTTTTCTGTATACCAATTTGCTGGTTTCATAGCATTGCTTAGTGAGTTAGATCCTAGGATACACAAACCAGGAGTGACAGCAAGGCGAGTAGATAACCAAAAACATGAGAACACAGTTCTTTCTATATGATATTAATGTGCAAGGGTACCCAAAATCATATTTCCAAGCCTGTTTTATTATTTTATATGCATATTGGAGATACTTTTCAACCTTTGTAAACGATATGGGAGAAGACATTGCAAAGTAAAAATGTGATAATGCCCCAAAATCATTCTTGTCCAATTTAAAATTTGAAGACCTATCACGATATACGATATTTAGTACTTTTGTTTGCTCTCCGAATTTACAAGAAATTTCACCAAAACATTTTATTAACCAATCCAATAAGATATGGGATTTATTTTACAATCGTCTGCAATGCTTACAAGTTGGCCTCAGTCTGCATGAGGTCCAGTTTAGGTAAGCTCCTCAACAAGTACTTTTAAGGAATAAAATAAAAAGGTAAAATGTATCAAGCTTTTCTCGTTGGTTAAAATCAACTTATGTGCTTCTGACTCTTTAGAAGCTCTCTCAAGTTTCATCTAACTTCTTCATAAGCTGAGGTGTATAAATTAATTTTAATTTATGAGTAAAAGTTTATCCATTTTACCTCCCCATTTCTTCTTTTACAAATGCTTATTGAGAAATTTATCCAAACTATGTCATAGCTCGAGTAGCACAAGCTGAACATGAACAGTGATAGATTTTGAGCCTAGGCGTATGCTTAGGTTGAAAGGAGACTTTCTAGTTTGATGTGCACCTTATGCATGTTTGTGCTTTAAATTGCATGTCAATTTTTATTATATCTTGAGCATAAATTTTTGCTATTTTTGGTGCCATAGGGAAAACATCATAATGCATACAAACAGAAACAAATAAATAGAAGTTATAAAACTCATTAATGACTAGTTAACCGAACTTTTTGGTGAGTTATTATGGTGATCATTCAAACATCAAGCTTGTCTTCAATGATTGGCTCACAAGCCACTCAGTCTGGTGCCCTGACCTTGAAGTTGGGGATGACAGTTCTTTTCAATTTTTGCTATTTTGTATTCTGAAGCTGAGTGCAGGCTGCAGGTGCTATTGGAGGCATTGCTTCTTCTGTTGTTCGGGTTCCAACTGAGGTAATTAGCTTTACTTCTTTTATTGCCAACCATTTTCTGCTTTCTTGAACTTGGAATATATCCATGTCTTTCTAGGTTGTTAAGCAAAGGATGCAGATTGGGCAATTTAGATCAGCTCCAGATGCTGTTCGTCTCATTCTCTCAAATGAGGGTTTTAAAGGTCTTTATGCGGTATGTATGACTTAATTCCATATCCTAGGAATCACCATTGATTAGTTATTAATTTCTAGGTAGCATATGATTTCTGCTTTACAATATTGCTCTGGGTGGTGCCTTTTATTCAAAGAACTCTGGAAGGCAGTTTTATGTGAATGAAAAGAGATATGGTGTTGTTTGCAGGATTATGATCAGAACCATAATGCCTTTTTACATTAATTTTTAGCTTTCCCATTCTACATGCTATTTGAATATTGTGTATATGTGAACTTTTTTTTTTTTCTTTTACTTTCCTTGATCTTTTTTTTTTTGTGTTTTTGATCTTGTAGGGATATGGATCTTTCTTATTGCGAGATTTACCATTTGATGCCATAGAATTATGCATTTATGAGCAGCTCCGAATTGGGTATAAATTTGCGGTAAGCTTACTATTTTAAGTGTCAATTGATTTTAAGTTGTTATTGGTTTTAAACCATCTATTAAACAATGATGCGTTTGGTTTCATGTAAAATTGTATATATCTCATTTTGTCTGAGTTGAAGAAAAGTAGTGCATAAAATTAGTAAGGTTGTGCTCATTAGAATTTTTCTGATGAATATTAAATTGTTTATCGAATTTATGGCATCAATTTATTAGATATTATTGTAATTAGCTCAGGAATAAGGATTTTGGTCCATTAGTTAGTTGCTTTTTAATTTCAAACAGATAAATTAGTATTATAAGATTATTACAGCAGAGGCTCTTTCTCTTTGCTTGAATATAAAATACCATTTGAAAACCAAAGGGATTTCATTCCAGGTAAACAACTTTTGAGTGCGGGACTTGTTACAAATTAGGTGCTGAGAGATGCAATAAAGTTGGGTAAACAGAATCCATTTCATACCAAATTTTAAGAAATCTTATGAGAAATCTTATCTCGTTGGAAGACACTCAATTATAGAGTGAATTTTATATAATTCTAACTCAAAACCTTGGGTTAGTTGCATGTGTTAAATATGTCTCTATCATTTTTCTAAGTTTCCTATCTTGATTGTTAAGAGTTTGAAGTGACGCTATTTTTTTTTTGGAAAATGTAGAGATAGTTTTGGGAATGTTCTCTCTATGTTCTTCAGTTCTTTGATAGAGTGTTTTGGCCAGTGCCAAGTTAAATTCTGTTGTGAATTAGATATCCTAGAGAAGATTAGTTAGATATTAATAGGGGGAATTAAGAGGAAAAAAATACATTTTATTGGGTTATCATTTGTATATTGAACTTTTGCTCTTTGTGACAAGATAAATCCTTTATGAAGGAAAAATCCTTGGAGGAGAGATATCACTCCTATTTTCTGTTTTTCCTTTCAATTTAATAAAATTGTTTTTTCTCCCATTTCTATTATTGGTTCCTAACAAATTTCTTGCTTAAAGTCTATAAATGTATCTTTGCCCCTAATATTTTTTAAGGAATGGTATTGTTTTGTTGCTTGTCTTTGATGTGAAGCTCTTGGCTGTTTCATTCTGAGTTTTTGAGATTGGAGAGTAAGGTTAAAAAATATTTAAAGTGAACCAAATTGATATTGAACTGAATTGAATTGCATAAAAAAATTTATTTGTTTAAAATAGAAACTGCACTGAATTGTTCTACTGATCTAGTTTTAAAAAATTGAATTACTTTTGAATTGCTTGAATTAAATTGAACAATAACTTATGATATTGGAAAATATACTTCAAGATAGGATGTTTACTGGTAATAATCTAAACAATTCATATAACTCAAGCAATTTAGAACAGTTCAATTTAGTTTAGTTCATTCAAATTGTGCTACAGTTTGGTTCAATTCATTTAAACCATTATAAAATTCAATTCAGTTCTCTTAATCCAGTTTTAAAGTTTGGTTCAGTTTTATAATAGTTCAGTTCAATTCATGCATTTTGCTCACTCCTATAGCTTTATAATATTACTGAGTCCTTAAATATTCCTTCTTGTATTTTCTTTTTCGTTCACTCTATTTTAGATGATATCTTCTCTGCATATTTGTACTTTGCCATCTTTTTCGTCTAATAAAGTTTTCTATCTACAACAAAAGGCTCTCTAGAGCTTCTTCATTGTTTCTGAATTTTTGCTTTTTTGCAGGCGAAAAGAAACCCTAATGATGTGGAGAATGCTATGCTTGGGGCAGTGGCTGGTACTACATATCCATTAAAACCTCTGTTGAAATATTCATTATGCTTTGATATTTATGTTCATGCTTCAAGTACATTTACTTCCTGGAATTGATGGCAAACTTGCATGGCTGAAGTCATATGGAATTTCTATTCTTTTTTTACCTTGGTTTCTAGTAAAAGGTTATCACAATCAGCAATGTTGCATATAATTTTTATATATTAGCTCTCGGTCCTTATTTTTCTAACTTTGCCATGTATTTTTTTGTGAAAGCTAAACTATTTCATAATTGGCTGACCCTGCAAGTAGGTAAAAAGTGCCATTAAAGGGAAGATAGTATGTCATTTGCAACATGCGGAACCAATTATTTAATCTAGTAGCTAGGCCGTAAGGAAGCAGTATTACTGCCAAAATTAGCTTCAAAGCAACCTATTTTTCGATGTTTTATGCTGAAATACTATCCTGCCCAACTTGATTTATTTGAACTGAGAATGGTAAATTTGATACCTGACAGGTGCCGTAACTGGAGCGGTCACAACTCCTCTTGATGTAGTAAAAACCAGATTGATGGTTCAGGTACAGATAACTTTTTCTTCTCGGTATTTGAAGGAAATCTTTGGGAGGGGTCCCAAATGAAGCTCCTTTTTTTTTAGCGGTTTGTTATGTGCATTGCCCTCTTTCTTCAAACTTGCTTTATTGAAATCTTTGTCACAAACTTCAGGGATCCCAACACCATTACAAAGGCATCAGTGATTGTGTGAGGACAATAGTTAAAGAAGAAGGAACTCATGCTCTTTTTAAGGTATACTCATTGTTCTTAGTTTCCTTTGCCCAAAACTTGCTAATGCTTCTTACGATTAACTTTGTACATTTGCACTGTCCTGCAGGGTATTGGGCCTAGAGTTTTGTGGATAGGAGTTGGAGGTTCAATATTTTTTTGTGTTCTTGAGAAGACAAAGCAAATTCTTGCTCAGAATCGTCACCCCAAAGCTGAGATTCAGAAGTGAGTTTCTTCTAGGCAGGGATTAAGCTGATGTTCAAATGCATATTTAATTTAGTCTCATGATTGCATCGAGCCATTTTTGTTCAGCTTCTTCCTCTGCTGCTTCATTCCTAAATTAGTGCCAGGCCTGAGAGGGTGAGCTCAAGACAAGTCCTTTTTGGACCTGGAAATTCAAGCCAAAATTGAAATTTGGGCTTTGTTCTAAAGCCTGAATAAAATCTGCCCGGAGCTTTCTCTAAATAGAGGCTAACATAGATGTACATCTATTTATTTATTTCATCTTTTTTATTTATTTTTGCAGCGCTGAAAAATTATTCTCCTTCGCTTTGTTCAAAATACGAAACAATAGAGAGCAGGGTTATGGTAAGGTAGAGATAGATAACAAAAATTGTAGCTCGTACTACATTTAGGCCCCAAAACTCATTTTTTTTCTCACTTTTAAATGAAAAACATGTTTTCAACCTGTACAGCCCTCTGCATGGAGAATGTAAAATTCAAATCCTTTCATTTACGCAAATCATGAATTTGAAGTGTCCAACTAGCGATTCAAGCTTATATGATTCACCGACGCTCAAATTTATAATTTCTCCAAACATCATGGGTATTCGCTGAGTTATTGTTGGAGCTCAACTTCCTGAACCATAGCCATTAACTTACAGTTAATACATTGGTACGAGATTCTGCACTTGTCCATACCAGTACAATTGAATTTTGAGCAAACGTTCATTTGATCTCCGTTTTCTTTTACGAACTGAAGTGTAACATTTGAAGCATTAAATAAACATGAACTGCCATTATCCATCTTCAGAAATATTCATATGAAAGTAGTCCAGTTTCTTCAAACAGCACCAGTGAGTAATATGAATACACGTTAGCCATCTGAAGGAATCGAACCTTAATATACAACAAAACTTTAATACAAACAACATTTCAATGACTTTAAACCTCTACAGGTTTTCTTGACCCCGCTAACTGTCTGCTTGTTGGAAATTTGAATTTTCCTCTCCTCTGAAATAATAAAAGTAAAAATCCTAAAATGACAATCAAAATAAAGAAAACTTCCAAGTGAGCTCCCCAAAGAAACTGAACAAATTCTTGTGTGCTTGTCCTGCTACAGTCACAATCAAAGACATTCTGTAGCACACTTCCTTTGACACCGATCTCAGGATCAAGAACAAAATCCAATGTCACGGGTCCATCATCCAACCAAATAGTAGTATTCTTTGATTTGTAGCCAGGTATAGTTGCCACTACTGCAATTTAGGTTGAAAATTTGATTTTAAAAAATAAACCAAAACTTGTGTAATAGGCTGAAAAAAAGAGGATATTGTCATCTGGGTTGGGATGACATCTATATTCCATCCAGGAATTTTTGTCTAAAGCAAAGTACAATCTGAATTCCATTTGTGATCAATTTAGAGCCCAAGGTTTCACATGAATTCAATTTGATGTAATAATTTACTTGTCTTCAGACGACTTGAGAACCCACCTAGATTTCACCAAATCATGGGAATCGCATTTTTTTATTTAATTACTTGAGAACGTCTTCTGGGTAGGCTTCAATCTATACTGGAAAAATAATATGAATTAAAATATAATAATACCTTCGTATTTCTCTCTTGGAGCAAGAAAGCGATGATAGTCACCAAAAGTTTTTCCGGCTGTAACCTGGTAGTCCAAAAAATTAACAGATACAAATTAAACCATCAAAGTGAAGCGTAAAATCAAATATGCATTTAGAAAATATCAAGAATTGTAGCAACGAACAAAACAGTCCATAGACTATCAGTTAAACACGAAGTTTAAACTTAAAATATCATTTTTATCTAATAAATTAGTCGGTCAAACAAATATGCAGTACAACTACAGATCAGCATAAGAAATTGAACACAAAATATGCAGATACATAATTGCTGCATGGAAAAGACAGAGAGGAGGGGGGAGGGGTCGGGACAAATTTGAAACGAAATATGCAAAAAAGAACATGTACTTTCACATACTGTGTAATTTATTCCACTGACAGTTATAGAGCCTGGTAATGGCCTTCCATCGCCTGAAGAATATATTCTTCCATGCACTCCTGTCTAGAGAGTAGAAAACAAATAGATAATCAATCTAATAGGAAGCAGCAGGACCAACCCTTTAAACATAGGCAAATATGAGAATCTGCTAACCGATCTATGCATATTTTGAAATATAATGTAAAAGGTTATCTTCTAATAAAAAAATATAGAGGAAAGAATAAAATACAACTAGGCCCAATAAACAAAAGCATGCAACTCTCAAAATATTATTGCACGTCTTATTTCAAGCATTTTGAAACTGAATCTTTGAGGTTTCCTTCAATGTTTCTAAAAATTGAAGGGAAGAACGGTAAATGTTAGAAATCAATGGATACGACTATGTCTGCTAAAGGATAATGTGCACATGGTAGCAATAGATAGAAAGCAGTTCAGTGTGCTGAAGCCCCTTTTTAAACTTTCCTTTGTGCACATTGCCTTTTGAACATATTCTGAGTAGATGATCACATAAAAAAAGGCTTCACAGCCTTAGTTGATAAATTGGTATAAATAATAGAATTAATAGTTGCTTGGTTTATGACATGCCTTAGAATTCTTGGAAGCTTATGTTCTCCTTTTCTCAGGACACATTGACAACGCCTAAATATGTTTTGGATCTATTTTCTATTAGAATGGAATATGAAGGAGCTCGAGAGTAATTTCTTTGATGTGTAATGCTTGCATTTGATGGGGATTTCCCAGTGTAAACTATAACTGAAATGATGAGAGATGTCCAGCTCCATTGGGAAGAACATGGAATTAAGAACTTATATTTCCTTATTATCGTATTTTATGTCAACCGGTCTCTATCAGGATTCTCCTTTTGCACAAAGGTGACCGACCATGTGAGTGAAGTAATTTCAAAGAGTCAAAAAAAAAATATGATTTTATCACTGGGAGCTGTTGAAATAGTAGCCATTATGATATATTGTATATAACGTAGTTAGCATATGTTCTCATACTACACACTTTTACAGCAGACTGTAAAGAGCCTCATTATCTCTATAAATTGAAACTAATACATAATGTGAGAGATCACTTGTATACAATTATACATTCACTCAGGTTGTTGTTTCCTACGTCCTCTCTCTTGAATATTCACAAGAACCGTTGAAGGGCCTCTAGAAAAATTCTGAAGCTAAAGACAGGATATAGATTTCACATTAGTTCTTTAGGTGTAAAGCATATGAACAGAAACAGCATACCTTCACCAGGCTGGCCACAAGATTAAGCAGGCTCATTTTGTTGTATCTCCAAAGAATAGGAAGCTGCACATTAACAAAGTAAACAGGTGTCGTCATAACAAACTTTTAAGGTAAACGATATCCAATAATATGTAGATACCAAAATGCAAATCAAGTATCTGACAGGTACTTAAGTTAGGATACAAAATGAAAAACAACATCCTTACATGCAGAATTAGGTAGCACTCTTTTGAGATTGAAATACAAAAGAAAATACAGGGAAGTAAAAGAATAATCAATCCTCCACCCTCCCAAAGCCCCTCCACCCTTTTCATTCTTACCAAGACTTGCTTCTCTTCCACTTTCTCCTTTAAAACATTTTCTATAACAGAGTTCACACTTCACTCCTCCCTACCATATCATAATTCTGTGGCTCCCAGGAGATAATATTCCTTTTAACCACTACACTCTCAACGTGAATCTAGTGCCTTGTGGTCATTACTTCTATATTCCTACCAGTATCTCATTCTTGTGCTTACGTAGGCCAAGAACAAAATGAAAACAGTGCAATGAAAAGAAACTGAAAAAAATGACGTGTTACAATAGTTCAAGTCCAACGTCTATGTAAATGGAAGAGGAGAAAAAACATAACCATTAAAACTAGAGAATTATTTTTAATGATGGAGAAGGTAAGATCTGGGTAAAAATATTAAAACTGGATGAACAGTAGCCAGTTGTATTGCTAAGGCATCAGACAGATCCAAAGGAAAATGTCAGCTAGAAACATATTCTCTTATCCTACTTGTTTTAACAATCAAATCTTCAAATTGAATGATTGAATAATGTCAGAATTCCCAAGCTTCTCTGGGGGTTCTTGGTTAGACCACTATTCCTATGAGTTATGATTTTCTTCCCTTTTTTGTGTTCTCTTATGATAATTATTTGGGAAAAATTACTTTTACACCCCAAGGTTTAATATAGTTGCACTCAATACCACCATTTTTTTCACCTTAAACAAACCTCTCTTAATTTATAACAACATATTGCCACATACTCTTCCCATTAACAAAGACTTCCCCGATTCTTTTGCATTTATATTTATCAAGGAAGGTCAAAGTGTAATTTGTCTAAATTATTTTGTCCTATTCCGCATATACTTCTGTAATTGTAAAGACTGCTCGGAATTAAAAGTTAGAACTAACCTCAGTAGCATTAGGCCATTTATTATCGCTAACTTCCAAGGTCAACTCAAAACAGCCAGCATGTATATAGTTCCAATCTTGCATTCCTCCATATAGAGGGTACCTGGAGTGAGTACCATTTGCAAATTGTGCACACATTAAAAGGAAACATATTTCAGTAATGAACTACAAAACAATACATTCAGAAAACAATACCATGCTGCTCCATTTGTAATTCCACCGATAAATTCCTTGCTTGAAGACATGTTGTAATGAGAATGACTGTAGACGCTTGCCATGAACCGAAATGCATCATCATCTGGACACCCATAGTACTTTGTCCTGTAATTTATTCATATCAATAGACAAATTCAACGCAATTGGAAGCATGTCATTATACATCTCTAAATTAATGCACTGAAGATGGTCTGAATAATTTCTTAATAATTTCATCTATAGTTTTTCTTGGTTTCCCTTTAACTCTAACAATAGGGCTATCTTCCATCTGATTTACTCCCCTTATTGTCAGCTTCTACTAGTCTTCTTCACACATGCCCAAACTAAGGCATGCTTCTAACATCTTTTCTACAATTTACTTCTACTTTTTCTTTAGTGCATTTATATTCTTATCCTATTTGTCTAGTATGTCCACTCATCCGATGCAGTAATATTGTATCTGCTATATTGACTTTTTCTCTTACTGACTTTTTTACCATCCAACATTCAGCTCCATACGACACTGCAAGTCTTAAAGTTGAGGTAAAGTTTTCCTTTCAGAAGAAAAATGGTGAGCTACTGAAATAGCCTTTATTATGAAATAGGAAACACATAATGAGTTGCAAAGTAGACACAAAATGCAAATTAAATAGCAAGGAATTAAAACACCGAAGTATTTTACGACCTTTTATCATCAGAACCATCCCACGGATAATTTGCAACAAGAGCACCCTGAGGTTTAAAAAAAAGACACCATTAATGAACCAAGTCTGCATACATGAAAAATACTAATAGAGAAAAGCCATAATCAATTCTTTAATATCAACAATTCAGGGCGATTTCACATAGGTTGGCCTTTTCAACCATAGAATGAAAATAAAGTGAATGTCAGGGAAGAAATGAACACCAGTTTTCAATGACTTTTGACAAATTTATCTTATTGCCATTAACCAAACCCTTATAATTCTGCTTAGTAGTATGTATATCTAATGAAGGAAATTGAAATATTACAGAAAGAAACCTAGGATGTAATTTCTTGATGTATAGAAGGATCCCCATAAATGCAAGAAAAACTGGAAATAAACAGTTTAGTCCAGAGTACACATCACAAAAATTAATAGATTAATAAATCAAGCAAACAAGATATTATGTGAATCCAAAGAATTAATACCCCATGCAAAGTGGCAGATGCTGTGAATTGTATATCTCTCAACCAATTCATTATTGCTCTTGTCTCAGGCTGCCGGGAATCCTCATCATCATTTGTAAAAACAAACTGTTTTTTTAAATTGAAACATTGTAGGATAATGTTCAGATATATTTAGCAAGAAATAGCAGTAATTTTAACAAATAATTTGATATACTAATTGTAACTTTAAATTTAAATTAAATGCAAATAAAAGGTAAAAATATGTATACATGCACATCCAGAAAGTAAAAGCACATGGTTCTAATAGTAAATTCTCATTCAACATGAAAACATCAATATTGATTCTAATATTAGAATTTTATTTCATAGCAACAGTGAACTTCAACCAATTTCATCAACATATTGTATACATTACAGTTACTATTAGAATTAAAAAACATATATACCTGGTCAGGAAAATCCCGATTCAAATCAATATTATTAGCATTGCCACGCTTTCTTAAACTAAAACCATCAGGATTCATTGATGGAAGCAAATGAAGATGCACATTCTCCACAATCAATTTCGCCTGAAACATTTCACTAAAAGTCGGACAATGTAAAAGTAAAAATCGAATAATAAAAAATCATAAAATAATGATCAATGTCACTGACACAATGCAAGATATGAACACTAAGCGATTTAATTAAATTCCAATACATAGAAAATATGGTTCATATTTACAAATTGAATGAATAAGTAACATGAATAGTCTTTTAACATTCACTCATCTGACTATACAGCAGGATGGAAAAGCCTTATTTGATGATTTTCCTTCTATTTTTTTCATTATAAAAGATTCAATAACGGTAAAAAAAGAAGGAATTGTTATGGGCTGTAGAATAACTTCCTCTTGGCCAGTCCCTAGAGTTTGTGTGCACAACAATAATTATCCAATTTGCAACCAAGGTTTTAAATAAAAGTATGCAACCATAATTTTTGCCACAATGTCAAAGTTTGCAGTCAATGTGACTGCAAAGTTGCAGAATTTTTCCACAATTTACAGCAATATCGAGGATGTCACGGATTTATCTATCGTAAAAGTTCAGATAACTTTTTCCCAAACAGTATTCCTAACTATTTCTTATGTAGTTTTTGTGATTCTGACAGTATCAGCAATATAACAGCAAGGCACATATCTATCATGCACATCAAAGTGAAACACAGGAAAGATATCAGATTATATCTCTGGAAATAAAGGAAAGAAAAATACCAAAGGATCTTTCAAATAGTTATCACATAACCAATTGGCCAAAAACATAAGAAGCTCGCGTCCCACAGGTTCATCACCGTGCACATTTCCAATATACTGCATCAGCATAATTTTGGTCAGAGTTGCTGAATACAAGACTACAGAATGTTCCACAGAGATTTAATTAACAAAGAAGAAGTATACATATGAACTAGAGCACAAAATAATAGGAAAAAATGGAAACATTACTATTCCATATATCAGTTAAAAAAAAAAACAACGAAGAATAATTTATTGAGAGAAAAAGCAACAACATTTTGTTAAACCTTATATGCAAAAGTGTAAAAGTCCCAGAAAAAAAAAAATAATAATTGAATAGTCCCTCCCAATATTATTTTGCATTTTATTAGCTGAGATAATTATTTTAGAAAGGCATCGAACATGGAGTGGGATTCTTATGACAAATGTCTTCTACACACTTTCAAATAAATGATTTCTTTTAGACTTCAAATCCTTTAATCATTTAATCACTTACCCCAAAAAACTTCTGCCAGTTTAGTAAATTGATGAAGGCAAAATGCATTAGTGCTCCTAATAAAGAACAAGACAATTTTGGAATATCAAGACAAGTATCCCATATGAGACGGATAGGAGAACTGATGAACAAGAATTTCTAAGTAATAACCATTGAATAAAGTTGGGAATCAAAAGGATTAAAATGAGTGAAAAACTTATTTCAATCTACTATTCTTTGTATCATCATATTCTTACTTTAAAAGTTTTAAATGTTTGTAATATGTCCCCGTCAAAAGCAGCAAAATTGAAATAAAATAATACCATAAACTAGTTGCTTCCTGGTATTGGGTGGCAAACACTCACCTTAAATGCAGGTTCAGCCTCTTCTTCTCCTGGCTTGTCAGAAATCTCTATCACCAACTATATGGAATGAAGGAAAACAAAAAAGCGATAACAATCAGTAATATGAAACTTGTTTAGATTCAACTGTAAGTTATAAATGAATTCCAAAACGAAAAAGAAATTACCAGTGGAAATCCATTTACACTATTCCCAATACTGATAGCCCATTCCAAGAATCCCTCAAAGAGAGAAACAAACTGCAAGTCAGTTGAGCAATTCCAAGAAGAGCAGACTTTTTAAGAAGCTCATTAATTCGTAAATGGAGGTATTAATGAACATTAAACTCCAATGACCTTAGTTGAGGCATAACTTTAAGATAGACAATTGAGATCTGTACCAATATAAGGAATCACCTGTATATCCTGGAAATATTGCTGCATCTTTGTCCAAATTCTTTGATGGCCCTTTCAAGCTCATCGTTGGACATATATCCTTCAACACTGGTAAATAAAATAATAAATAAATAACAAACATTAAAAATTAAATCACCTGAAAAGCATAACAAAACATAGTAATAACTACATCATAGCTATATCCAGTAGAATATCCAATATGATTTACCTTGTATGAGCCTGAGATTCATCCTCTAACAAATGCCTTGTATGGTTTGTATTACTAAAGCCGTCGAATTCTTCTAACACCGACAAAATCATGCAGTTAGAAACTTCAAATTCAAAATTATACCTTTCAAACTAAACGGCAGACGTTATCAAGCTACTAATGACAACATGTAAATTCTGAGCCCGCCCCAAAGTTGAAACTTTTCACTTCAAACTTCTAACGCAGGCAATTGAAATAAAAATAAACAGAATAATTATAACAACTAAAAAATTTCATTAAAAAAAAGTTCCTAACCTTAAATATAGTTATCACAACTTAATTTCTAATGTAGCCAAATTAACTCAAATAACGCAATGTAAGCGAGTTAATTCAAATCAACACAAATTACTAAAATAAAATAAAAACATAAAAGCAATTAGCATGGTTTGGGATGCAAAGAAGACCTGAAGAAATAAGGGTTTGCTGCGAGGAACCCTTGGCAAGAGAAGAGGGAATTGTGGAAGCAAAAAGGAGAAGAAAGAACAGCAGGTTCGTCTTCATAACCATGGACGTGAGCTATGATGTCGGTTTCAGGCATCAGGCTGAGGTTGTTTCTTCGTTTTGTTGCGATTTATCTGGGTCACTCACGTGACGTGAAAAATCGAAATTTTCAAATTCAAGCAATGTTGTTGCCTTTTCTCTCTTTGGGGGCTCTAAATGGGCTGAGTCTGTGGAGGTGCAGGGAGAAACAATGGAGGTGCAAGAAGAATGCGTCCAATTTTCACTCACTCATTCGTGACTTTGGAAGGCCCATCAGATTCTTTTAATATATTCTTTGAGAAAACAGCTTTTCATGTCATAAAAGTTATTTTCACCTTTTAGAAACTTTATAATAAAATTATTCGTTCAACTAAACTTTAGGCTGAGATAACTTATCATTCTTGTATAGCACTATCTTAATTAAAAATTCAATGTACCTGTTCAAGATTATTATAGGGCATTTATAGAGAAATTTTGCGATATTCATAATTATGCGGAGTTCATAGAAAAATAGATAACCGTGTTATACAAGTTTTCATCTTTACCTTTTCATGTTTATAAAAAAAAAAAAATCAAAAAACTAATTGCCTTTTGGTGTTCATAACTACAGTCATGTTGAATAAGGGTTTCTGAGTTGGAAAAACTGTGTTTGGTAAATGATCGTTTTCTATATGAAACTTGAAATGAAGCATGCTCAAAGAACTAGTATAATCACAAGTTGGGATAAAACTGTAGCTTCAACTTGTAAGATTTTTTTTACGGCAAACTGCTTTTAAAGTGGATAAGATTGTATTTTTCTAACAAAAAATACAAATCAATATCCCATTACAATTCACAGCATTACTTGATTGGGATACTTTATGCATAATTGTGGATTGCACTTGCTTCACAAAAGAAACCTAATTTTTTTCATAGTAATTTAGACTTTATAGTAAACTACATTAAGTGAAGTAGATTGAAGCCTAAAACAGTGCTCAATTGTTGAAGTATTAGAACTGTTAGGATTTTTTTTTATTGTTGCTTAGTTGGTTATTTACTCTGTTAATAATGTCCTGGTTTGTAGGACAATCTGTTTGTTTGAATTGGTCTTAGACCCACTCACCACGTTGTTAGGAACTGTAAACGTGGAGCTTGTTTCTGTTATTTTCCTTGTAACATACTTGTATAAAGCCTTGCTTTTGCAATTCAATATATGCTTTTCAGTTTAAACTTGCAAATTTATTCTGAGATCCAACATCTGGTATCAGAGCCTCGTCACAGAGGCCTGATAAGAAACTGCAGT
>Ga0123340_1001860_pt1 | contig 18298 bp, 18 predicted proteins | sample SirMexnodulemix_FD_89961 | JGI IMG/M metagenome (GOLD analysis project Ga0123340, IMG submission 89961) | Root nodule microbial communities of legume samples collected from Mexico - Siratro Mexico nodule mix | ecosystem: Host-associated > Plants > Roots > Nodule | place: Mexico: Nepantla... | reverse complement strand
TTTTTTTTTATTAAAAAATATATTATTTATATTAAACGATTTATTATATTAGTTACAATTCTATCCATTATATAGATTTTAATTATCTTGCGATTTTAATTATCCCGCAACAATAAAATCATATGAAAGGAGATCAAAGTGAAAACGAAAGAGAAAGAGAGAATGGAAATGGAAGAAGAGGAGGATCGTAGAAGAGAAGCTGCAATCGCATCCACACCCTGCCTCCGACCTAATTTCAACCCTAAAGGCGTCACCCAACACCAGCTCCAAAAATTTCGTGTGAGTACCCTCTTCAATTCAATTCACTTTTCGTCATTCTTTACATTTTCCACGTTCAAAAAAATTGAAAATTTTAGATTTTTTTCAGCATTTTGAAACATGGGTACATGTAGTTTTACTGCTGCGTTTGGTTGTCGGTGTTCTTCTCTGCTAACTTTGTCTGAACATTTGATTGTGATAGGAACTGCACAAGAAGCGCTTGCAAGTGAAGTCAAAATCTAAGTTCAAAATAAAATCCAAAGGTTTCGTTTTTTTTTACCCGCTTAATGGTTCATTTATTCTTGATGTTCTAATTCCGTTTATGGTTCTGCAGACAGGGCCAACAAAAGGTCACATGCTGATGATTTATCTAGCCAAGATAGTGTAGCTCAAGGTTCAAAAGTTGATCGCAAGGAATCAGGCTTCTGGAATGATTGCGAAGTGTTTGATTCTAGAAATGAAGACTCAAAGGATGATATACCTGTGATTACTGTTCCAATTAAGCAAAAATTGCATTGGGGGTATATATATATAACAACACTTTAGTTGATAGATCTTAGTTTGCAATAGTTAATCCTTGTTTGTTTTTCTAATCATTATGATTAGGGCTTTTGGCTTCCAGGTGAGACTTTAATATATTTCCATAGGCTTTGATTCTTTGGTTGGTTATGAGACTAGTTGTAGAGATTTAGTCACTTTTTTTGTTCACACCCGTAATTAGGGCATTGAACTTCCTGTTGGCTGCTTGAGGCATTATCACAAGCACTTTGAATTGATTATGAAACTAATCTTCAATTTTGGTCTGGAGTTTGGTTTGAGTCAAGATTCCTCGAGCCTCCTAAGACTGTGTTTTGTTATAATGGATCTCAAGTCCTTTCCCACAAACTATGTGTATGTTGCTAGCTGAATCACACCTATTGGGTTGTTAACTTATCACATCAGTAGCTGTGGTTAATCTCTGTTTTGAAATCACATATCATTGGTTGTGTTTTATAGTATTGTAATTCTGTTCTATCTGTGTATATATATGGTTATTTTACTTGTTTGTTTTGCCATGTGATCAGTTCACAATCATATGACGTGTTATTAATATTTTGTAGGCTTGACACCAAGAACAGGTGGGAGAGGAAATCCAACATGTAGATATAACCAATGAACTGAAGTGGGGAATTCATGAATTTTGGTTAAAATGATTATGAAAAGAGTTACTATTCAAGATCAAAAGACAATGGCACCGCTCTGATGTTGCAATTACACATGTAGAGAATAATAAGAGAAGCTCGGTTATTCATGTTGGGCCTTAAAAGTTGTCATGAAATATCATGGATATCACTATGACAGTAAATAACTCTTCTGTGGTTATTTGTAGTAAAAAATTTTGTCAGATAAAGAACTAATGTTATATTTGATATATTAGCATTGTAAACAGTTTATCCTTCAAAAAAATTTTGATCTTTGCTGAAAATTTTTGCCTGAAGATTCTTATTTTGTTTGCTTTATATCGGTTTTTCTCTGTTCGTTCCTATCGCACCAATTATACACTTTTCAAATTGAGGCAATAAATTTGGAGGAATGAGGATACATGTTGGCCTTTATCAAGTTGGATAAAATTTTTAATTGGTGCAAAAGCAATTTCATCAAACCACCGGGGACTTGTGTAAAAGACACTATATTATTCTAATTTTTTATTTGATAATGTTTTAAAACACAATTTATAAATGTATTGGTCTTTGGTGTAACTGTTATTTGTACATGATAGCAGGCTGGGTAAGTTTAAGGTTTTGTATTTTTAAATAGATGAAATGTTTGGTCCCAACCTCTACCAAGACTTGCTCTTCACTCATGATTCAGCCATACCCTAATCTTGTCATGCCATCTGGAGCAAATCCTTCTTCCCGATACCCAGAAGATATTTTTAACTAAGATCAATTAGCTGCTATTTTAACTAAAGTTCTTTCAAAAGGTAGATTTAAAGACTTAAGAGAAAAGATTGGAGTTTGCAATTCTAAAATTAAGGAAGAGTGTTAGATATTTGTTTCTGAAATTGTATATTGATTTGTTTCAGTTTATGAATATGTTTTTAATTAAAATAATAATTGTTCCTAATTGTTTCATTAACATAAAGTATTTCAGTTTTTGATAATTGCTCCTAGACTTTAAGGGGAGTAATCTCAGAGAAATAAGAAGAAATAATATATTTTTCTTCATACATTTCATTCTCATTCATTTTTATTATTTTATATCCTCCTATTCTATAAAACCAACCATTGGTATCTGAGCTTTTAGTTCTTAAGGGCTTGTGTGTGAGACTACGAGAAAAAAAAAAAACAAAGGGAAACTAGTGAGGAACCTTTTGAGAAAAAACAAAAACTTCACCTATAGCCGGAAACTTCATGGCAGCACCTCCGGTTTTCTCCAGAGAAAACTATCAAATATGGTCTATCAAAATGAAGTCTTATCAAGAAGCAAGTGGTTTGTGGGATGTTGTGATGTTTGAAATCTAGCCGCTACCAGAAGATCCAACTGTAGCTCAAATTAGAAATTACAATGATAAAGTAATAAGAAGATCGAAGGTCAAGACTTGTATTCACTCAGCTGTTTCTGATGTTGTGTTCACTAGAATTATGGCCTGTGAAACAGCTAAAGAAGCATGGGACACTCTCCTAGAGACGTTTCAAGGGAATGAAAGAACTAGGCAGATACAAGTTCTCAATCTCAGAAAAGAATTTGAGATGCTGAGAATGAAGGAGGTCGAGACCATCAAAGAATATTTGATAGGCTCTTGGCAGCTGTCAACAAGATCCGACTATTACGTGAAGATTTTCCTGATAGAAGGATTGTAGAAAAAAAGTGTTGGTGAGTCTCCTAGAGAGGTTTGAAGCAAAGATCTCATCACTTAAAGACTCAAGAGATCTCAATGATTTCACTAACGAAGTTGATGAACTCTCTGCAAACCCAAGAGCAGAGAAGAATGTTGAGAGAAGAGTCGAGTATTGAAGGAGCTTTTCTAGCAAAGTCACAGCTGAGTTACAAAGCAAAAAATAAAGGCTAGAAAAATGAGAAGAAAAGTGATGAGGATGACAATGACGAGAATGAGAAGTACTCAGCATGCCAACACTGCAAAAAACTTCTCATCCACATGGGAGATGTTGGTGGAGACCCGATGTGTGTGTAGGTCCTGCAATAAAAAAGGATTATGTGGGCAAGGTATGCAAAAGAAAGCAACAAGGGGCGCAAATTGTTTAAGAGACCGATGACGAGAAGGAGGAGCATTTTTTCATGGTGACTTGCTTTGCTAATAACATCACTAGTGAATCATGATTGATTGACAGCGGATGCACTCATCATATGACCTATGAATAAAGGTATGTTTGTGAATCTAGACGAAACATACTACCCAAAGGTCAAAATTAGAAACGGATACTATATTGAGGTTATAGGCTTAGGTGATATTGTTAACACTGGCTCAGGAAAAAGAACTATCTCAGATGTTTTGTATGTTCTTGATATTGATCAAAATTTGTTAAGCATCGGACAACTTTTAGAGAAAGGCTATGCTGCTGTGTTTATAGATAAAACTTGTGAAGTCTTTAATACAACTGACATTAAATTGATGTCAATAAAGATGAAGGACAAAAGCTTCTCGGCAAACATACAAACAGACTTAGCCTACTCCTCTGCAGCTAAAGTTGGGAATTGGGAGAAAGCATAAACAATTGAGAAAGCAGAAAAGAAGGAGATTAAAGGTCTTGATGTTGTTCCAGAAATAACTGAGCAGGAAGGTTCTGATGAAAATGTAGATGATCATCCTGTGAGAGGTACTAGATCCCTATCTGACATATATCAAAGATGTAATATGATTGTTCTTGAGCCTGCAGATTACAAAGATGTTGGAAGGGATGCAAACTTTATTGCAAAGGAAGGAGAAGATAAAGTCTTACAATTGAAAAAGGCTTTGTATGGCATTAAACAGGTACCGAGGGCCTGGTACAGTAGTATTGATGAATTTCTTTAGAAGATAGGATTCAAAAGCAACTTTTATCTTGTCAAGCAATTCAAAGATCAGATGCTAGAAATCTTTGAGATGATAGATTTGGGAGAAATATCTTATTTTTCAGGAATGGAAACACATTAAACCACAAAAGGTATCTTCATTGGACAACAGAAATATGTAAGAGGAGTGTTGGAAGAAATTTGGTATGGATGACTACAAAATGACAAGTACTCCACTGATGCAAAATGAAAAACTTTGCAAGGATGATGGTGCAAATAAAGTCAATGAACAATCCTGTGTTAATCAGAAGATGAAATTGTTATCAATGTTGATAATCAAGCAGCCATTGCAATCTCCAACAATCCTGTGTTTCACGGGAAGACTAAACATATCAAGATCAAATACTATCTCCTGAGAGAGAAGTTCAATGAGCAAGGAAGTTGTCTTAGTTCATTGCAAGACTGAAGATCAATTAGCTGATATTTTAACTAAAAGCTCTTTCAAAAGGCAGATTTGAAGACTTAAGACAAAAGATTGGAGTTTGCAGTTCCAAAATCAAGGAGGAGTGTTAGGTATTTGTTTTTCAAACTGCACATTGATTTGTTTCGGTTTCTTAATACGTCTTTAATTAGAATAATTGTTCCTAATTGTTTCCTAGACGTTAGGATAAAGTATTTCAATTTTTTATAACTGCTCCTAAACTACTTTAAGGAAGTAATTTGTTATTTTTCCTTTCTGCAAGTATTATAAATGTAAGTTGTTCATGACTTAAAGAAATAAAAAGAAATAACAATATATTTCTTGTCGATTAAGAAATAATTGAACATTCAAAAGAAAGTCTTAATTTTATCCTTGTCGATTAAGATTAAAACTAAATAAATAGAGAATCCAAAAAAAAGAGACATGAATTAATCAAAGATCCAAATGATCATCTCGTTGATATTGTAAATATGCAATTACAAATAATCCAGCCAAAGTAATAGGAATTAAACCTAACACGATTCCAAATAGAAAAACTACAATCATTTTTATTTGTTCAAAAAGTAAAAAGAAATTAAAAAAATAACAATATATTTCTCTTTATACATTTTCTTTCATTCTTTTTATTTTTATTATTTTATATCCTCCCATTCTATAAAATCAACACTTATCTTACGAGAAAATCCCATATGGAACTTGTATACCGCAGCTTTGATAAACGAGAAAAAATGTTAAAACTCTTTAAGTTCCATTTAAAGAAAAAACAATATAGAATGAAGTAAAACGCTGACAAACACAGAAGAGACAAAACCTATGATATATGTTAAAATCCATTCTTACATAAAATCTCTACGACATAGAGTCTATACCTTAAGTTTTTCGATCATTTTAAAATCATTGATAAAGTGGGAAGACTCACCTACAAGTTGAAACTACCAACTCCTTCTCACATCCATAATGTTTTCCACATATCGCAACTAAAGATGCATGGAAACAATAGTGATAGCAATTGGCCTACCATTTGCAATTGACGACAGATTAAACTAAAAAGAAGAGAAGGTCATTTTGGATCAGATGATAATGAAAAATAAAAAGAGCATAATGGTGACAAAATTGTTGGTCAAGTAGAACCATCACCTTCCAGAAGATGTAACTTAAAGTTTCATCATGACCTAAAAAAGAATTTTTCTCATTTAAAGAGGAGAAGGATTTCTTTGAGAGGGAGCCATTAGTATATGTTGTTAGTTAAATCCTAACTATCAGTTCCTATAAATACAGAAACTGCTTTGTAGTAAGAATAGGAAGAGAGTAAAATTTGAATTTATCTTGTCTTTTTATGTTTTACGTTTTCCTTTTACCTCCTGCAGAACATGATACTTTTCCACATCAATCCTTATTGAAAATAATATATATATTAAAAATAAAGGTTGTGATGTGTTTCAAACAATTAAAGAGTATAAATGTAACCTATATGAGAAATTGGTGTACTGTTAGTAAAGCAATGGATATTTTTTAGATCCTAAATGAAAAGAACAAAATCCAAAAAGCAAGTCAAGAATGTGACGCAGTTTCCTTTATTATTTATTCCCAAAAAATGTTAGACCATCTCTGAAACAAATTCCATGATTTCCTTATAATAAAAATAACATTTCAACATAAATTCGTCAAACATGAGTTCTTTAAAGTTGAAAATTTACTTGCATAAAAACTTTCTATTTAAGAAGGTTTGTTTGTGAAACTCATTAAATATTGTTTTCACATATATGGAAAACATGAAAAAAAAGTTTCATTGGAAACGTCCTTAAAAGTAAACCAATTAAAGGCAATATTACCTGCTTGCTATATCAGAAGAAGATCCTGAAAATTATCACTCTCAATTTTGAAGCGAGGATGCCAAGTTTATTCAGTTTGACATGTTCTTGCAGTTATCTACCATACATTGTGACAAAAACTGAAAGTTCGAAAAGATAGTACTTAATACAGATGCTTAACCAAAGCTCACACAGTTTTTTTTTGTTCCAATATTTGCACATGGTCAAACCTTGGTTAAAGTAAACTAGTCATCCCAGTTATCATCACTCTTGCTAGCCAAATCAGTGGAACTGGTGGCAAGAGTATATGAACACATGCATTTTCTGGGAGATTTTCATGCTGAAGAACTGAGAGCTCGTTCTATTTCCTCCAATGATCGACCCTTTGTTTCCACAACATTACCAGCTATGTATAAAACAGCAAGAACACAAACAGCCGAGAAACCCAAGTAAACGGAGCTGATACCAAACTTGTTTACAACACTCAAGAAGTAGAGGCCAATGACAAAGTTGGAGATCTGTCAAGACCAAATATATTCAAAGTTTCATTGTCAAATTACTATTTAGGCAACTAATAAAACAAGTATTGCAATAAAGATATGTTTAGACAAAAGCACTTCTAGAAGGAAAAAATGAAATGAATTTCTTTAGAAATTTTCTTATAGTTTTTCAAAATTTTTATTTTTAACTTTGGAATCAGTTACTTTTAATCTTATGAAGATCTTATTTTATTTTTTATAAGGGAGAGACCAAGCTCTCAACATCTTTGGAGGAACCCTTTGTACTTAGAAATTTGTATCTCCGTATCAGTTCCATTGAATAAAATTCAGTCCTTGTTCTTATACCAGTTGGTGTCTATCAAAATCATAGCTAAATAAATGTCATTTAGTGAGAAAGATCAAAGGAACTTCTGAAGCAAAATATTGGATGAGGAAATTCATAATGCAGCTATTTTCTAAGGAATGATTCTTCAACCATAGCATGCTGAAAATCAGGTGGAAGGCAAAACAGTGTTTTTTTGTTTACTTTTACAAAAACTTAAGTTTGTTAGCATAGTATAATTTCAAAAATTTATGACAAGATAAAGGTATTAACCACAGGTAAAATATTAGATTCCACAGCGAAGTTACCCACCCAATGTGTGCCTAATGACAAAGAAACTGCTTTTGCTCTAATTCTGGAAGCAAATATTTCCGGTAGAAGAAGGGCAGGCACAGGTCCAGCACCAAGAGAGAAGGATAGGACATAGCTGGTTAAGATTAATAGATCATAGAGTCATCAGAAATGAAAAGCTTAATTAATGAAAGAACCTACAAGTTCATATAAGTCTTTCAGAGAATGGAATCACTATCGTTTAAAGAATTAAATGACTTACAGAACAGTCCCAAGGACAGCAAGGGTGCCAGAGTATGGTGCAAGAACCTTCCAAGTAAAAGACAGAGAAAGAAGCAACATAGAAGCAGCCTGGGACATACATTAAAAAAAACTGTCAATTATATGAATGAAAAATGCAGGATAATTTATGAAACGGTTCTCAATAAGTCAAATATATTATAAAACAGCAGACATTAAACTAACCCATTAGGATGAAGATTTAGTTTGATTGCACCAAACAGAAACATTAATTCAAACAGACATCATCTTATCCAGGTGGGCAGGGATTTAAAATAGTTTGAATTATAAAAAAGTTATGAGTTATATATGTTCATTTAAGAAGCAAAGAAGGTAAGAATAGACCCAGACCTACCAACCTAATTATGCTTCTAACATGTAAGCATGAAATGAAATCAAACATCACAAACACAATGCTTGAAAACTGCCTTCCCTTCCTTCAAGAATAGAAAGTATAAGCATCCATCATCCATGAGAAAGGGGGAGTAAGAGAAGTGGAAAGAATAAAGTGTAACTCCTTACATCAACTTCTCAAGATTGCATTGCCTTTATTTTTATTTTAGGGTTTAGGGTTACCTACTGTCTCACCCACCTTGAGCTTGCAAGGGATGTTAGAGATATACTTTTCTCTGACCTTTCAATATCTAGTTCGTTAAGTTTCTATTTGTTTGTTACATCTAACAGCTTCCAGTTAGTAGTTTGTTAGTTGGTTACAACTAAACAGCTCAGTTGTAATTGTTTACAACTGAACAGCTCAGTCAGTGACTATACTCTGCTCTTATACACCTATACTCACTGCCTTTTGTACGTTTTCAGATCTAATCAATAAATCATTTTACTTATTTCCTATTCTTTGATAGTGTTGAAGGCTAACAGGAGATAGTTTCTAACTTATCAACATGCTCATATACCCAAAATTATATTCGAAGTGAAAGGGTATACTTGAACACAAAAGCCTAGCATGCATTATGCCACTGCACTAATGGAAGATATACTTCCTTTGCTCTAGCTAAGGCATTAGGCCCTCAAAAAATAACATTTGACAATTATACTTGTGATGTTTCAGGCATATCACGAATCTATCAGGTAATATCTTAACATTTTTGAGCTTTGCCTCAAACAGATGTGTGATGAAAGTAATTATTACCATCCCACTAAAGCTTACGACAAGGAGACTTTTCCTTCCTTGTTTGTCCATTAAGGAGGAAGCGATAGCAGTTCCTGCAACAAACAAAACATAAATCAATAACTTGCTTGCACAACATGTACAATAACCTTTTTTTATTGAATGCACAATAAACATTTTATGATTAAATAATACTTACCAAAAACATTGGATGCACCAACCAAGGCACTTGCTGCAACATCAGACGCAATTCCAGCACTACGGAATACAGAAGTTGAATAGTACACTACAGCATTTATTCCAGCCAACTGCTGGAACAAAAAAAGTGCTGCCCCGACACTGACAACTGCAACAAGGCACATTTTAAGGAAGTGCTATACCATTTCCTATGAGAATGCATTTAGTAGACTAAAAAGTTAGTTGGACAGTGAAATTAAAACATAAACCATGATAATAAAAGTTTATCTGTTGTTCTGAATTGTGTTTTTAATCATATTTTGGGTAGCATTTCTGATGGTGCCCATGTTTGTCGGTGCTATGTGACAAGTTGGGGAGAAGTAGGAGTTACTATAGGTGTTGGGACAAAAGGTGGAACCTCGAGAGGGACATCTTTAACAGTGGAACAAAAGAAAGGAGTAGTCTCAAAGAATGTAACACCAACATAGACTAGATATCATTATAGTTAAGGAAAGAAACATCAAAAACCTTTCTTGAGTCAGGAGTAACCCAGAAAAATACATTTTAGGGATTTTGTAGAGAATTTACTTTACCTAGAGTGATATCATGGACAAAACATGTGCTACCAAAGATAGGAACAAATGAAGTTCGTTTTTAGAGTTCAAGATGGAATAGGGAATTTGATTGTTGAGAACCGACAAAGGCATTCAGTAAGAAGAGCATTACCCCAAAAGGAGAGCTCCATAATGGTGAATGGAGGATCACAATGGGTCATGTGAATAGTGCACTACGGAAAAAGAAGGGAAAAGGAAAACCTAGCTGTATGATACCACAAGGAGTGTCACTCTTGTTATGAATTGTGCTTAATCACACATCTAAATACTTTACTTATAATCATTCAAAGTATAATATAGGTAAACATAATAATGAAGAATATTCCTAATTATCAGTCGTACATATTTCCCTAATCACTAAATATCAAATCATATCTCTTACAGATAGTATTATCATTCAATAATAATCCTTCACGCAAATATATCAGATTAAATAATAATTCTTCATACAAGTATAAGAAGGGCCTCAAGGAAATCAAACATCAAATATAAGTCTAAAATAATGATCAATGAGGTTTACATTGAAACAAGATAATGGATTTGCATGAAGCATCATGCTGGATAAAATTATTACAATCAATGTGGTTTTATATTGAACTTCCTTCACACCAACAAGCTTAAAGAAAAGATTTTTCTATGAAATGGCCTCAAGATATGTAGGTTAGAATTATCAGTTTTTGTCAATTGTTATCAAAACTAGAATCTGTCAGAACTGAATTTTAGGATACCTTTCCAATATCGGCTACTAAAAAGATCAAGCCACCCTGCTTCAGGTTCAGATGAACCTTGACTTGCTGTTGATAAGTCAAGCATAACTGTGGCAACTCTTTCTTTCCCGTAAAGTGTTTTAATAGCCTTTTCAGCTTCAGGGAGTTTTCCTTGCTGTAAAATAATACATGGAATTTTCTCAGAAAACCTACAAAAAATTACTGCATTAAACTCTTGACAAATACATATTAGTTATATATGTATAATATGTATGTACTATGTTGGCTTCTATACCAAAATCTTAGTATCACAACACTCAAGTTTCAATTCAGTTTGAAGCATTAAGTATATCTTAACATACATATAAGACACATCATTTATATACAATATGTATGATTTGTGGGATTATGTTGGAAAGTGAATCTGCCTTAATTGCAATCAATCCTAGCTTGTGATAATTATGTCCTCTTTGGAGATTACCTACATTTCAGCCCCAAGAGGGCGTTTAGCTTTGGAGCCTGAATACTTCAAAAACGACTTTTTTTCAAAGATACTTCTGGGATACTTATAGAATGCTTCCAATACGTATTTGAAAAGTATCCAATGTTTTTAATTTTTTTTTCTAAGAATTGGCTTCGATACTTGATTAATGCATTTTATGCACACTTTTAGCATAGTTAATTGGATTGTTTACCCCTTTTTTAGTGCATAAATATTCATTTTTAGCTTAGTTTTGTTTTGGTAAATGAGTCATAAAAGAGGGATTAGTAAGAAATGACCTTAATTATATATGTTTTCATTGATATTGATTAATCTTCTTTGAATAGGTAGATGAAGAGATAAACCTAGGCAAAGAGCTTTCGTAACAAGAAGAATCCCCTCAGTGCAGATCAACAAAGTTGCAAATAACTACTTTAACTGCCATTCGCTCAGCACATATAGCTTTGCCGAGCGAAATCATTCCAGAGAGCGATGATAGATCTAACGACTAATCTGCCCAACGAATTACATTTCGCTGAGTGAATGAATGCAGATCTGGAAAATTCAGCAAGTCAAGAATCAACTCAAAATTGAGTGTGCTTTCTCCATGGGCCTTCTATTACTTTTGTAGTATTGAACACTACATATAGGTGTTTGTACAGTCACTTTAGAGGGAGACCTTTTTTAGTTAGTTCACCTAGTTTTCATTTTCTTTGAACACTTTCCAAATTTTCCTTTTATAATTCCAAGTTTCTCTCTAGTTTCTATTGTTCTTTACAAGCTTTCTTCTACATTTGGGGCATTTTCAGATTCGGCAATTTAATTCAGTTCTTGTTTCCAATTTCTAATCAATTTTCTTTTTCTCCAAAGGTTACCCATCTGAAAGCATCATTTGTTGTCAAGATGTATAAAGTATTATTAAAAGAAGAAACAAAGAAGAAAAACATGGGAACCAAACCAATTCATTCTTTTTATTCTCTTTACTTTCCAATCATGCAGGTTAATTTTCTGCACTTAATTGTTTTCTTTATGGCTTTCTAGATTGCTAGGTTAATTTTCTGATCTGATTCTTGGTTCATTGGCTGATATTTGGTTTTCTATAGTTCTAAATGTTCATATTTCAATGTTCTTGAAGTGTAATTGATTTTGTTTGCTGAAACTCTTTCAATTACATGATTGCTTCTTCTTTTTTTTCCAATTGAATCCATAACTCTAATTTTAATTGAATAGGGTGGATCAATTCCTATTAGCAATTTGAAATATGAATGTTTAGGAATTCATGTGAGTAATGTTTTGTGGTCCCAAATAGTCCTAGAATTCATCAATACACAATGAACTAAGAAGAAGAATAGAGAATTAACCACTGGTTTTCCTAGATTTTAGAATAATCAAAATAACAACAAAATCACCAAACATAATTCTAAAATTGAAAATAAGACTAAACACCAATGCTCTTTGTGTGTGAATACGATCTAGGTTAATCCTTAATACTATATTAATTGTAAAATCTTGTTTGATGCACTTAAGCAACTAGAGTGATCATCAATACTTCCAAATAGTAAGCATGTCTTAAAGTTGCTTGAGCAGCCATATTGTTCCTCATGTTATGAGAGGAATTGGGGTGAATAGTCCTTCATTCGTTCTTTGAAGAGAATCAAAATAGATCCAAAAAGGGTTGAATATTTGGTTTACGTACATTACTTTCAACTTATGTCTAGGAAGAATAGGAGGTATTATTGTGTAAAAAATAAATAAATAAATAAATAAGAGACTGGGTTGTGGGACATTAGTGGAGATATATTCACATAATAATGGTTTTGAGCTTATTGAATTGGTATCTGTTATGTGGCCAACTCCGAAAAACACATTATGAACTCCCAAAAAGAACCAACACATAATATCACTGAATTGTATTTTTGTTAGTCTTGTAGCAGATAAACACAGCACCGTCAAAGGAAAAAATGTTCCTTTCACACAGGTATAACTCCTGTCAAATTGACAACAATACATCCCATAACCCCCAAGGTTTGTCTTAATATATAGACCAACCTCCAAACACTATCATCACACCTAACATCCTTAACTACCCTGCTCCTATTTTTTTAATTTCCTCCTATAATAAACCTTCCAAATCTTTTCCTGGTTCTGTTGACCCTGGTGTCTGACAGTATCTTGTGAACCAAATTAAGAAATTATCTTTGTGAATTGTAAGTGTATGGACTTAATACTTATTTTTAAACCAAATTAAGAAATTATCTTTGTGAATTGTAAGTGTATGGACTTAATACTTATTTTTAGTTCTACTGAAGATATTTTTATTGATGCAGCTACCCAAGACTGGTTATGATATAGCCAGAAACTATATCTTTTTTGTTATTAATTTGTAAATTGCATTAATAATAGATATAAATTGAGGATAAAAAATCAATGTCTCTTTTTGTATCAATATTTTGCATGTATATAAAAATCTAATAATTGTATTTTAAAATATTCAAAATGTAGTATCCTATATTTCAAAAAATTATTCTGTCTCCATATCTGAACTTCAAGGATTTTGTCTCACAGTCGAGAAGTGGACAAAATAGAACTTACAAAATTTGGACAACTCACACTTTACAATCTAATTTGTAGGATTGAGTCAGATATATAAAACAAATATTTGACAGAAAAAATAAAAAATATTGATGTGATGCGTCCAAAATAGTTTTTACTGTAGTTTAACTGTCATTAAGGAGTAAAATCTTCCCTGACAAAGGATACTACAGAATTGCAGGAAAACCTGATAAAGCCAGCGTGGACTTTCTGGAGAAATTGCCATTCCTAGTGCTAGCAGAACAGATGGAACTACTGCAATGCCAAACATTGTCCTCCACCTGATAAAATATAATTAAAAAATAAAATGAGCTAGAGGAAATAGAAAACTAACCAGCAAATGTATCTGGATCCCCCAGGAAGAAAATATATCGAAAACCATGAAGACTATGGAAATATGAATTTAACTTCAAAACTAACACAAATTAACCATGAAGAATAATTTTTGACAGAAATATGCGCAAAGGTGTAAAACTTTCCGGTGAATACATACATATTGGGTCCAAGCTATTACTTCTATAATGTGAAAATATCAAGTCTAATTTCAAATATTGATAAAAATTAAGCCTCAAATTGGATTAACAAGATTTTGTGCACCACATTTTCATTTTGCTTGTTGAATACTTCATTATCCTTTATTGTAGTTTCCAAATTTCAATCTCTAAAGTATGAATCAGTAACTGCACTTTTAATGCAAATCATATTTCTGTCAGGGGAATTTATTAGCATAACATTTGCTATTAGTTTGTGTAGATTGGAAAGTATTGCAGAATATTTTATATCAATTGGTGTCCACTGCAGAATATTTGTTATTGGTACAAATTTATTGGTTACAAATCTTGTACAGCTATAATTATGTAATTATATTCATAAGTAGTTAGAAGATCTGCACGATAGCATTTATAATAGCAAGTTTTAGGGCTAAAAATCAGATTGTACCATCACTATTTAAGTGGGGATGGGGTGTGTAAGTTTTCACCTAACATCTTTTTGAGCTGTTTATTTCTCCAGAGAAGAACACACACTTGTGATCTGCATCTTTTCTAAGTCTAATATTATAAACTAAAGAAATCAAACTACTAATGTTTAACTCCAATAAAATCCCTGACATCAATTCCTATTGAGAAAATACTTGGGATATAGATACGAACAGAGGAATGATTTCTCTCTTCTATGATCATGTTTCCTTCTATCACTTCATTTATTTCCCACAAAAAAATATCTCTACTTCTAGCATTTTACCGTCTCTATATGATATTAATCACCAGAAGAAACAAACAGCTCAAAAAGAGGTTAGTTTAAAACTTACACACCCTATCCCCACTTAAAAGAGGAAAGAAAAAAGCGGTAAGGTGAAACAAGTCAATACCATAAAGGGTTTCCAGCCAGAGGCAGCCCAGCTACCAGTGCCACAAGAATCCCAATACATATAAAAAGTTGATTAACAGAACCTAGTGCACCACGGACTTCGGTTGGTGAAATCTGCCCATAAGAAGGATACGTAGATAGATATCTTATATTATCTTATGTAGACATAATCACAAAGATAAGAATAACTAAAAAAGCACCTCAGATATGTATAATGGTACTATAGCAGATGTAACACCAATTCCTACACCAGCAAGTAACCGACCAATGATCATTGGCTGAACACTCTGTGCTGTAGCACTGTAAATTTATCATAGCTTATAATGTCAGATTTCAAAAGTATAGAAAGATAAAACCCTGTCCTAAATACTAACTTACAGACCTAAGAAATGCTCCAATTGCTAGAGGGATTGCAGCTAATTGAAAAGTCCTAGTTCTTCCAAATTTGTCAGCCAATGATCCGCCAGTAAATGAACCAACAGTGGCACCAGCAAGAAGTGTGCTGACAATCCAGCCTGTTCAGGGATTTTTCACTCATGATAATCAAGAGAAAATGATTGATGGAGCATATGCAAATCAAGTTAGAACTTCTAAAATGTTAACAGTAACAGAGTGGGACTTATATGCTGGAACTTTTAATAAAATATTCATTCAAACTAGCTTTCGTAGAGCTTATTACAAAGTGGTCTAGGCCTAACTCAACTGTACAAAATTAGCTTATAAGTCAATGTGGGACTTAAGTTTTTCCCAACAAAGCTGGGTTAATTTTCTGCTTATGTTAAGAGTACCATTAGCATGTACACTATAGTCATGAATACTGAAAAACTTCCATTTATGAGTGCACAAAACAAATTGCATTTTCATTTATAAAAAATTTTCTTTACTTGTTAAATCAATAAAAAACTTCAAATTAATATACATAGGTAGATAGATAGATAGATCAATACACACACATATATAAAACATAAACCTTGTAGAACAGTATTTTCAGTTATTCCTAGATCCTTTGCGAGGTATTCAAGAGCACCATTTACCACCCTACATCAAACATCAATTGTCAGAGTTATCCAACACAAAGATATTATTCAATGAAAAATAGTCAGAGTTATACACGAAAACATTATAACATAGATAGCAGCACAAACAAATGACTTGACGCATTATAGTCCATTGACCCATATACAAATAGGAAGAGGTTATACATACCCAAGATGGTAGCCAAATAGAATGGCTCCAAGGCAAGCAACACCAACATAGGGTAGCACAGTTCCAGAAGATTTGCTTTGAAGGGTAGTTGGGACAACATCCTCAATGTTTCCATCTGCAACTCAATTTACTTGCTATGAGTATCTGTAAGAACATATAAATATATGTAACAGCTAGAAAGTTATCAAATTGCAATTCAAATCTGAATTGTCAAGCTAACTTTTGCATTGTGAATTATAAAATTATATAGAATCCTAAGAGGCAATGAAAAAAAATTGAAATATATTGTATAAATGGCACATCTTGTGTAGTTCTCAACGTAATATGTTTAAACTAGAAATTGATAAAAACATCTTAACCATAGGTCTCACAATAAAATCACAAGTCACAAGTGAGTGTGTGAAGCTTCTATTTCATAAAACTAAAAATGAAGCAATGGAAAACCAAATAAAATGCATTGAACAAAAACAAAGCAGAAAAATAATCAAATGCATTCAGATCTGCTCCACCATGTCCTTATGAGAAATGGTTAAAGAAAAGTAAAACAGAAAATAAGTAATAAAAGGATGTAATTTGTATTAATGATACAGAATCACACAGATTCATTCACATATTGCCCAATCCAAAATCAACTACTATGAATCACATGACATGTATCACTGGCTAGCTGAATCGAACCATATTGAGTGTTCAAATCACAAATACAAGGGAGATTTACACTGTAAGCTGATAAACGTGGCAAAAGTTGTTCATAGATTTTGCAACTTTGGCAATTTTTAGCATTAAAAAATCTGTGTTTTCAGAATCATCACATATGAAACAGCAAAAACGTAAGCATACTAATACCATTCGTACTATAGAGACAATATTAAGAGCCAACAAGCAAAAAAAAAAAACGATTGCTAACATCACAGACAAGTATAGCCTTGCTAGAAATAAAACATCAATAAATTCAACAAAAAATCAAGTTTTTTCCAAGAAAGCCAAAATGGCATCATTAAGCAAAACAACACATGGTCCATCTACATGAACCAAGTACATTATATACACAGAGAAATGCAATCCGAAAATATTTCACAATAGCTAATAAACCAAACAAATCAAAGCCATCAGCAACTGCATACAAACCAGTAGCCATAACCCTCATTGATCTGGGCTTAACGGATGACCCAAAACTGCCACCAAAACCAACGCTAGTACCAATTAGTTTAGTTTCCATAGTGGCAGAACCAAGCCTTAACCCGCAAAGATCGGTGTTATTCTTTGCCATGGTCACTCCACTACGTCTCAAAACACTCCCATTTCTGAACTCCACAAAATCCACCAACCCCCTTCGTTTTGGAACCCCCAAAGTTGCTCCTTTAACTCCAAAAGTTGATGCATGCATGCTATCTGATAGAAAATTCAAATACCCATTAAATCAAAACATAGAATTTTCGACCAATTGTATGTAAATATACAAAATATGTTGAAAATGGTGCGGAGAAATAAAGATGAAAAAAAAAAAAATGCCACCGCTAATGCAATTGAACAAGATGGAAGCGTAAAAGAAAATGAAGTAACAGATGGATTACCTTGTAAAAGGGTGACACAGAAATACGAAAAGGGTGATGAAAGTTTTGTACTTTTTGAGTGTTGACGTTCACTATGAAGAGATCAAGCAATTTTTTTTTCGGGATTTGCGTTTTCTGAAGGATGGAAGGAAGGAACTTCGAAGGAATCTCTTGAGTGAAACCAAACACCAAGACGAAGCTGGCGAAGATTTCAACTTATTCTAAAAGAAAATATTAAGATAAATGATTTATCCAATATAATAAGCGCTAACTCATCAGCACGTGTTTCTTCGACTCATCATCAGATTCCATTTTGATTAAATTATTATGTTAAACGTTTAAGAATTTGATTTCTGACTAATATTAGTTTAATCCTAATTCAACTCACATTGTTTGTGGAATGTCTATAATGTCCTATAAAAAAAATCTAGTAATTCTTTTTGGAAATTTTTATAAAAATTTTAAAAACTATATTAAGAATATTTTTTCATAATTACCCATATAAAAAATTATATTACAATATATATATATATATATAT
>Ga0123340_1001857_pt1 | contig 18304 bp, 9 predicted proteins | sample SirMexnodulemix_FD_89961 | JGI IMG/M metagenome (GOLD analysis project Ga0123340, IMG submission 89961) | Root nodule microbial communities of legume samples collected from Mexico - Siratro Mexico nodule mix | ecosystem: Host-associated > Plants > Roots > Nodule | place: Mexico: Nepantla... | reverse complement strand
TATATTTATTTTATATATATATATATATATATATATATATATATATTTGTGTGTGTTTATATAGTTATTCAAGAATTTTACACACACACATATATACATATTTTTGTAATATATAACAAGATATATATTTGTATTTATATTTTATATTCTGTTTTACTTAGTATATTTATATGTATTTCTTTACCTTCTTTTTATAATATTATTTTTTAGAATTTTCGTTATTACTTTCATTATTTAATTTAATATATTATGTTTTATTTAGTTATTTTCAGTGTCATTGATAGCGGACTATGGTGTCCAGCAAAATATCTGCCTTGTAAATAGATGGAGTTGCGGCAAATGGGATGTGTATTTACATATACAATTAATTGTTTAGAGAAATAAAACATGCTATAAAGCAGAATCAGCCAAAAGTCCCCCGGTATATTTGTAATTTGCAATGCCAATTAAAAATACAACATGCTATGCAAGAAGTAGAATCAGCCATTAATGTTGACCCAAAGTGTTATAACACGAAGAGCTTAAAAATATCAGATAGGTGTGGAATAAGTATATGAAAATAGCGTTAGTTGCATTTTGCCAGGGATTTTTTTACTTATCCGTTGTATATTTCATAGCTAATCAAGAAAAATTGGTCTAGTGAGTCCTAGGATAAACCTAACTTTCACCGTAAATGCTGAACAAGAAATTCCACAAAAGCAGCATGTCATAGAAAAAAATGTGGAATTGATTCTGAATGAGCACACTCATACCATGTCAGAGGAATTGTGCCACATATAGCCTACAAACTTACTACATACCGTTAATAATAAATATTAATTCATTGAAGCATCACTGAATACCTGACCTGGACATTGCTAATTTTTGTACTCGTTGCCCATCTGTTGATTTAGACTACTGCTATAATTTCATTCAATATGTATACATATTAGAGCTGAATGATGTTGGTTGATCCATGTAGCTAATCTCACTTACTGAGATAAGGCTTTTGTATATGTAACTTTTATTTAGATTTTTGTTGATGAATTTCGTTGTACATGAGGTCTTTCTGATCTTGATAATTGTCATAAATGTTAGAGCTGAATGATGTGTGATACATGTAGCTAATCTCACTTCGGGAGATAAGGATTTAATTTATAAATTATTTTTAGATCTTTGTTGATGAATTTCTTTGTATAACAGGTCTTTCTGATCATGATAATTATCATGCCTTTTGTCGACTTCTTGGACGCTTTAAACTAAACTATCAGGTGAGCAATGCTGTTTCTGTGTTTTTTCATGATCCATATACATGCTTATTCAATCTCTGTTGTGATTTTTGTTTCCTAGGATCACCACCTCATGATATTTGTAGACAACTTGTGAATGTAGTTTTAGTTTTATTTCTACATTTCTTGTTGAGTGTTCATGTGTGTTTTCTAGTGTCTTCCACAAGAATGTCTGTCCACTTCAATGTGTCTTGTTCGATCCTGCTGAACAGGATTATGGGCTCTGCTGATTATTGATTTATTATCACTGTAGATTTCGTTGGTCCATCCAATTAATCTTCATGTCTTCCAAGTTATTTCAACCAAAGCAATTATCAAATAACTTGTGCCATAGCTTGAAATTTAACTACAGCACTTGATTGAGCTACAATGTTTTTTTTTCAACTTTTTGAAGTTACCAAGCTTCTCCAAAAAAGGTATAATATCAAGATTTTTGTTGAGATATGGAAATGCCTTTCTTCGAGTGGGACACTTGAATTCCCAAAAAATATTTCAACCTCCCGAGAGTTTTTATCTCAAACTACTTTTTTAAATGTCCACTCAAGAGTTGTTGTTCCTTCCAATCATCACGAGTAACAATGATATCATCCACGAACACTAAGATCTACTTTGCAATTGGAGCAAAATTCTCTTGGGAATCTATCACATATGTCTAAGTGAAACCCAGAAAACCAATCTTGCTCTAGCCTCGTACCTCTCAATCAAACCATTTGACTTGTATTTTATTGTGTATACCCATTTACTACAAACTAACTTTCCTTCTGGCAAAGAAACCAACTCCCATTACAATTTCAATGATAAGTAATATCTCCTCGTAGCCCAACAATATCATTTCATAATTCAACACCCCGCCTCAAGCTAGTGAATGACTTTCTATCATTCCCAACTTGCTTGCAAGATCATGAAATTGTTCTATGGGAACGCCCTTTGTATTCAAATCTCCTAGCTGAAGTCTTGATAGAATTCTATTTGATCTATCTCTATATGCTTTGTCCTATGTTGCTGAACTGGATTTATTACATAATAAAGGTTCATTGGTTCTTCACACCTCGCTTGTAGATCATTAAAAATAATTTTCAACCATAACAATGCACATAACCCTTGTGCCACTGCTCAGAATTCAACCTTTGCACCAGACCTTGCAACTGCGTTTTGTTTCTTCTCCAAGTCACCAAGTTTCCACCCAAGAACTTGCAACATAAGTTATGTATAGTCTTGTGTGGACTAAGTGAATGAGCTTCCCTACAAGCCTATGATATTGGCCCTTGTTCACAACAAAGCTATCTTGATCACTTCCAATTCCATTTTGTTCTATATGATCTGTAATGTTTGTGCAATTATTTTTCCCTATTTCTTTAAAAAGATCTAGAACATGTTTTTCTTTTCAAGATGAAGATGCCCTTTTCAAGTACGAAACTTTTATCCGAAGGAAGTACTTCAATTTTCCAAAATCCTTCTTCTCGAACTGAGTCACAAGTCTTTTCTTTCAAGATCAATTTCTCATGTTCATCATCCCTTGCAATAATCATGTCATCCACACAGACCAAGAGAAGAGTGAGTTTCCCTTTTAAGGAATACTTGATAAACAAGGTATGCTCACCTTTGGCTTCATAGTTTGAGTAAGTCTTCCAAACCAATCATGGGGTGATTGCTTGGGTTTGTACAAGGCTTTCTTCAGCTTGCATACTTTTCGTCAATAGAGCCAAGGCTAGGATAAATTTCTATGTAGATTTCTTCCTCTAGATACCCATGTAGAAACACATTTTTCATATAAAACTATTGTAATTCCTAACCAAAATGTGCTGCTAATGAGAGAACGATTCTACTTAAGATTGAAAATATGATAAAAAAGAGCTTAAGAGATTGACTATCGCTTAGCTGAACCTTGTTATTTATAGAAGAAAGTTACATTAGGAATATCAAAAGTACAAGAAAAGGCTATATCTAGGTAATTAATGCTAATAAGCAAAAAAACTTTTTAGGAAAAACTACTTAACCTATCTAAACAAATTAAGTTATATAACCAATATAAAGTCTTCTAAAACCCCCCTTAAGTTGGAGCATACAAATTGTATGTGCCAAGCGTGGAACAAATAAATTGAATGCGAGGTCCTCTTAGAGATCTTGTTAACACATTTTCTAGTTGATTATAGTTGATTATTGGATCCAACAAACTCAGGACAAACTCTCAAGTTTAGAAGAAAAGAATTTCTTTCGTATTACTTCACATTACATACATTCGAAATATATACATAAATTGGTTGGATAATTTTAGAATCAAGCACAACCTATTCTAGGAAAATAATCACTGCAATTGTGGGATTTTTATGCTAGTAATAAAACCAAGATACAACAAATATACAAAATGCCAATAGGAATAAAGTCTAAAACTTCCTAAAATATCTTGATACTCCTCCTCGAGCTGGTGAAGAATTGTTTTCCATTCTCAGCTTGGATATCATTCTTCGAAAGTTACTGCTGTTCAGCCCCTCATGTTTCTTGTTACATCTTCTCTTCCCAGTTTTAGAGGTTGTCTTATTATTTTCGTTGTCGCTTTTCCTTTGTATCTCTATTTCCTTTCTTGATCAAGATAAATAGGTATAGAGGAACTATTGCAACCTGGTTTTTCATGAGTGCTCTCATCCTAGTCTCTCTTGTTTGATTCCGTTCAATTGCATTTGCAGAAATAAGTTTTCTTGAAGTTCTTGGGATTGAACTTGTACCAGTATTTCTTGGTTAATAAAGGCTTTCTCTTATCACTTTCTAACTTTGATTTATGATGCAGTTATCTGAACTTGTGAATGCTGAAGGCTATAGTGAATGGATACACTTAGTTGCAGAGTTTACACTAAAATCTTTGCATTCTTGGAAGGTATGCATCTATGATTATTTAATTTGTTCCTTAAAGGAGCTGGATTATACATTGTTAGAAAATGTCGGGAATTGTGTCAAATATTTTGGAAACAATTTTGTTCAAATTGGATTAATGGCTAGGATATTTAAATAAACAAATTCGTTTTCGGTGGCTTGTCATGAGCCTATGGAGTTACATTTTATGACTTTTTCTATTGAACTTAATTCAATACAAATGATTGTAGAGATGCTGCCACGTGCTTTCTCAAGCAATTCCATCAAAATATTTTAGTTTTCAACTTAGTATCACTGTGGGTACTATCCTGCTACGTTTTCTCACTTGTAGTCAAGTCTTTGGCACCTTTTGTTGTTGCTGTTCAGACTGCAATCTTAATTGCTTTGTTGTATGGCAAATCCCTTAATTTTGAAGGCAACGGCCTCCATGTAAGTGTCATGTGTCATGCTCTAAGCACTATCAGTTTGTCTGTATGAAAGTTTGGTTTCTTGATTTGGGATATGAGGATAGTGAACTGCTAATAGAGTTTGATTTTCTGCTTTATTTGCTTTGTTAAGAGATGATAGGAAAATAATTTGTGTATTAATTGTGTTATGTACAATGATAGGTACATATTGTACTACAACTAGAGCTACTACTAAATAAGCGTAAAATTGTTCATATTATTTCATTGCATAAAAAACGTTTGCCACAAACATTGAAGAGAGAGGGAAAAAACCTAACTGCGAGGGGAGAGAGCTAGGTGCAACGAACCAAGATGACAAGGGCATAAACTTGCCTAGAGGACACCGACGAGATAACTAGTGGTTGTCTAGTGTGATGCTAACATTAGGAAGGAGGCGCATGGGACACATGCTCCAGGGTAGGAGTTGATGGCAACTGACACGAGGCAGTGCATTGAAGAGCATTTGGTCACGTGACCACAATGTTGTTGGGTTGTGCTCCTTGAGGTGTCGCTAACCCTAACTTAGATGTGATGAAAAATTAGTGAATTAATGCTCACCTGGTGTATATGTGTATATATATAAAAAGATTAGTGCAAGTGTGTCCCAAATAGGAAGGTTACAACCTAGGTTCCTTAATCTAAAGGTAGGTACATTGTAAAACAACTTTATGTAAGTTTTACACTCCTAGGAAGTGAGTTTAAGTCTAACTCATAAAATTAACTTATAAGGTGATGTTTGTTTCCACTTGTATACTGTAAATTAACAACATGATAGACTCAACAAACCGTGCTAGGATAGGTTCTGATACCATATTAGAAGTGAGTTTAAACCTAACCCATTCTCAAAAAATTGACTTGTAAGGTGAGGTTTGTCTCCATTTATATATTATAAATTGACTTTAGTTCTAGTCTATATGGGACGAACATACATTACTATAACAAACATAATTTAACAATTTTGATATATCATAGGAAATGATGCCACTTGGATTTCTCAGCTAAATGATCACTTGTTTAGTTACTTCCAAACGAAAGATGTTGACTATTTAAAATACTTTCTTGGTATTGAAGTGGCTCATCAATGGAAGTTGTATTAATTTCTTGATTAATCCCCACAATACAATTTGGAACATTTTGAAAATGTTGTAGGTATTCCTGAATGAAAATGGGTTGTATGAGTTTAAAAAACTTCGGTTAATGATTTTCATAAGACGACGATCCAAAGTGAAGTTTTATAGCTCTTCTAAACTAGTGCCAATGTTTTAGTTGGCGATTCAAATGCATCTATTTGAACCAATTTACAACTTCACCTTTCAATGTAAAAAGAGGTCTTAGCTAGACGTTGATGCATGAGTACTTGATAAAAGGCAAAAATATTGCTTGGCTTGAAAAAGCCAGTCATGTAGTTCAAAGCCTTTAAATGGTAAAGGCTGTAATTTGGATGGCTGTGTATGTGGGTGAAAATGCGGTGGGGTGGATGGGGGCCAGCAAAAAAAAGTTTTGTAATGAAAGTAGGGGCAAAACCATGAGTGGGGGAAACTTGATGCACTGTACTGTCTTGAGCAACATCGAAAACAGGAGTGAAATGCATAAGCTGCTAGAAGCAGGGAGTGTTTTTTTGGTGTTGGTCATTGTTGTGGTTTGAGGTGAAACTTGTCTCTAGGTGCATGGAAGACCATCGTAGTGGCATGACAATAGGAATTGATGACAAATTTGAGCTTGTTATTTACAATGCCTTGGTGCAGTTGAAATGCTACAAGTTTTTCGGTCATCCAGCTGGCATGTTGGTTTGGTGGGAATCGTTCTCTCTCAGATCATAGTACAACTAAGGCTACTACTAAATAAGGATAAAATTGTTTACATCATTTCACTGGATAAATGAACCTTAAAGACATTTTATTTGTATGATTCCAGACTTAACACTAAGATTATGGAATCTAGCACTACGAAGCCTTTTAGTGATGATATCTAACATATGTGGCCCTATGGGTATATGAGTTAAGGGCTGTTATCGAACTTCTCTTTGATGAAGGGTTTGTTGATTTTTATGTGTTTTGTTCTATCATGCTGGATTGGGTTTTGGGAACGCTGATAGTCAAATTGTTATTACAAAATTCATTTATTGAATGTTTGATTCAGGGATAGGTTACTCAGATCAACATAGATATTGGAGTTTGGTTGGAAAACTCATCTCTTTGACATTTCATTTGTAGTTTTAATAGTTAGTCAATTCATACAAGGTACTGTTAGGTAGGGAATTAATGAGAGGGTTTGGAAAGTGTGTTATTGGAAGAAATTTTAAAATAAAAGTAATAGTAGTTACAACGGGTGGGGTTAGACCTTTTGAGAGAGTCTATCTTTTCTTATCTTGAGGGGTGTTGAGATAAGAAGGATAATAGTTAGTTCTGATGGGGAATGCCTGGTGTGAAAGAAAGAAATATCCTTCGTATGCGGATGCTTGTGCTTTGAGTAGATAATTGTGGGAGAATACAAAAATGGGTCTCTTTGTACGTTTTCTATATAATATCTTGTTTTGTCAATTCATTGAAGGTACGTAACAGGTCCTCATATATCACTGGATGCAGTGGTTTGTATTCTTGTTCTTGGGAAGGATTGCTGCCTTTTTTAGCCTCAGTATCATTCTTTCTTCTTTTGTTGTGCTTCTGTAATCTTCATAAAATACGCTATGAATGACTTGATATTATTAAATATGAAAAGAAACTTCTATTGATTCATATATGTTTCCTTTCAGTGGGCTGGAAGCAGTGTTTACTATCTTCTAAATTTATGGTCTAGATCAGTGACATCTGTGCGGTATCTCAAGGGTGACAAACCTAATCTGTTAGATGAATATGTGCCTAAAGTTATAGAAGGGTTTGTATCATCAAGGTTTGATTCATTGCAGGTCAGTTGCTTTAATACTCCGTATAGACATGCACAAAAACGTTGTTGTAAGAGATATGATTTGATCTTAGTAATTAGAAATATGTAGAGCTGATAATCGGGGACGTTCTCCTTTATTAGCCGTTAATAGGTTTCCCTATATTGTACTTTGAATGTTATAAATAAAGGGTTTACATGTGTGATTGAACACAATTCATGAAGATAGGGAAAATCCATTGTATCAGAGAACTAGGTGAAACTTCACATTTTAACTTCTAATCATCCATTTTTTCCAGTCTGAACTATCGGATGAACTTGGTGAAAATCCTCTGGACAATGTTGAAGTGCTTCAAGATCACCTTGAATTTTTTCCTTTCCTCTGTAGATTCCAGGTTCTTGCTTTTTCATGCTTGTAAAATTATATGAAGTGTTACTTGTTATATTGGAGTGAATGTTTTTAGTTGTTATTAATTATCAACACTTTTAGCATCTGTATTGATTCATTGAATTTCAGTATGAAAGTTGCAGTTCGTATCTTATGAAGATAGTGGAGCCTATCATGAAAAGCTATATGGTACTTTTAGTAGTTCTTCATGAAGTGATTAAACTTTGTTAACTGTTTTAATATACTATTCTGATTTGGTTTTATACATTTTGTGTGGAAGGAAGCAAATCTCCAAAGCCAAGTTGATAGTTTTGAACTCTCTATAACCGAATCCAAACTTGCTTGGTTCACACACATAGTTGCTGCAATTCTCAGAATAAAGCACATTTTTGGTTCTAGGTAGTTGCTTTAACCAGTGAAGGAAAATAAGAACTTACAGTAAAGTGTTAAGTTGTCTTTTATTTCTATACCGCAGTGAAGAATCACATGAGACACTCGATGCAGAGATTTCAGGATGTGTTCTGCAGTTGATTAATATTTCTGATAGTGGGTTTCACAGTAAGGTACGTCCTTTTGTATCAATTTGAGGATAAGATTGTTATATCTTATAACATGAAAATGTCTGCATGGTCTGCTATGGACAAGTTTTTTTCTTATTATTTTCTGTTCAGTGTTTTTGAGTGTTTATAAACTTTTACCTCATCTTTGCATTTATTTGGCTGGTTCTGGTTTGTCATTTAAGATTTCGTCCGTTCTGCTTGCAATTTGGTTTTCCAAGGATAATACGGTGGCATTATTCAATATAAAATTATTTTCTCAACATGTTTACCATTCATTTAGATGCTGTTAGCATACTCTTGCCCATGATAGTTAGAATCATACGAGTCAAATCTCAATATTGTGCAAAATCGATTGTTGGGAATACAAATTGGCTTCTGAACTGTTTTTGACTGTGAATTGGCTTTTGTATGATGATAATTGTCGTGGAATGAATTGATTAATTCTGGTTTCAATTTTGTGATCTATATGCGTAGTTTTATTAGGAAGAAAAACTCTCTTCAATTTCAGTTTAAAAAAGTGTATTGCTGTGCCTTTTCAGAATTAAAAGATGCTTTTTTTTGTGGTTGATGCACTGTGTGCTGTAGTGTGCAAGTGTCTCTGCTTAAACATGCATTTTTCTCTATGGTACTGTGCCTTTAGTTTAGGAGCTTTCACCTTTCCTAATTTGTAGGTCCCCTTGGTCTTAATAAACTTGTAGAGACAGAAACACCCCCTTTGTTGTTTCTGAAACATTTGATTCAGCCCATCCTTCTCCTGTGTGAAATATGTATTTAGAAGACAACCGAGACTCACCTCAAAGATGAATCTAGCTCATTGTATATCTGGATGATATTGTCATTAAGGCAATGTTTATTAAAACTAACAAAAATGTATTTCATTACTAAGGGAAAATTACAGAAAGAGAGTGAACCTCTCTACAAAGCCCATATATGAATGGGTAAGAGGAGAACAGCAAAGGAAAACCAGTTGTAGTAAGCAACTGTACAAAGAGAAAACAGAGGAATTAACCTCTCTAACAATGTTCACCTACACAATACCTCTCTCTGCCAGCTCTTCACTACCTTGGTAAACTCTGGTGCCTCCTGAGGAAACTCTATAGGAAATCTGCTTAGTACTTCATGGTGATTTATATTCTTCAGCCTGAGGGGGGAATGTTCAGAAACAGGTATAAGTACTATACATTTAACGTATAACTGATTTAATAGGATTTGATATCTGATTTAGAGGTAGTGGATTATCCTCTAATCATATGTAGTTAATACAATCACCATGTAAATCACCTGTGCAGTGTCATTTAGAAAAACGGTTTTAGCCTAATTGTGTTTCTGTTCTCTCTTTTGACAATTTCTATCACTATCCTTTTTGATATCTTCTAAATTTTTCTGAGATTTTCCTCTGCCCTTGTAGTTTGAAAAAATATTATAAATGTTAAGGGTGGATCTATTTGTTGAAATCTGTCACTCTGATGCATTCAGCGTTTTTGTTTTAATATTTTTGCCCTTGATGAATTACTTACTAAGGTTGTCTAGGTTAAGAATATGATTTATACAACAACTAGCTGCTTCTTAGTCGTGGACATTAAGATTCTTTCCTGTATCTTTTGTGTGTTGATGCTGGCATGAGGTTGTTGTTGTGTTTTATTTTAAATAGCCATCCTTGTTGAATGCACTGAAGACTACTTATTAAATTCAGAGGTATGGAGATGTGAGCAAGCAAAGACTTGATCGTGCTATACTAACTTTCTTTCAACATTTTAGAAGGTGTTATGCTGGTGACCAGACTGTTTATTCATCCAAGGTAGAGAGCTGGAAGCTATTTTCCTTTGAATTTTTAAATATTGTTAAGGTTAAGTCTGTAATTTTTCTTGACTGTAATTGGGGCAGTTATATACCCGGCTATCTGAACTTCTTGGACTCCATGATAATGTACAACTACTGAATGTTATTGTGGGAAAGATGATTACTAACCTTAAATGCTACACAAAGGTAATGATGAATTTTGAACATATTCTTTTGCATTGCTGTTATTACTGTGCTCACAGAACGAGAGTTTCTATGTGTAGTGCAAAGAGGTTATCGATCATACCTTAAATCTCTTTCTGGAAATGACATCTGGGTTAGTTTGGTTCCATCTCAAATACTTGAATTCATTATTTATAATTTAATATTTTGATTGCTGTAATGAGGATTTTGCTTTTGCAGTTACATGTCAGGAAAACTGCTTCTTAAACTGGATAGTGTTAAACACATGATTTCAAACAAGAATGTGAGCTGCCTCTTAACCCATAAGGATGACCTCCTTGTTACCATTTTTCTTTTGTCCTATATACTGTTTGAAATTATATAGTTATGTTAGTAAGAAGAAAAGGATAGAATACAAACTCTGTCTAACATGATTTTGTCTATAATAATGTAGTACAAAATACATTATAAAATAGAGCTAACACCTATTTATATCTGCGTTCAAATTCCTATTCCTATTTAACTATGTAAACAAAGCATGAAATGTAATGAAAATGTGAAACTCACTCGTAAGAGATTGTCTAACATACTACTAATGAGCGAGTCTGTGGAAGATGGTGATATAACTGATAATCTGTAAGCTAACCATTTAATATTTATAGTAATAGGCTATGAAAAAACTGCTCACTTGTAATTTGATTAAACCACTACTATTTTATGAGGCACGTTTTTACTTAATTTCCACTTAGAACCCACGTCTTATGTGTGTGTAATTGAGTATAAAAAGGTGATTTTTTTTTTCTCCCAAACAGTTACAAAAGTAACATTGAAAAATCAAATGTGCACATCGGCACAATTAAATTATGCAACTCCTGTGTATCTTACTAGGAAACTAGCTTGAAAATATGTATTTTTGCCTAGTTTTGTATCCAGTGTTGCCTAGCATTTGAACTGCACAATTTGTTGAAGCCAAATATCAAATATGTAATATTTTTAAAATCCAATGGCAAAACGGAAGCAGCCTAATAATCTGGAGTAATTGACTTGATATTTTGATTTCTGTATATATGCTTACTATCAGTTGATTTCTAAAGGGCAAATTTTTCTTTTTTGTTTTTTCAGAGGGACGTATTCCCTTTCATAGAAAATTGGGAATGTTTCTGCAGCAGAACAACCCTGTACTATACTATTGGCATGTTGATATTCTTGGATGATAGCCCCCTCAAATTTAAATCTACGATGGAACCTTTGTCACAGGTTGGTAGCTTTAAAATGCCACTGACCCATAATGGCAACAATTATTCCAGCATAATGATCTTAAGAATCGGTCTTGCACAGTATTTATAGCAAGCATGTAGGAAAATAGATTTTTTTTCTTTACAGGCCTTGTAATAGAAATAACTACTGAGTGCATACTAACTCAAGCAATTCACCACATCTTCCTTTCCGGTCAATCTTAACTAATCTGTTGTGGTTCTGTGTCTGCTTTGAATTTCCAAACTCTAGAAAAGTTGTAATGGTTAATTTTGTTAAATATAGATTATCTTTCGTTTGTCAGTTCTACTTTTTAGTTTTCATTAACTTGAGCCAACTGTTTAAATTAAATCTTTTGGAAAGATATTACTTTGATTTCAATGGTTATTGTTAAATAAATATTTGTATTTTATATTATTATGTGCCTTGTAAAGTTTATTCTTTCTTGCTTTTTTTCCTGCTGCAGTGCTTTAGGCAGGTGCAACAATCTGCACTCCTGCTATTACAATGTACCTTTTTGACTTTTATTACACAGACTCATGTTGAAGCTGCATGAAAATTATTGTAAATAATCCAGTTAGTGTAATTAGTGGGCTTTTTACTAACTGTTTATAATATTTCTATAAGTAGTGATGATGTATTGTAATATATATGTGTGAAATGTAAAATGTCAGATTCCATCAACATATCCTTTCTCTTTCCCTTTTCTTCTCTGTTTTTGTGAGTGAGTTTAGTGTGTTCTAACAAGTGGTATCTAGAGCTATTTTTATTGGGGACCGTATGTTTGATGCCCACTATTATGTGAGGTATTCTGCTGTGCAAGAAACCCTGCCTGTGTGGGTTTGCTATCCGTTTTGCAAATCTTTTTGGTGTGGAATTCAGGAAAGTTCAGGGGTTGAATAATGGTAGGTTGTGTTGTAATGCTTCCTACTAACTTGCAATTCTTGGTAGCAAGAACTTTAATCAATGGAGTGTCAAAGATTGGTTTCAAAGAAGTGTTGGAAATTGTGAAGAATGGTTCTAAGAGGGCAGTTCATAGGAAATCTAAGAAGAAAGATTGGAAAGCTCTCTTCTTGATCCATCAATGTGTGAATTCTGCCAATTTAGGAATATATCTTTGGCAAGTTCAGCCAAGGCTGCCCAGGATATTTTGAACAAGTCATATGGAAGTGCTGATCAAATCAAGAAAGTGAAGCTTCAATCCTTTAGAAGACAACATTAGTTGTTACCAATGGCTGATCAAGAATTAGTGGGGGATTACTTTGATAAAATTCAAGTGCTAGTCAACTCAACGAAAGCTTGTGGGGAGATGTTTTCAGATCAGCAAATAATTTAGGAGGTTTTGAGAACATTGACTCCCCAATTTGACCATATTGTGGTGGCAATTGAGGAATCAAAGGATCTTGAACAGAGGAAGGTGGAGGAGCTACAAAATTATGTTGAAGCTCATCAACAAAGGCTTCTTGAGAAGACGGTTGACAAAGTTGCATTTCAAGCTTTGCAAACACAAACATTTGAAAGAAATGATGGTTGGGGTGGCAAAAACAATTGAAAATGGAAGAACAAAGTGAAAGATTTTGGTGAAGGTTCTAGTAGGCTCTCAAATCAGAATTTTAGTGGTTACAGTCACAAGTTCCTAGAAATGATCCGGTGGTGAATACAACGCAACTGATTTTCATTCGTATCATGACAAAGGAAGGTATGATTCATGAAGTTACTGCTCCATATACTCCTCAACATAATAGAAAAGCTTAAAAGAAGGAATAGAATGTTGAACGTGACAAGCTGTATCCTAAGAAAAAGAATATGCTAAAACAGTTTTGGGGAGACCCTGTTTCTACTGCTGCCTATATTTTGAACATAAGTCAAACTAAAAGCCTACATGATGGGACTCCAGAGGAAGCATGGTCAGGAAGAAAACATGCCATCTTCGAGTATTTAGTTCACTTTACTTTACACAAGTACCCGATGAATAAAGAAAGAAATTGGATGACAAAGGAGAGCCAATGGTGTTTCTAGGGTACAATTCAACAGGTGTATACAAATTTTACAGCCCTGTTAGCAAAAAGTTTGTGATGAGCAGAGATATTATTGTTGATGAAAGTTAACATTGGAGTTGGTTGTCTAGAACTGAAAGTGATAAAGTGTTTGTATCAATTCAGGTTGGTACGCAGTCTTAAAATAGTGCAGAAATGGTTCAGAATCAGCCACATTTGCAGTCTGATTGTACTGGTCTGATTGGGCCACAAAAACCTCAGCAATAGACAAAACCTTAGAGGTCTAGTGATTTTATATCTATTCTTGACCATGCAAGTGAATGCAGATGGAGATAGAGAGCATTTTGAGCAGGCTATCAAGGAACCTAAACGGAAGGCAGCAATGAAGGAGTTGAGGGCTATAGAGAAAATCCACACGTGGGAGGTCTATAAGGTGATGGTAAAACCAACTGGAGATGTTAGAAAATACAAAGCTAGGCTGGTTGCAAAGGGATTTTTGCAAAACGGCTGGTTTGGATTAAATGAGGTGTTTGGTCCTGTGGCAAGATTTGAAACTATCTGATTAGAGGTTGGTACCACCACTTTTAGAAGGTGGTCATTACATCAGCTTGATATAAAGTCAGCCTTTTTAAGTGGTCCACTAGAGGAGGAAGTTTATGTCGATCAACCTCCTGGTTTTGAAGTGACAGGACATGAAGATAAGGTGTGTAAATTGAAGAAAGCTCTATATGGGCCAAAACAAGCCGCTCAGGCATGGAATAAAAGAATAAATTGCTTCCTTTTGTAGTTGAGTTTCAGCATGTGTACAATGGAATATGAAGTTTATGTGAGAGCTACTATAAGTGATTTGATGATAGTTTGCATCTGTGTAGATGACCTACTATTTAGTGGCAGCAATGCAATAGAAATAGAGGAGTTTAAAAGGAGAATAATGTTGGAGTTTGAGACGACAGATCTTGGATTGCTCTCCTATTTTTTGGGAATAGAATTTGCATTTATCTGTGATGGAGTTTTCATGCATCAAAGGAGGTAATGCAACTAAAATACTGAAAAAATCTCATACTTTGTAATTATGGCCAAACACCAGTATAAAGTTTGAGATGGAAGGAAGTGAGAAGATAATTGACTCAACCTTGTATAAGCATATTGTGGGTTCGTTGAGGATTTTGTGCATGGGTAGACATGATATAGCTTATGAACTGATATAGGCAAATATGTTTACTTGATAGTCATTATACGTAATGATACTATTAGAATCTTGCAATTGAAATAACATTTATTTAGTAAGCTTCAAATCAAGGATCTTGGCTGCCTGAAATAACAAGGCATTTTTATTTTGCAGAGATATTATGCATTGGTTATCTTGGAAGAAACAAAATGAATTATAGACAAATGGACCCAAATAAAAAATTAATGGCAGACCATGGCCAAACATGTCACTAGATGGCTTTGTGACCCATTGGAAGAAATGTTGTCTCTTGGAAGAGTAAGAGACAAAATAGTTATGTTCAATCTAGTGGAGAAGCGGAATATAGGGCTATGGCCTCAAACAAGTGACTTGGTGGGGATCAAACAACTTCTTCAAGAACTATAGTTTTCTGAAATTCAGCCAACGAAATTGTATTATTATTATTTTCAAGAACTAATCAAGAAACTCTACGTTGCCTCCAATCTAGTGTTTCATGACATAACTACAGACAAAAAATTATTATTATTTTGTAAGACAGAAGCTGCTGTCCAAGGAGATTACTACTGAGTTTTGTCGACTTAAATAATCCAGTTGTTGATATTTTGATTAAATCGTTGAGTGCTTTTAATTTATTTGATCTGTTGGAGATCTCACATCGACTAGAGATAGGGCTTTTCAATAGTTTATAAGTGGGTGAAAACCTCACATTACAAACTGGTTTTGTAAGGTTGAGTTAGGTTTAAAGTCCAATTCTTAAGATGGTAGCAGAGCCAGGTTAGCAAGGTTGTTGGGCCTATCGGGTCCCTTAAATATATAGTTCCACACACGAGTTAGGGAGTCTCGGCATGAGGGAGTTTGTTGGAAATTTCACATAAACTAGAAATAAGGCCTTTAATAGTCTATAAGTGGGTGCAAACCTAACCTTACAAGCCGGTTTTGTAAGATTTCTTTAAGCTTAAAGTCCACTTCTTAAGATGATTCAAGCTTTAAGCATACAATTTATATTTTTCAGCTTGAGGAGGAGTGTTAAACAAATATTTGTATTTTATATTATTGCGTGCCTTGTAATGGTCTGTCTCTTTCTTTTATCCTGATTTAGCTGTTTGGGAACGTGCAACAATCTTCATTCCTGGTGTCACCATGTACCTTTTTGACTTCTGTTACACACACAGATGTTATAGTTGAGTAAGAAACCCAAGCTTTTCGCTAAGAAAGTCAGACTCAAGTGTTATAATTTTTAATATTCAGTTTGTCGTGTAAAAGACAATGTTGACATTTGGGGACAAATACTTATATAATTCAATTAAATCCTTAAGCTCAACATTGTGTAGTTAGTCCTTTTTACTATAGCTTATTATCTAGTTAAGATGGTCATGTCTTCACGAGATTCTTTAGTGATGCTTGTCGGACCTCAATTAAATTGGGCCTAATACAATTTGCAATAAAGTATTGTCAATTTTTAGTGGTTATTGATACGTCCTACTGATTATTATTCATTCTAATTGATTCATTGTTCTGTTTTTAAATTCAAAGGTTTTGGCTACATTGGAATCAACTCCTGATGCTTTGTTCCAATCAGATGCTGTAAAATTTGCATTCATTGGGTTGATGCGGGACCTTCGAGGAATAGCAATGGCTACTAATAGGTTGGTAATTAAAACGTTGAAACTTTATGTTTACAAAGGCCTTGTTATTTGTTAAAAATGTTAATTTATTTTGATTGTACTTAATTGTTTGTTAACAGCCGTAGAACATATGGGTTCCTTTTTGACTGGCTTTATCCAGCCCACATGCCTCTTCTTTTGAAAGGCATTACACATTATGCTGATATTCCAGAGGTCTGCTTCATTCTTTCCTTTTAAAGCTTTTGCTATGCAATGGAAGGAATAATTGTATTTTCTTATTTTGCTTTGAAATTGAAGCAATAATTATTTTTGCTATGCTATTTGACTATCAATACTCTATGATAGTTGGCAATACTTGAAAAAAGTAACTAGTAGAAATTTCAATATTAATATAGAAGTGTGGCTAGACAAGAAAATACACGATCATGAATGATTATATGTACGAGGAGATACTGGTGTGACACATTGAGGAAAAGATGATAGAGACTTGGTTTTGGTGATTTTGTTACATGTAGAGGCTGCTGGAGACAAAGGTGAGAGTAGATGGAATGGGCTTTAGTCCCATGATAAGTGGTAAACCTAATACAACTATTTTTTTCCATTTGTATGGACAATGGAACAATTTCAAATTATCAAAACATTTAGTAATAATCAACATTTTATTTTATATTAGATTAATTAGTAGTAATCAATAAAAGAACAAATACAAATCAACACTATCACCACCCACCCACCAAATCCACCGAATCAAGTGCAAAAAAAGAAAAAAACAGTAGAATCACACAACAGATGCTCTTGATCACGAGGAAGAGCTTCTGTTTTTGCAAATTATAAGCAAGATTATAAGGAAATAGAGGGTGACATAGAGGGAAGATGATGTTTTAATTTAAAATAATGGAAAATTAAAATGCAAACTGTTTCACTTGAAACAGAGGTTGAAGACAAAAATTGTGATACATAAGAGGCGGCAGAGGCAAATGACAAAGACAAATGGTGGAGACAATTGATGTGGAGGCAAACAACAAAGGAGAGAGGCAAATGGTGAAAGAGAATGACAAAGGCGAGAATGCTAGGGTTGATGTGAAGAAGACACACAACATCATTGTTTAGTTTTGTTTGTCTAATGTTAGGATTGAGATGTGACAGAGATGAGCAATAGAGACGAGAATGGTAGGATTGATATCAAAAAGAAGATACCTTGTCACGAGAGTGTTTAGGTTTATTTGTCTAATGTTAGGATAGAGATGTAGTGAAGGTGAACTGATGTTGACATTTCACATCATGAACTCTGGAGGTGAGTGATGGAGATGAAACTGAGGAAGAGGCACCGCTGCCGCGAGAGTTTTAGTTTTGCCTAAGGTCATGCCATCTATGAGTGAGTGTGAGACAAGCATAAGAGTGGTTCTTAGGTCACCAATATTAAACCTGTCATGCAATCTGCATAACAGTGGATCATTTTGGGTTGAGTCGTGTTTGAGTCAATCATAAATGAAACCCAGCCTAGGGTCATCGGGTAACTTAATATCCAATGAACACCCCTATGCAAGAGGGGTAAACTAGGAAAGGCAAAGAAAAAGGAAAATAGGAAATAAAAAACATCCACAACTGTCTATTTAAAACTAATAAATCAATCAATAAAAAGCTAGTTTCTTAGAGTGGGAGACATGATTAGGCCCACACGGTAGTCAACTTGTTTCCTTCCAAATCTTAGCTTAAGCAAACTAGTTAGTTTCACATTTTTCTTTTTAATTTTGCAATGTTTTTGCTTTAAATATTTCTAACGTATACTTTCATTGACAGTGATTCTTTTTAATTTTTTAAATTGATGCTTTTTACTTTAAAGCTAAGCTATATATATATATATATA
>Ga0123340_1001855_pt1 | contig 18306 bp, 9 predicted proteins | sample SirMexnodulemix_FD_89961 | JGI IMG/M metagenome (GOLD analysis project Ga0123340, IMG submission 89961) | Root nodule microbial communities of legume samples collected from Mexico - Siratro Mexico nodule mix | ecosystem: Host-associated > Plants > Roots > Nodule | place: Mexico: Nepantla... | reverse complement strand
TATATGTTATTAAAGATACATTATTAAACCGCCAAACACCCAATGGAAATGTTAAAATAATACGAAAAAAAAAAAATATTTTTTTTTTTTTTTTCAATTTAGTTTTTGGATAGATAAATAGCTAATTCATTGATTATAGAGGAAGCAAATTTTTAAGAAAGTCATCCAAAATTGATATGAAAATAATTAATTGAAAAAGTTTTTGATATATTAGAGTACAATTTTGTTTTGCATTGTTCAGCTTACGTTATCCCGTTTTCTTCTAAGGGCAATGTTTGTGGTGGAGTGAGAAATTGGGGATGATAGAAAGAAGAAAGGAGGAAAGGAGAAAGGTAATGGATGACGTAATAAAAAAATGGTGGTAAAAAGAAGCAAAAGATATGCAAGGAAAAGTGAGAGAGAAAATCAAAATCATTTCTTCTAAACAATAGGAAAGTAGAAGATTTTGAAAGTGACCTGAATATGTGAAAGAAAAACACTTTTATCAGTTTCATAAATGCCATCCAATAGGGTAATTTTATTTACCCAAATAAGGATCCTTGCAAATTTCATAGATCAAATCCTATCAATAGATTTCTATTTTTTTTCTCTCTTTCTTCCTTTTTTTTTCTCCCATCAAATGATCCATGTCCCCCATATTGATGTTTCTTTGCCAAGAAAGAAATGAAATTTCCCTTTCATTTCCGTAAAGACATTCCCATTTTGTTATATTTACATATGCACTCAATAGTTGGAATCAATATTTTGTTCCTTTTTATAATAAAACTGTGAACTAATAGTAATTAAGGAATGATCATCAACAAAGAGAGAGAGAACCTAAGATTTGAATCCCTCACCAAACACAAATAGATTCCCTTATAAAACCTAGTTAATTATCATTAGTCTTTATTTTAGAATGATCTATGTTGAAACATCTTACTTAACAAAAGTATAACTTAATTTTATGCTGAGTGCTGATTTGTTTCACCAAGTTTAAACCAAAACAAGAAAGAAATAGTATGAGAAAGAGATAAAAACCTTGCATGATAGAGAACAGAAATGAAATGGCTCCTGAAGAATCCTGTCACAAGTGAAGCAAGCATTTGCAGGACCTTTGCATGTCCTTGATTGTGGCCTCTGATTTAAGAATATTACTTTGGCACTGTTTATAGTATAGGGCTGCCATGTATCCAATACAAACAAAGAATGTCCATTTCAGTCTCATAACCATGATTATTCTCTACACATAACAAAATGATTTAATAACTGTTTTTTCATCTAATTATTACAACCTGAAATTATTCTGATATTAATTTAGTACTGCATTTACTTTCTCGATGAAAATTAAAATGTTTATTGGAGAACTCAATTATATATATAAATCTGCAAGCTTTTTGATGTTGTTCCTTGGCAGAAATTTGTCTGACCTGAATATTGGAACAATCAACGAGTTTTTCCAGATCATCTAATCGAATCACGTCGTGATAAACATACCTTCGCACCTGTGACATGGTATGAGAGACTCTTATTATTGTTGATTCAAACAAATGAGATTAACTTTGAACAAGTAAAAATTAAATAAAGTAACTATACATTCCATATTTATGTCAGCAAAGTTAGCTCAAGTTTCTAGTAAACTCCTTTGTATCTCTCTTATTTTTTTTATCTGGGGTAAACTTAACTGTCAACAGTTACGAGCACAATTAATGAAATGTGATATTTATTGAGAGGGAAAGGGTAAATTGTGGGGAGTTGAAAGGATCTTATTGTAAGAAGGGGTTGGCAACCACCCTTGGAGGTTTAAACCTTCCATCAATTCAAGGGGGCTAGAGAAAATAAATGAAGTGTGAAGTGGGAGAATAATTTGGGAGAAGTGGTGGGTTCCTGTGCAAATTATTTAATAGTGAGACACAGCATGAATTGGGAACCAGTGGGTCAAACTTTTCACTTTCAATGAAAGGAACAGCTGATAAACCTTTGCAGGGAGAAATGGATAAAAAAGAGAGCTTCCATTAATGGGAAAGAAACCGAAACCAAAAAGGGGAATCAAGGAAGACATGGTGAACCCTTATGGAAACCATATATAAATATGCATAAACATAGATATGGGGAAACACCAAATAGAATGAGACAATATTGGTGAGTTCAACCATGCAATTACTCACCCAAACCAAAGACTTCTTTAAGTTTAGACAACAAAACTCAATTGTTGTTTTCTTTTTTCTTTTAAGTTATAAAAGTAGGGAAAAGAATCTGGCAGAAGGAACCCTGTAACCCCATTGACCACTTCTTGGAAATCATTCACAAGTGAAATTGCATGAACAAAGTTAAACTGATAATTTCAATTTGATATCTTTCATAGTTCTCCTTAGTTGTTTCTCTCCACTGCGGAAAAGAAAATTTAAGCTCACTCTTGTTTTTTATTTATTTTTTCCCAGACTATTACAAGATTCCAGAAAAGGGTTTTGAGGGATATCTTGGCAGATAACAACAGTACAAGAAGAGCATCTTTGAGTAACCATTAATTCATGGAAATTGGTGTGAAATTCATCTGAAATTAGCAGCTGATTGATGGAACCAACTTTATCAGTGTTCAGAGAATTAAAAAAAGACAAATTAAACCAGAAGCTGATGGTAGCTAGGTATTATGCATATCCTCCAAAGTTGCATGTGAGAGAAAGCACAAGGAAGTAAGGTGACAAAAAAGCGGTCTTCAAAGAGAGAATTTCGATAAAAACCTGAGAGATCCAGCTGCATCTGAATTGAAAAAGTTCAAAAGTTGAAAGGCAAAAACTCCCAAAATAGGAAAGAGTAAAAACAAGCAGCTCAGAAGAAAATTCTAGAAAAAGGACCAACTAGCTAGGAACAGGTAAAAGTCCAGGTGTTTCCAAATACCCAACAAACAATTGGAGGAGCCAAAAAAAAAAAAAAAAAAAAAAAAATAAAAAAAAAGGAAAAAAAAGAAAAGAAAAAAAAAAAAACAAGGGTTTTCCAAAAACCCAAAAAAAAAATGGAGGAGCAAAAAAAAAAAAAAAAAAAGGAACTTGCAAACAAAAAGACCATCACGTGAACAATCTCCACTTGCCCTCTTGAAATTTGAAGGCTACAAGTTGAAAAGCAGAAGAAAAAAGGGAAGGAGGCACCATGGTAGCAGCAAAAATGGAAGCTTTTTTGGATTAAAAGCAAAAGGGTAATTGAATGAAATTATGATGAGAATTGGCATGTAGTAGTATAGTAGAATATAATAATATAATACCTGGAGTAGAGGGTGAGAACGGTGGGAAGAGAGGCAGTGGGGGCAGATGCTAAGGCAACAGTGCAAGCAAAAGACGTTCTTCTCGTTCTTCCTGCGATCCTCGTGGACCCCACAACCACCAAAGAATGTCTCAGCCATCAACCTCTCTAGCCATGCAGGTTTCTCATTCATGTCTCCCCCACCACACCCTCTTGATGATGAGTATGTGCCCATCATGTCTCTCTCTCTCACCATGTCTTCAAATTATTCTCCTCTCTCCTTCTCTCTCTCCCTTCACTCTTAAGATGATGAATGAATGAAAAATGAAAAGCCTTGGAAGATGGATATTTATGAGTTGAGCCCTCTGCCCCTGTGCTAGCAGCTAGCTACTTGCTTATGTCAACTGGTTGATGTTGATTTCTTTCTTACTCACCACTTTCTTTTTCATTATTTTTTTTTATATGGTGAAGAGAACCCTAGCGAAAACACAAGAAAGAGCATATATATATATTTATAGAAGAGGTTGGAGAGAGTGAGAGAGTGAGAGAGAGAGAAAATAAAAGAAAAATGAGAGGAGAGAGAAGAAACAGTGACAGAAATGAATGGTGTGGTGGAAAGAGCAGAGTGGTTTTAATGGCGGGAAGACAGCCCACCAATGTGTACTGTCTGTGCATACTAACAATTTTTGCCCTCAGTCATCTGAGCACTCTCCACCATGTCATACCCCTCATTTATTAAGGTCTCCACTTTTACATTTGACCAAATGTCCTTACCACTTTACAACTAAATAGTATGTTTCTATAAATACATACATAATTCTTCTTCTTCTTCTCCTTCTAAAAACTAATCTCACTCTAAATTATCTTATAAATTCATCTCACATTAAATATAATTCATTCTGTGATGTCAAACTTTAGTTTTTCTGAAATTGGGTTGCCCATAAATTCCACTATGATTCTGTTTTTTCTTTACAGACCATGTTTTATTCTTACCAACTTTAGGGTTTACAAAACAGAATTTAACTCCTCAAAAATTCTTGTCCATAAATCGAACTCTAAATTTTTTGGTTAATAGAGGATATTTGATTCTCATTAATTAAAAGAAGAGATCAGAATTTAGTTTTCCCAAAATGAATTCTGCTCTGTGTGCAATTATTTGTACTATTCTTATAAATGAAAGAAGGGGAGCACTGTTACGGGCACGTGTACTAATTGGAAAATTAATCAACAAGAATATAACTAAAAAACTAATCTTCTAAAAATAACTAATTAATTTTTAAATAAAATTAACTATCAAGTTTATAAAAAATTTATGAAGTCCAGTTTTTTTTATTCCCTCTTATATGAATGATTTTGTACAAAGAAACTGGTAATGCAAATAGTATCATTTAACCGACATGGGATTGTTAAAATGTGTGAATAAACATAATAAAGTGAACTATTTCATATGAGTCCAAAATTTCGAGAATCGTTTAAAAAAATTATTATGGTACATTTCATTTGATATTTTAATCTCAATCTCAATATAACAAAAGATGTAAAGAAAACATAAAATTTTAACCATCTTTTTAAATAAAATTGAAGTGCAAGGCTCTAGTTATAAAATTAAAATATAGAATATGTATTTATAAAAGCGTACAGTTTTACGCATTAATATAAAACTGAAGTTTAAGTATCATACACCTAAGGACAATAATCTTTTCTCTATATTATAAAGTTGAAATGTGTAAATCAAAGCTCTTCCTTCTAAGATCAGTAACTGAAAAATATTTGTATCTCACTTACCTGCTTTCTAACAAGTACTATTTTTCTATATTTTTCTTGGGTATGTGAAAGGAAAATTAATTTAAAAAGAGTTTAACTTTTATTTTTTTTATTGTAAATGGTTTTTCATATTTCATTTTATTGGTGTTAGGTTTATATTCACATTTCAACTAAAATTCAATCAACAAATCCAAACCAAGCACAAAAAAATTAGGTTTATATTTACATGATAAATTTTCTTGAGTTTTTGAATCAATTTAAAACCCAGGATGTAACTAAATAATTTTAAACCTTTGAGTAATTTTATGAATCAGTTACATAGAAATGGGGTGAGAAGGAGGCGGTTGTGTTTTTAAAGACATACTTCAAATTAAGATATTATCATATTTTAATGAAATAATATACAAAAGATGACTTTGTGAGTTAAATACGACCATTATGATTATATAGTAATGTCTTTTTAAATGAAGAACGTTCCTCCTCTGTTTATGAACTACATAAACAAGATTTTTGTTCATTTTTAGACAAGTTTTTGGTTATATCTCACAATTTAATATTTTCTTGTACTCATGAGAAGCATTTTAAAATAGTGTTGGATGTTTTGAAATGGAAACAATTGTATATCGAATTGTTTAAGTTTGAATTTTGAATGATTAAAATGAAATTCTTTAAGACATGTGACAAACTCAAAGAGTTTTAGCAAATCTTTTTATAATAAAGACAGTGCTACAAAGGAGTGTTTTAAGATAATATTAGAGATGAAATTTTTTAGGGTCTAGTTGGCTATTATAAGATATTCATTGAGGGATTTTTCAAGATAATGAATTTTTTAACTCAATCAAAATTCAGGATCAATATTTTTTCTGAGTAGACATGTATGAGGAAATTTTTTGAAGTTAAAGAAGAGGTTGACCAGTGATTAGTGTTGGTATTCCTGATATAAGAAAACCTTTTAAGATTTATCGTGATGCATCTTACCAACGATTGAGTTATATGTATTTGATGCAGAAAAGGAAAGTATTAGCTTATGATTCAATGAAGTTGAGGATTTGTAAAAATTATCCATCTAATGACATGGAGTTAGCAAGTACAGTTTTTTTAAGATAGGAGACATTATCTTTATGGTACCAAGTTTGATGTATCAACGAGCAGCACTTGTTTTATCATAAACATTAAACATAATACAAAGGGAATGAATGAAGTTATTGAAAGACTATGATTTTTAATTAATGTACATTTTAGGAAAGGTCAATGTTGTGACAAGTGTCTTGATAAAAGAATTCTTCCAATATTTGCTTTGATGATAAAGAAGTGAGAATTGATTAAGTAGTTCAAAAATTTGAATTTGTGTTGAGTTATTATTAAGGAAAAACCCAACATTTATGATTTTGATTAAATGTTGAAAACAACTAAGTATAAAACATGATCATTCTTTATCTGAAAAATCATAGTTTATTCAATGCAAGTATTCCATCTAATAGATAGATCATACAACACTATACAATCTTAATTTATGTATGATAAAACATGAATATGCTCAAACAATAAGCACATAAATTTAAACTAGTCAGCCTCGTACTACACAAAAACATATGCATGCTTATTTTATACTACAGAGAATGGTCATTACTTTTGTTTTTCAAGAATATTTATCTTCAAAGCACAAGTCACATTAAGTTATCTCTTGGATAAAGAGCTAAACCTGTTTTTCTTCAATAAATTCTCTAAAGCTAACATTGTCAACTCTAGATAGACTATCTGTTTCCTATTACTTTATACTTTAGACAAATTTAAGAAAAAATACACTGTTCAAAAAGAGATAAGTAAATCCAATTCTTAAAATGATATGTAAAAGAAAAAAAATATTTAATGTTACATATAATATATTTAATGTATTATTATTCACAATGTAGCTCATCACAATGAATAAGTCATTAAAAAAATTGAAGCTGCTTAATGGTCAAAATAAGCTTGCAACAAATGTTGTTCTTGCATTCCTATATTACAAGAATGCTGATAAAATTTCTACAGTCTCAAAAGTTTCAAAATAGAACATTATTTTTTTGAGTTGAGTAATAAACTTAATAAAATCCAACATTTTTTTTATAAAAGTTATATCTAATCATGAAAAATCTTATTTATTTTTTACATTTAAATTAACAATATTAATACATTTCAATATATAATAAGTATAGTATAATTATTAAATTTAAGTATTTATTATATTTTTGATATATGCAAGTCAACTACAAAATTGAGAGTTATAAATGAATTTAATTATACTGGAATGACTATAAGTTTTTTTCAAAAATATTTTCTTATTTATTTAAAATACTAGAAATCTTAATTTTTATCTAATATTTTCTTCATAAAGTAACAAAAAATATTAAAGTTTTATAAAATGTAAAGATTACTGTAATAACTTTTTTTTATGAGTTTTATATATTTTTATAAACTGATTCAAAACGAGTTACATCATTTATACAACATCTTAGGAAGCATATTTTTAAATCTAATGATTACATTAATTATTATATTCATATTTTTATTTTATTTCTCTTTTATCTCTTATTGTTTCTCTTAATTATATGAATAATTATATAATTTGTTCTCTCTTAATTGGTTGGTAAGAATAGAGAATAATTATTTTTATTTTTTAATTTCTACAATTGTTATTTGTCCAACTAGTTGAATTGTAACAAGCAATTTTGAGTTCGTAGCATTTTTCAGTTGTGCAGAAAAGTTCCTTGAATTTGTAGGTGTTTGAATACCCATTACTTAACCAAGAAACACATGTTTTGAGACAAAAAAGCCAAATGTAAGATTTTTGTTTTTAGAAAACAACTTAAATATTTAACCTAATTTTTTTTAAACATGGTATTTAACATAGTGAAGAAAACCCTATTGAGCAGTATTGTAATGATTGGATTTTGAGACTAAATTCAATTTAGAAAAATAGAAAAGAAAGCAAGTACAGTTTCTTTTTTACCAATATACAGTAAATTGTGTTAGATCTTTCGAAAGCTATGGTCTGTACTGTCCAATCAATCATGTTGGTCAAATTTAAATCATATTTATTCAGTTACGTCAAATAGTTCACATTCCTCTTGGCTGTTATCACGCAACAATGATCATTCAAAAATCATAATAATATGTGGGGAATAATATAACACTTTATGTATAAAGTAAAATAAAATAAAACATATACTGATGGTTCACCTTACAGTGCACTAGGTTTTTTTATAGATTATATTTATTTTTATTAAAAATAATATCATTTAAATAAGATATATAAACTATAAAATTTAATTTGTGAATATTATGTTATATATAATTCAAAACAACTATACCCAATTATGTGGTTTAAAAACATTAAATTTGAGATTTAGTACTTTAAACTTCACATTGGATCAGTTTTTAACATACATTAAATTTGATACACTTGATGATCATCACTCTCCACATAGTTTATGTGCCCTAATTACAAGAAAACTGATTAAAAGTAATGTAAATAAAAGATAGTATTGAACATTATTTTTATTTTTTAAAATTATCTAGAGACAAAGCATAAAGAATCCATTTCCCTTATTCTACAAGGGAGATATACTAATTATTAATAAAATATACTGGCTAATATTATAATATGGGTGTGTAGATTTTTTTTTTTCATATGAAAGAATAACATTGTGTATAATGATATTCTAATAGTGAGGAGTCTTCTCACATAATGTGTGCTTGCTTGTAATTTTTTTTTATAGAATGAGTATAGCTCTATTTTTAACAAATTCAAAGATCAGTTATGAGGTTATAAACTTAGAGTTACCTAGATTATGTACCTAGTGAATTCAAAATTTTATCCTCATTATTCTAAAGAAGTTATGGCATGATGAAGACATAAACAGTGTGTGAAGGTTAAGTTTGTGTTTGTCTGTAGCTCTACCTCGGTTTGTAGCTTGGTCATATGACCAAAGCCTCCTTCATTTGTAGCTATCCGAAACAGTAGTATTCATGGTCTGTTCCTCACCCCTTCTATTTCTTTATTATGGACCTTCAGCAGAGAAGACACGTACATAATTGCAAATGCTGGAACTATGTATATTTGCTTTTGTTTTTAAATTCATCGAGATGCTAAAATGGTTAGTATTGTATTTATTGAATGACTCAAAACACCCAATTGTAGTGTTGCTGTCTACTAATTTTGGGAGCTGTGTCTGATTTTCAATTTCCAATTTAATCTTAGTGCTGCTGACATTTGTAAAATTGCATATGGCAGAGTTTCAGGTGGAGAACATTCGCTAAACTAATGTGATATCAAGAAAAAAATAGTTATACTACTTTCTAGTTAGGTTTTGTAATCTTAATTATCAGGGACACAGAAGAATGTGACAAAAAAGTGAGTGACAAGAATCCGATGCTCAAAATTTTGCTCTTTTATTCTTTAACTTTTGACTGAGTTTTGAAAATGTTTATTACAACAGTTTGTTTACCAAATTGCTTATCTCTCTCCTTCACTTATTCTAATAATCATCTTTTATGTAATAAATTGCATTTGGGAATTGAGATGTTGCTTTAAATTTTAATTAATCATGTACAAATATAAACATGGTTGATGAATTAAAGATAGAACGATTGCTTTGGTCCTAGAAAAATTAAGGTAGGCTATTTAATTCTTAAAAAGCTTAAATAAGGTCTCTTTTCTAATTTTATGTATCAATATTTTTATTTGTAGTCTTAATAAGTATTAAAAAGTAAATACTTAGCAAATACATTATTTCATAGAAAAAGTACAAAAAGTTGGGGTTTAAAAGATTGCATTTATCACATAATTTGTGGTATATATATATTAAATAAGGAGTGTATTTAAAAAATTAATAGTCTAAAAGTATATATTTTGTTTGGACTAAACTATTACATTAAGTTTTTCCAATTTGATTTAGGACTGGTAGGGAGATCTATTTTTAACTTATATTAGGCCTTAATTTAACAATTTATATTATACCAATTGAAACTTAATTATGAATTAAATGTTTGAGAATGATAGACTAAATTCATATACTGTGTTTAACTGTTTGGTTTTAGGACATGAAGATATTTGAGATGATCAATAAGTTATTTACACTAATGTATTTGAGATAACATACTGTTAATATTGATATTGATATTGAACTTAATATTGGTTTAACATCAGGAAATATATTGTTTGACAACTGTTATCTCTGTTGGGGAAAATGTCTGTATTATGGCTGGGAATTTCCTATATTCTTCCTATGAATTTTTATAAGAAATTCAAGTATCGGTAATCATTATGAGTTTATATTGAAGTTATTCATTAAAAATCAACCTTTAAATGTCTGTTTGAGATTCTTAAAATATATTATAATTTTTTTTATAATTCATTAATAGACAAAGGGTTAAGGTTAACTCTCCTTCAAAATTTGATTAAATATATTCTTAAATCTGGGTATGTTGTTATTTATGTAACAACTCACATTGTTGTGCTCTTGGGGTTCACTTTGAACTGTGAAGTCTCCAACAATAGTATTCTTTTGCATACACATATAACTAAATGCTTAAAATTTGATCACATGCTCCATTGGTCCACCCATTTCTGCAAGATGCAGAATTGTTACTGCTAACCAGCTATGACAACTACTTTCTAAGCTCTTGTCCTGCTGCTGAAAGAACACCATGATATGCATATAGGAGTTGTTTTCAATAAACATAATTCTCCTTGAGACCTGTCAGAAAGTTGCTTCTTTCTTTTTCTGTTACTTGTTCGGTGAAAAAAACAGTAAACTAAATAATTTCAATAACCACAATATAAAATAAAATATTATGTCAAATTTAGAATTTTACAGAAAGATTTAGACATCATAAAAATATATATACCTTGTGGTAGAGTGGGACAAATTTGCACGTTATAGATCAATTGCATTGACTTGGAGCTTTATTCAGTAATGATGCAAGTTGAGACTAGAGGAGAGGCTGTTGTAGTCTTAGATCAGTATGACAGGTTATGAAATAACGAGACATGTTCTTGATGTTAACATAAACTATTTAAAAAGTTTCATTTTGGTTTAATATTCAATACTCAAATTTATGTTTGGGAAGTGAAAAATTGAAAGTTACTTAAAACAGAGTCACTTAGAATGTAAACAATGTGACTCCACATTTCATTTTATTCATTCTACTCAAATTTATCTTTTTAGAACTTTTATCTCCTTAATAGAATAGGAGGTAATGATGTGAGATTATATTAATTTGCTAAATAAAGTTATATGTCTTAAAATAAAATATGTATAAAGTTTTTTAAAATTCTCACCTTCAACTTAAATGATAAATATATGTGGAAGAGATAATAAATACTCTAATTGTTCAGTCTTTTTTTTTTAATAATGATCATATAATATAGCCAAAGATTTGACGATTATAATCATATATATTTAAGGTTTAGCGAAAAAGTGGAAGAAAAAAAAATACATCAGCATTACCTATCTACAGGCCCAAAAATATTATAAAATGAAAGGCGGAAGAGATAATACATACTCTAATTAATTTCTTTTAATAATGATCAAAAAATATAGCCATAGATTTTGACAATTATAATCGTATATATTTAAGGTTTAGTAAAAAAAAATGTAACGAAAAAGAAAACCCATCAGCATTACCTATCTATAGGCCCAAAAATGTGCAACCATTAGCTTTAGTTGTCATTTTAAAATGAAGCATTGGTCTTTTTCAAGTAAAAATAATATTACATTTTTTTTTAAACCAAGACATCCTACCTAATATCTTCAAATAATAAGATATACTTAAAGAATTTATTTTTCTCAATATTAAGAGATTAAACTCATCTTAAACATCATAATAAGAGATAAAACTATCTGTGAATAAGGTGATAATATAATATTACATCATTCAGTGAAAAGTAATTAGTTTTTCTAACACAAATTGACCAAATAAACTACTCCACCTTATTATTTTTTAATTAAAACTATATGAGCTATTTTAAGAAATTAATGTGCCCAAGAGGGGCAGTCTCTGCAACTCAATAGGTAAAGCCTCTTGCTACTTTTCCAAAGTGGCATGCCTAAGAGAGAATATTACAATTTTACTAAAGAAGTTCCAATTATAGAAAACGTGTGATCAAATTAACACCATGGAGTCATCATAAAAAATCATGCTTTTGTATACAGTTAGTTTTCTAATAAAACACTTTTAAAATGTGGAACTAATCTAGTTTGATTTAAAACACTATAGTTCAAACAAATATATTGGCGTGAATGTATTATCAAAATCAAAACATACTTAAACTTAAGGTCAAATATATTCGTAATAACAAAATTTCAGATCAAACATATGTTGATTGATTTCAAATTTTGAATTATGTTAGACGTAATTGTAATAATTACATTATTTTAATATTACAATATTATATATGTGTTTTCTCTTAAATTTATACGTGCTTTCTATATAATATCCTTTAAAAGTGTATATGGGCAACCTTTTAACATTTTATTGTTAATCTTTTGTAGATTCTACGTACGATCAAGTAAATATTTTTTTTTTATTGTTAATAGAGTTATTATAAACCTATACTTTCATATAGTATATTGTAAATCTATACGCTAACTTCATTTTTTACTTAAATATTTTTTATTTTTTACTTAAATATTTTTTCATTTTTTAATATTGTACATTTCTTTTATTTTTCTTGATTTACATATTTACAGTTTCTTCTTTATTGATTTTCTTATTCATGTTTCCTTTCTTGGTGTAGTTCTAACAGTTTCGTTTTATAGTCGTGATGTTCCAAAACCCCCACCATGCACTCTTTCTTTTAAGGTCAATGCTCTATTCCTTTCCACTCATCTCTCATCACTTTTCACTTTCCATTTCTTCTTAAACCCTATGTCGGTTTTCCTCTCAAGTCATAATAAAAACTGGATTTGAGTCAAATAACACTCTTTTTCAGTTTTATTTTGCTTTTAGGATGTAAGCAAGGTGTTTTGATATGATACAATTTGAAGTACTATAAGATAATAAGTTAAACAATTTTTTTGTCAACAATAAAAAAACAAATAAATATAGAACAATTAAGATATTCTAACCTATAAGCAAAACAACATATCTACATCACTTTCACTGAAAGCATTTATAAATAATAGAATCAAAAAATTACAAACGATTACAAACATCTGAGATTGCCTCTACCCATTCAGATTATTGCTACCCTTTACAAGAATTAAAAATGTTCTAACCCACTAAAAAAAAAAAAAAAAACCAAACATCATATAACAATCCTTTCCAACAACCACCCTTTAGTATTGGATAAATTAACAATTATGCAGCTTTATGCAGTCTATATACATCAGTTCCCTGCCACAAAATCAATTTTTTCAACTCTCTTGCAATAAAGTATAACCGAGTTACGACTACAATACCTACACAACTTTTATACCGATTTTACCAAAATCTACAATTTTGTTAACCAATATTTATTATAAACATGAAGTTTTGTATTTTAACATTTTTTTTACACACATTTGCATTACTACCATGTGTCTACCCCAACTCATATAGAATTAGAGGGACTCTCCATTATCATAATAATAACAAAGTGGTGAGCTAACTTAACCAAAAGTCTTGATATCATTAATCACTAAATTCTTTTGGAAGTGTAACACATGAGCTTTTGTAATAATTTTTTTTTGTTTTGACTTATATAGATCCTTAACCATACCCAATGATGCTGGTATATTGTTCCCTTTTGGTACATTATGCAGTATCATAAAGAATGAGTTAATCGACTTGTGTCAACCAATAATATTGATATACATCAAGTTTTATACTTCAACTTTAACATCACTGTGTCAAAAAAGAAAAGAGTTTTAAAGAAATATGAAGTTACATCAAGTTGGAACATTCTTCTTGTTTGTAACACATGGAGGTGTCGCCTTTGCCCATCTAAATCGCATCCTTCGTGGTCCTCTAGACCTGCTTTGGCAACAAACTAGTGCAGTTGTAAGTTCCACCTTAATTATATTAGTAATTTTCTTTTATTACACTACTTGGTGCCAAATCATTCTTGCTAAACTGATTAACTTATCTTAGTCATGTGCATTGGGAGTAAAAGATTCCTCAATTGTTGAGCTATCAATTGATTCACCCTTTTTCAGGTATACCTAGTCTTCAGTTTTTGAAATTCTTTTTATAGTCTCCTCTTCTACCATGGAGAATTTTGTACACGTTATGCAATACTGTTCAGAGAATTTGGTATGTGATAAAATCCAGTTACTATACTGCCCTTTGATGTGTGTGTATGATTTGAAACATAAATCTAGGAAAACCTACGCTATTAGTACTGTGAGATCGAATACTTGTACTCAATTGGTTAATATTATGCATGCAGTGACTATCTTATTAGAGAAATCAAACCTTGATGTTTAATCGTGCTATTTTTATATATATCTTCTAAATATCCCAAGTCATCTTTTCTTGTGCCTCATCAAATATATTGATGTTCCTCAAGTTTGGGAACCAAGATTTGGAGAGAGATGTTGTTCCAAGACATGAAGATAAGGTAATTGTTTTGGATATTATAATTGTTTTTATTTTTATTATTGTTACTTTCATTTATGTTGGCTTTAATAATGGTAAATGACTTTTCCTATATCTTCGAAAGGGACACTTAATTAAAAAAAGAGTTGTTGAATAGAGAATAGAAAATATTTAAAAAATGTTTGGAAGTTTAAATCAATTAGGCGTTGGACATTGTTTAATGAGTTTAAAAATCTAGTTCATAAACAATTTTTTGAAGACTTTTAAAAGGATAACAAATAAATCACTCAAATAATAAATAAAGTATTGAACGCGTAGTTTATATTAGTTTATCTCATACTGAGAGACATTTATTTCTTCTTTATAATTTCTTAACAGTTTTATTAATTACAAATGATAACAAGTATTATTTCCTATTTTTTATTACTTATACAATTTTTTTTAACAACTAAAAAAAATTAAATAAAATGAAATATTTTAAGATACACTAATTCATATATCAACAATAAAGTGTCTCGAAACTTTACGCCCAGACAAATAGTCAGACTTACAATTGGCACATTTACACTCTTTACCACGTCTGTGTTTACAATTACAGCATTCTATACCTAATTCCACCAATACAAATTCAAAATATTTGGTTTTATAGCTCCTCTTGGCATCCTACTACTTACAAATTCCTGTTACGTTATTTACTAATTTCTTCCCAATATTAAATATAGAGTAAAGTGCATAATGTCTCTATTAAAACAGGAAAATACAATCTAATACTATTTACTTCTAAAGTATTATATAAATATTACTCTTTAAGTAAATTATTGAACTGTTGTGACTGGCATACTTTAAATTTCTCCATTTGTCACAACCTTTTTAAATGTGTTTTAACTTTTATTGAGTTTTAATTTTTTTTTTTATGTTTTGTTTTCAGCTTTAACCTTTATTTTTTGCATAATGCTTGATTAGCTAAATAGGATTCACTCCGCCAATCCCCTTGGTATAATTTCAATTATAGTTTAAGATGAACCTCATACTTATTCAATGTTAACTCTTGAAATAGTTTAATTCTTCTCTAAAACTATTAATTTGAGTTTTTGATAGTTATAATCCATTAAAATATTTTTCCTTATTATCCCAACAGGCTTCAGAATATTTTAACAATGAAAAGTTATTTAATCCATTGCAATATAATTTAACATTTTAAACAAGTCAAATAAATTACTCACTCAATCAAAACAAGATTAAAGATAAAAGAATAACTTAGAACGGATCATAAACATAAATTAATCAAAATCCAAGATGAAACACACAATAGTTATAATATCGTTACCCATTATTAACTTAAAATATAGTAGTTGGAAACATGATATCTCGAAATTTATTTATGAAATATTTAAACTTCAACATATCTAAGACACAGTTGGGCAGTGAAGTGGTTTGAGCACAGAGAAGTGAAAGCAGCGTTTGAAGGAATCCCAGAGAAGTCGAATTTGATCGCCTTTGACCAAGCCTCTTCTCCGAACAAAGTCACGGCTCCATCCTCCATTGAGGACAAAGTTACCGGAAGACTTCCAACGCTTCAGAATGAGCTGGTGCATGGACATGGTGTCAACGTCCCACACGCTGACCGGGCTGCCCGTTCCATTTTGCACCTCTCTTTGCGCATGCAAACCCAGCACGGGCAGCATGAACTTCTCCACCTCATCTGCCCGCAGCAAGAGCCTGCTCAGTCTCCCAATGTCGCTCTTCGTCAACACTTTACTTATCTTCCACGGCTTCTTGTAACATGTTGAACTCTCATTCTTTTTCCTTTCCAAGGGGGGTGAACTTAGTGATAAATCTGTCCAAACTTGTTCCTTCTGCATCCTTATATAACAAAGAAACTACAACTTTTATCTTCTGCTTCCACTTCTTCACTTTTCATTCACACACAATGATCTATATATATACATATAAAGGTTCATCAATGGATCACGAATATGATACTCTTGTTAATTCAGTCATGACTTCTAATGCCACTTGCTATATTTACATGGAATTCTTTTCTCAATATGAACTTAAATATACTCACTAAATTTTCCAACAATATACTTAATTAACATTTTACTTTTTTATAAATGAAACTAAAACTTTAATCGTCCTATATACTAGTTCTAACATAATCAAGTAACTATATTGAAGATAATATTACATATATCCTATACTTGCAGGAAAATCATTGTTGGGGAACATAAAATCATTATGAAAGTTGTGACATTGTTTCGTTGGTTTAGATGAAAAATAGATAACTGAAGAGAAAGAAAAGAAAAAAATATTATAGAAATTCTACTTTTTTTTCTTTTTCTAAGAGAAAAAGAGAGCGATTAATAATAATACTTTTATATATATATAATCTCATCACTTCTAATTTTCTTATCCATTCCTTTCAAACCAAGTCGAATATAACATTTACATTATAAAAAGTAATTGTAAAACCGTGAAAAAAGTTGTTATTTATTATCATCTTTAATCATTTTCTAGTAAGTTTTAATTAATTAATGGATAAATCATTTTATTAAATTTATTTTATATAAATTTTATAAAAAAAAAATCAATTTGTACCTAAGTTAATTTTAGTTTATATAAACTTTATTATATTTTTTTCTTCTTTTTTCCTTCCAAAAATTCTTATTGAATAAATTTTACAAACATATTCAAAACTTAACTAGAGTTTAAAAAGAAAAATATCAAATATCAATGAAAACAAAAACATATATTTTGTCAGAGAAACCACAAAATTAGAAATATAAAAGATAGAATTTAAATTGAGAAAAAACTTATTTATATTTAGCTTTATTTAATACGTCTTGTCAATCAAACCATGATATGTTACCTAAAAACTATATATATATTTGTCATGGCATTAGCATTATGATAAATATACACTACTCAAATCATAGAAGGCTATTTCTAGTACATATATTTTATTAATTAAAAAATTATGAAATTAAATAAAATAAAAATTTAATAAAATCTATATATAGATATTAATTAACAATATAAAGAGTGTTTTTAATTAATTGCAAAATCAAAACAATCTATAAGGAGTTAAATAATCAAATATTAAATTTGGGTTGCACTATATTAATCAGGATTTGATCATAGAGTCTGAAACAAATGAAAATGTGACAGGTGGTGTTGGCAAACCAATAATATTTGTTTCATTTGGGATGCCTTCTGCTAAGAGTTATCATCCCCACATAATTTGATGCCACACCTTGATGTCAAAACAAAGGCTGGTGAAGGAAGGGAGAAAATCAATCTTCAAAACAGAATATAAATAATGAGCATAGCGTATTCATTTGTCCCCACATGAATAAGAACAAAAGATACATAGTAATTCCTTATTCGTTTTAGAGAAAAAATAAGGAAAGTTCATTCATTATGGATATCCATTACATATTTTCTTTACTTGTTTTTCAAAAGAATCAAGTAAAGTACAAAATGAGTATATAGTAAAACAGTAAGTACAAAATACAAAATAAGAAAGTAAGTACAAAATGAGTTCTTTTTCAGGAATCATGAGCTGTATTCACTAATAAAGATAAAAAGAAAGTTATAAATTAATTTTTTTTAACAGTAAAAAATAAATTAAATTAAAAGAAAACAGTTCAGAAGTGTTTCAACTCTTATATAAATACATTATCATATTTTACTCAAACCTCAATACATAACATGTAATGTAATATATGTGTTTTACTATTTCCTCGTACATATTTAACATGTTAATAC
>Ga0123340_1001854_pt1 | contig 18308 bp, 7 predicted proteins | sample SirMexnodulemix_FD_89961 | JGI IMG/M metagenome (GOLD analysis project Ga0123340, IMG submission 89961) | Root nodule microbial communities of legume samples collected from Mexico - Siratro Mexico nodule mix | ecosystem: Host-associated > Plants > Roots > Nodule | place: Mexico: Nepantla... | reverse complement strand
ATTTTATAATAATTATTTTAAAAGTCATATTTAAAATGTTTTTGATAACAATATAACTATTTATTTTTCATAATAATGCATGAAATTTAAATTTATTCTGATAATGAAATTGTAAAAAAAAAAAATAATAATCATTTTAGTTTATGAAGATTTTAAAATTAATTAGAATTTAGAAAATTATGCATAAAAATCTTATCTGAAGACTTGCTTTAAATGATTAAAAAAATATAAACAGTCTTCAAAAGTGTAATTTACAATTATGCATGTTTACGAAAGTTTTAAGTCCTCTGTTACTTAAGTCCAGTTTTTGTTAGAAAATATCTACTTAGAAAATCTCAATTTGTTCTACTTTCTAATATTTTATCCTAATTTATACTTTTACTATCATTTTACTTTTTCTTTTTTAAAATATCAATAAAAAATAATAGTAAATGGTTAGATTGAATTATTAAAATAAAGATAAGTGATTAAAATCAGAACTAAAATAACAACAAGTAATTAAATTTAAAAACTAAATGATAGCATGCCGCAAAATTTGAGAAATAATTATTAAAGTTTAGAAATCAAAATATAAGTGGGTGTGATAGGAAAGAGATTTTTTAGTGACGAGATTAAAGTGAAAAAAAAAATGTTTTGATATAAGTATATTATATTTTTTAAAAGAGTTAATGTTGTTTTTCTACATTTTAGCTTGTCCATATTAAGTTTATTCATCTATATACTTGTTGACAATTTTGCTGGATTTGAAGTTAGAAGCTCTGACGATAATAAACATATTATATGTTTATACGAGATTAGAAATGTTGTCCTTTTAATACTTATCATTAATTTTTTTTTAATAAAAATTAAATTTAGGTGAAACTTTACTTATTTCCCAATCATATACTATCAGAACATTGACAATTGAAAGTGTTATAAAATTTGTTATAAGATGTATTTTGTATGAGTTTCATCATCATAATTATTTCAAATTTTACTTCAAGGTATATTTTAAATGTTTAAACATATTTTTTTTTATCTAAAATTTGTAGTATAAATACATGATTGTAAATATTAGAATTTTGTTCGTTAATACTATTTTTATTTTTAAGTATTTGGAATATATTATCAAAGTCTTTTATGACCTATATACCGAAGACGTTATTACCAGGCTACCACCACACAGACCAAATTCTCGTTTTGTTAGCTCCATCCGCGGTATGAGTTTCATTAATCGAACCACCGCCCTTCGTCGATCAAATCTATCGTCTCCCTCAGACTCACTCTCCGCCTCTTCCCGTTATCGAACCACAACCTAGGGTTTGCCTCAGATTCCAAGGGAACGTGAATTCCTGCATTGTCAAACGGAGAATATAAAAAGACCGATGGGAGTAGTCATTGAGAGCTCCGTTTGGGAACTAAATCCATCCGTATACATCTTCATCTTCCTCTGTTGCTGCTTCTCGATCTTTCTTTTCCCTCACGTCTCTAACCTCAACAGAACCTCCACAATCTTCGACCATGGAACCTCTCACTCGTTTCTCCGTTTCCAGCGGAATTTCCTCTTCGTCTATTCTCTCGCATCAGGTTGCTTTCACTCCATTTTCTTATTCATTGTAGGATCTTCGGTTTCTCTTACAATGTGCGGGATCAGCTTTCGAAACTTAGGAGTTTTTTTGCTTACGGAGGAAGAATTGAAACCTAAAGAAAAACAAAATATCTTATTAGCTTTAGCTGAACATTTTCTGATTAACTTTAGCCGAACGTTCATTTCTATGTTTTGAAAATTGATTTATATTCTACTTACTTTTTTAATCTGTTGTTCTGTTTCTGAATCAAAATTCCGAAACTCGCTTGTATTAATTAGTTACTCAATTGAGATTTAGATCTGTAAAGTGCAAGTGTGAATGACGGTTTCGTTTCTCCTCTCAGTAATGGAAGGTCTATGGTCAGTGTTTGGGGAGTATGAATTTGCTGCATATGGATTCGGCAGGGAAACTATGGTTAAGTCTCTGTGTTACGGATATACAACAGCTCTCTTCGCTGCTCCTTTCCTTGGCGTGCTTTCGGATTTGATGTGAGGCTTTAGTTTTTAGTCGTTGACGTTACTGATCAATTAAGATTAATAATTATGTTTAAGTAATTCAATGATGAGTTTAGTGTTAATTGTCAGCCTTTGCAATTGTGATGTTTAAGTAGCGCCATATTATGGTGTGTTTGAGTAAAGATGATTTGGTTGTTTAACTATTTTAATGACAATGTACATCGTCCTAAGTATAACTTGGAATTCCTTCCGTTTGGAAGACTTATTGTCACTGTGAATGATTGTTGATGCATAATTTACTTTAGTGTTTTCCGTTTATTGGTGGCTTTTGAGATGATATTAGGAGTATTTTTTAAAACGCATCCTTTCAAGACATTTACATTTCCAATTATTGAGGAAGAATATGATCAATATTCCGATGTCAATCTCATTTTCCTGTGAATTGTTATCACTTCAATATTTGTTATTTTGGTCATGATCAATATTCCGATGTCAATCTCATTTTCCTGTGAATTGTTATCACTTCAATATTTGTCATTTTGGTCATGACATCCTTCTATTTGTGATTTCAACCTGGGTTTGCTAAGTTAGATGTAATATATGAAGCATCTTGGTTATTCCAGAAGCACTAATGCTAAATCATGCACATTCAAGAAATTTTATACATTTCTGTGTACAAATTTATGATGATTTGAGAAGATTATTCTAACTCTATTTAATTTTGATGTAGAGGTCACAAGAAAGCTAGTTTAATCTTCTGCATTCTACACTTCTTTTTTGGCGTATGGAAGAAGATTTCAGAGCAGCCAAGTGTATTCATGACTAGCACATGTCTCTCTCTGGCCAATACAATATTTTCATTTAGTTTTGAGAATTGGATGGTCACCCAACATGAAAAGGTAATAGGTAAATCTTATCCTTTTTTTTATCTTGATTTCCACATAGGCACAGATTTCAGTCTAAGCATCCACAACTTTGCCACTGGAAAAATGGCAAAGTAGGAGCTTACTTCTTCGTGGTTAAATAACTTGATCCATTTTATTTTCTTTTCATCTTTATATGGAAAATCATTTTACGTGGAAAGTACATGGCTTCTCAGGAAAAGGAGATAGGACTGCTTAAAATATCTAGAATTTAACATCAATTTGGAATATTGTGTTTTTGTTTGCAGCAAGGGCACAGGCTTGATTCGCTTAATGATACCTATTGGTTAATGTCTTTCTTCGAGTCTGCATGTTTTATTGCCAGCCAAATGTTTGCAAATTGGCATATTGGTAATAATACGGAAAAAACCACTGCTCCTTCATTTGTTGTTATTTTTTTTGCTGCCACATGCTTCACTTTTATCACCAGAGGATGGACAGAAACTCCTGGAACAGCATCTCTTAAGGAGTATAGTCGCTCCTTCTATGCATACATTTTAGGTGGTAAGTTGCTTTTGTTGTTGTTTTTTTTTTTTTCTTTATTGTTTTATGAACAAATCTGCTTTTACCCTTTTTTTATATAGAACAATTCGATGCTCTTAAGAATGCTGTACTTAGCATTTATTTGGCAATCTGATGACTTGTAAAGTTTCTGGAAATTACCAAGGCAGCTAATCCTTTTATCTATGTTCCTATTAGATAATAGCTGCTATTTTGTCTTCACAATATGTGCGCATATCATGAGTTAGTGCTTAAGAGGATCTACTTATAAGAGTTTCTTTCTTTCCTTCAATTTTCAGCCAATATATCAAAATTTTCCTTTTCTTGCTGGTTTTCTTTGCTTCATGGTTGCTCTCTTCCCTAACACTTATTTACTTTTTCTGTGACAGTTTTTTGCGTTGTGATGTTTTTATACAAGTTTCATAAATAGTTATAAATCACTACTATTTATTCAATTATTGTTGCAACTTGTAAGAGAAGCTGCGATAAGAATCTAGTGAAAAATAAGAGGAAATACACACGCAGAGGCTAAATTTCATTAATCTTGGATGTCATGCTTTGAGATTTGAGTTCTCTGCAGCATGGAGATTTATAATCAAATTCATGAATGCTTATATTAAGTCGCTTGTGATTATTTTTTAAAAATTGCTAAGTTTCTGATGATTAACCGATCTCCTTGTAATCTTTTTTGTTTATAATTTGCCATGCCAATGGTCTCATCTTGTTTTATTTTAGTTTCACTCTCAAGCTGTATTAGGCCTGAGCTATGCATTAGAGTCAATCCGTATGTTCAGACTGACAATGTATAATAATACTTTAGTTGGTTAGATGTGGAACAGAGATGGCACTAGGAAGCACATTATCAATTTTACAGCAATGTAATGAAAAGTTTAAGTTATCTACTGATTATATACTGATTGTAATTTTATAATCCACAGATAAAAGGATATGGTTGTTGGCATGGGCACAAACTTGCCTTCACTTCTCTATAGGAATATTTTGGATCCTTTGGGCACCTACTGTGGTGGTATGATATCAAATTTTAGAGCATATCTTGTTATATACTGAGGCATCAATACATGTAGAGGGTATTTAAAATGCTAAGACAGTATTGCATTAAATGGATGTTTTATGGGCTTTCTTTTCTTCTTCAGGCTTCTTCTTTATATTGATGAATCTAGAAATGGGCTTAATTGAACAAATCTATAAGTAATTTTGTTTCTCTGCCCATTATTGTGGGAAAATCTCTTCCCGTGATTGGTTCATTATGAAAAGAGGCTTTTTAGGTTATTGAACCTGCTATTTTATCAGTCTAAGTCATAGGATGCTTTTGGTTTAGATATAACTTTTAACGCCTTTGGTTTTAGGCTGATGGGCGAGAAGTGCAACTGGGCTTGATATATCCATGCTTTCTTGGCTCAAGAATGCTAGGAAACATTGCATTTCCGTGTCTCACTAGTGGGCCATCATCACTTAGAACTGAGGACTGCTTAGTTTTCGCATACATTATACTGGCTCTTCTCCTGTCTATTGTGGCTTATGACTATCAGGTGCAGTTATTTATATATTTAGAAAGTATCAAATATATTTTTGGTCACATTTTTGAGCTGGAAATCTTGAGTCTACTCTCATGTGCAGGAAATCGGGGTTCTGGTGACGTTATTTTGCTTGTTTCATGCATGTGTTGGGTTTGTTTTGCCATCACTTGCTAGATTGAGGACCATGTAATCTCTTTAACTAGTGTTGTCCTTTTTCATTTGCTCAGAATTGGATTTTTAGTTTTATTTATTCTTTTTGCAGGTATGTTCCTAATGAAATGCGTGGAGGGATGATGGGCTTCTCTCTTGCCCCTGCAAATGGAGCTATTCTGCTTTCTGTGGTGCAAGTATGCATTTTTTCATAGTGTTATCTAAAATTTTAGGAAGCATGCAATTAACCAATTTAAACATTATTAACATGAGTTAAATGAACCATGAAAGAGGCTACTTCGTTTGAAAAAAATGTTCTGTTTTTATTTTCTTTTCCACTATTATTTAAAAAAAGAATCTCATTGATTTCACTTTGTTTTCTATTTGTACAGATTTGTGTAGAAAATAGTGAAAACAATAAACTAGATATATTCACTGTTTTCTTTACAAATATTTGAAAACAGAAAACAAAATGAAAATATGATGACACTTTTGTAACCAAAAGTGAAAAGACAAGCTAATTTTTTACGAGGTTTTGAATCTAATGCTACAATCGTGGAGGGTGGCATAATATTCCTACACAGTCATTTCTACAGAAGTAGAGTAGTTTAAATTCCTAATTGTGCTTACATCTTTTCCACGGCTTTAAAAATATGCATTTTTTTTTCTTTCTTGAGTTTGGGTTGAACTTCTTGATTGCGGCAACTTGTTGATTAGCCAAGTAGGGTGACTGTGCGTGTTTAAATGACTCGTGAAGGAGGGTTAAATTAATGAAATACATACTTGAGGTGTAATATTTTGAGGGAGTGACTACGGTAAGGTATTATACCCGGGTTGAGTTGTTGGTTTATTTATAAATGTTCTGTAATTTTATTAAATATAGTCAACAAGAAGCTAGAAATATTGACAATGCACGTTTGGTATTTGGTACCCTTGAAAAGAAGATTGTTACTGAGGTAATTCACTACATTTAAATGTTTGTAATCAATGCATCAGCTTATCTTGAATAATATGTTTCAACTGGTTCTTGTGTGTATTTGCTGTCATATATATTGACTTCCTCATTATGTTTGCAGCATGGCAAATGATTTTGTGGAAGACATCGTGTGTTTCGTGTTTCAACTGGTCCATGTGTGTATGTGCTATATGTTGACTTCCTCTTTATGTTTGCAGGGTGGCTATTATAGGAATGTAGGAAATGCAGCATTAATGGCATATGGTGTGTGTGGTTTATTGCTAGCAGCTGGTTGCATGCATGCCCTGAAGCAATGGGGTAAGCAACCGTATAACAACTGGCATAAGCAGTGAATGTATGACAGGCTTTGGTAGTGGTGGATGGCGGACTCTTTTATTGAATGTGAATGCAACGAGGAAGGAGTAAAGAGATGAAGAAATTAGATGATGCCAATTCAGGCAAGGAGGCATAAATTTCAAAAAAGATACTAACATCGACTACTAGTGAGTACTGAACTGAACTGAACTGACATTGGGGTTCTTTCTGTAAGGATAGGGAGAGACTAAACAGTGAAACCTTATAGTTTAACTCTTTCATTGAGTATTGCAGCTTTTTAAGTTACTCTGGAGCAACGGATTTCTAATTCTCAGTAATATATTGTAGCTTGCATACTTTGCTGCTTGGGTTTGCTTATGGAGGATATATGCACAAGCTTTGGAAATTGCTTTCAGAATCTGTATCTGGTGACGAATGCCAGCTTCTCCAGAAGAGCATCTAAAAGATCATAAGGTGAAAATTGAATATTATGGTTTGTTTATGTTATAGCATATCAAGTAGTCATGTGTTATGGGCTGGGTTAGTTTATTCTAAGTTTCTTAGCATAAACCATAACACTGACTAACCCTGGCATGTTAAGTAAGAAGGTTGATATGAAGTCACGGTGAAAACATTCGAAGCTCTGGTGATATGATTTCATCAATTTGATGAATACACAATTCAGCTGGTAACAATTTGGTTTACTTGTTTTTCTGCTACATAGGACCTCTCCGTTTCTGACATGTCTTAGAAAAAAACTAATCAATCATAACTATGTGAAAAAGTTTTAGATAATCGTTGTTTTGCGTAAGCTAAAGTACATAAACAAAGGTACTAATGGTTAAGTGTTGTTTGTTCTTAAGTTAGAAACAGTAGTTTCTTTAAAATAAAAAATACTTTATCATAAAAAAGTTCTTAATATTTTCGCTCTCAATCGTAAATAAGTAGGCTTGTGATCTTAGCCTTAGCCTCAGCCTCAGCCGAATAAATATTTGTCAGATGAAGAGAAATGCTTACATTTTTTTTTTCTAATATGGGTCTTATTTTTTATATAATATATTTCTCTTCAGATAAAATCAATGTTTTGAATTGAAAATCTGTTTATCTTTGATTTTACATTTTATTTAACGAGTTTTAGTCATAATCAAAAGTTTTAGAAAGAGTATTGTTAAAAAAAAAAAAACATTTCTCTCATTTTCATTTTGTGATATGCAAAAGATAGATCTAAGGTATCATCGAGTCCAAGTTATTTAGTATTTGACTTTCAAGAAAATTTTTAGCAATTGACTTTTGGATGACGTGGCTCCTTTATGAAACGTTTATTGACAATGAATCACACACATGCTATATCATGTGCATTGTCCAACTCTTCACCATTTTTCATTAAATTTTGTCCTCGATTGGTCATCGAAGCTATAAACATATTTTAGCACAAAATCTAAATGGCTGTTAAAGTGACGTAAATACTGCTACCGTTGGAGCTTGAAAATCAATTGCAGGTAGCATTCATTTAATCGTCGTCTTGTATTTGATCCCTTATCCACTTTGTTGCCACCCACTTCTCTCCTTTTATGACGGGACAGCTTCCGTGGAGTGATGTCTGCAAAGTATGCACAGAAAGGTCAAATAATAAGCCCATTCCGAAATGTTTTAAAATTTTAGCTCAAGGATAATCAGAATATGCCTGTGAAATCTAATCCACTAATGTAAAATCAGAATATTTTATTAAATAACCACAAAATTCAATGGTCTTGATTTACTAGATTCTATGACAGTCCTTCCTTACCTAGTCCTCCTAAAACAGGGGTCTTCCCAAGTCATGTGTTTCTTAGACTTGACTTCCCATTTCAAAGCTCCCGTAGAGTTTAGTTTGCTATACCTAGTCTTACCCTTGTGCTTCTTCCTTCCTTCTCAAGAGGTACACGCTTCCAAGAGTATTTTGGACCCTTTTTCCCCTTTACGACATCACAAGAACGTTGAAGTATAAGGTTTTGTGAGTGTGTACAACTTCCAAGAACATTTTGGAGCCTCTTTTTTTCTATTCGACAGACAACACTATATGACGTATGAGGTATGTATTCTCTATTTGTTTCCGTGCGCGAGTATGAAATACATTTTGGCTCTTTTTTTCTTTTCGACACACTACACTTTGAAGTATAAGGTATATATTCTCTATTTGTTTCTGTGTGAATAAGAAATTAACCCTCAAAAGTACCGAATAAATTATTAAAAGACCATAAATGTCAATGTGAAGGATAAAAGTGGAAAACATCTTTTTAATTTGCTTAAGATAGTCTTAAAATAAATAATATAAAAATTTTCGGCACCCTAAAAAACTGCTATCCTGTTCGCTTATGATTTTAACCCCCATTTCAGCCTTGATAAACAAGTTTAAAATGATGACAACGATATTAGGAAAAAAATAAAACACTAACCGGATCGATGGTACCATTAGGTAATAATGAGTAAAATAGAAGCCCATCCCCTTGGCGTGGCCTTACTTTTAAACCAATACAGTCCTCGAAATTATAAGTACCGTCCATGTTGAATCCATTCTGCAGAATAGTAACGCGCTAATTACCTCCAAAGTAGATTAGTAAATGGGATGTGTGTGAATAAAGATGTAATGACAAACTCACCTCAAAAGGAAACATGGTCTCCCCACCTTCTTGAACATCAGTTAAATACAGCAAAAAAGAAGCTACCTGCATGGAACTTAGTTAAGATTCAAACCTATTAAACAAAATCTGTAAGTTTAAGAGCTAAAATTGCAAAGATAAAAAACGATTTAATATTAAAATATGAGATGTAGATAGGTATAAGCAATTTGAGTGGATATCCTGAAAATAGAAATAGGGACATCCCCAACGGTTTGAATAGGATACTTCATTATCCGTTTCCACACATTTTTAAATTTTTTTTTTCTTGTACAGATAGTAACTCCAATATTCATTTTTGTACCCTATTATTGACACTTTCATATCTTAATTATAAAAAATATAATATTAAATTAAATTCAAACATACTAAAATAATTAATTACAAAAGCATATTTATCATGACAGCCTCGCTTTATTTTGTGATAAAACGTATGCAAGCTATGGAACTACGATAGATAAATGCAGTATAAGAAATCTCAATATGGCTAGAGGATAATGTTGTGGCTATGGAACTACAATAGATCTACACAACAATAAGAAATCTCAATATAGATCCAAATACTAGAAAAGAAGTTATCTTCCCTCTAACTTCGTACCAATAAGATCATCCATATCAATACAATTTTTTTATATTATTTTGGTATCAATTTTGAATTAAATAATTTTATTATTTCATAAAATACATAACAATATATTCTCATACCGTATAACTTATTAACTAAAAAATAATCTTATAATTTATCAACTTCTAACTATCTTATTTTTTTAAAAAAAATTATATTATTTTAATATAAATGCAACAATACATACCCAAGAGGGAAGTTTTTCCGCTAGTGTAACCTAGAAAGTATTAGACTCCTCTTTTGAGAAATTAAAACGTATAAAACTTCAATTCATTTTAAGGTGAATAAGCTTTCCACCTATCCCCTTCTTTTCCTCAACATAGTTGCTGTTTTAAAAAACTTTTTTGATATTTTTTTAAAAACATGCTATATTTTTAATGAACTATTATTCTTGGTGTATTTTTATTAAGAGACAACACTAAAAATTACTTATCAAACAACATGAGCCTTGTCCAATTTTAAAACTTTATCTACAGTTTAAAACAAATACCGAAAATTTTAAATAAAACCTCATAAAGACATTAGGAGGTGTATAAGATTTCATTTCATTTTCAAAAGTCCCACAATGATGTTGGAAAATAGGTGTCACGACATTGACATGTCCTAAGAAAGGAAAAAGGATAAGGATCTCTCATGCTAAAGAAGAATATGATAATCTTGAATTTGAAAAAAAAAAAAACACGAAATAAGGCCTACATTAGAAGAGACTCATCCTTTCACTTATATAAATACTATTTATATGAATAAAATGACATTAAATTTTTCACCTCTATAAGCTCTCTGTAATATACTCGTATCCTCTCCATTCTCTACACATATTTATTTTTTATTCACATTTTTAATTAATTTTAAATTTAACACAAGCATTAAAACTCTTAATACTAAACTTTGTAGAAAATGATAAACCAAGTGGCATGGTTGTCGGTGCTAGATCTGGTAGGCAAACAACTATCCTCAAAATTCATAACAGCTTAAAAATGAGAACGTACGAGTTTTACTTTAGACGTACCCGTCGGCTCTTTTGTGGGCCATATTCAGCATAATCAAATGCATCATAATGAGAATTGTATTTCTGTCCAATCTCATAGCGTAGGATATTAAATGCCTGAAACATCATTATTTCTCAGATAATTTAGAATCACCCAAAATTTGAAACATTTACAAATTCACCAAAATAAAAGGCAAGGAAAGATAATATTTATAGTCTAGATGTACAAGAACATTGATTTTAAAGGTGTTTAAAATTGTTTTCCCCTTTCTTTTAGTTAAAGTTTATTATGGTTGATTAAAGGCTAAGGCAACATGCCAATACCTCTAAACTATACTTAAAGCCTAGTTAAAAGTTTCGATTGCACCTAATCAAAAGGAAAATTGAATATTACAAATTTCAAAAATCATAGTAGGTATCATTATTTGTACGCATCGGTGACCCTATTATTTTAATAAATAGAAGACAACATAGAAAATTTAGTTCAAATTCACTGGCAACAAGAAGAATATGGACTATTACTTTGTTAGAGAAGGAAAGAATAAAAAACTCTCCAACTCAATCTTTTCATTGGCAACAACACAAATGTGTCGTTGAACAATCGGAGATTCCTTTGTACAAATGTACGGAATCAAACATCACAGGCATCAAACAAAATGTTTCCTGCCAACCATGAAGAACAAATTTACCGTTAGAAATGGTACAAATTTATAAAATGATTCTTCGAATTTCAATTCACCCATCCCACCAATACGTTTAAGTTTAATATATGATCATCAGAAGCTATGATAACAAAATGATCTCGATACTAGGAGGATGGATACTAATATTATCAAAAGAAAAACAATAAACTTTCGTAATCTTAATAAAATATTTATAAAGCTTTTTATTTTGCCCTTACTTTTACGTCAAGATAAAAACATATGTAAACTAATTAAAAATTAAGTAAAAATATCAGAATAAATAAAAAATAATAGTTAATATTATCATACATTTTGAAAAGAACACTTAAACAAAAAAGTTTCAAAGATTCGATCGTCAAAAGAAAAAAGGTATATAGAAAAACATTATCTCTCCTCTGCAACTTCAACACGATGAACAATCTATTAATAGTGTGTTTGTTGTTTAATTCCATTCAATTGAACCCACTAGCGGATCAAAGGGGAGCCTCGGCCCTCGAACCCATCTTCGTGGGATCCACCGTTTCCAACATCTTCGTTTGCTAGCAGAGACAAGATTTAGTGTTGTGTGATTAGGGAGAATGCATAGTGTTTACCTACGTACAAGGTGAGGGTGGTGCACTACTACTCCTGTGGGAGGAAGAGAAGCTAATCCATATTGACTCGATGTATGGAGAATGGACGTAAGTGGTTTTATATGAAGATTAGACACTAAAACTACGCAGTTCGAGTATATTATTTTGGATTCCAAATTATTGCTTAAGATTCACCACCAATTGAACCTACTTCCGGTTCAATTCAATCCAATTTAACACCCACATTGCTTGGAAAGTGCAAAACTTCCATTCAACACCAATCTAACGAACACCTAAATACTGAAACAAGAAAGGATCAATCCAACTAAGCACCATACAAACCCTTAGTACTCTCAACTCTGCTTCATTTCCCACATTTAGTCTTAACATTAACTGAACTTTGAGCCAACAGAAGCACCCGATGTTAATCCATTTTGTGTGGGGGATATGATAAAGCAGAAGTATGGCAAGCAACAAACTAACATTCACCAAGCATTATTCTAGAGAATTGAAAGGTAAAATAAGGTTACGCAAAAGCACCAGTGTGCACCTATTAAAGAAACAATTTGGTAACGTACCTGATGTATTTTCTTTGACTAAAGCCATTAAGGAGAAAGTTGAAACAAAGAACAGGTTTTGCAGAAAATATAGAAAATGACACCGAAAGGAAAAAAGTGGCTTATTTAAGAAGAAAAATCCGGATACCAACTAATAGGGTTCGATTGGTTACTTGTGCAAAAAGCCTTTTCTCTTCCCTTATAATTAGTGCTTTGGAGAAGTAATAGATATGATGAATGATACTAGTTTTACTAGAGATGAAAAGCTGCTGAAAATTAACAGTTTTTACTTTTTATTACAGATACAAATTCAAACAATCGATTAACTAAAGCATAAAAAAAATAAGAAAATTCATTTTAGTAAATGAGATTAACAAGCATTTTCAAAATGCCCTTTCTGCAGAGCGAGACAGCCAGTTGAGTAGGGATGTTACCTCTCCATGAGTTCTAGGAATTGTTGTTGCTTTGGCAATTTTCTCCTCAACGGCATATAAAGTCCCCGTTTCATCCTCGGAAGCACTCATAAAAACACCATAGCTGTTAAAAGAAGAATGTAGACATAAGCTCACAATATGACTTTATATTACATAATGTGCACCTTTGGATTTTAGGAGAAGAGGTCCTCATAACCATAATCGCCAATTCTACCATGGGCCAGATCATTTATCTTAATTAGACTGTATTTATAACAGAGAGTCTCAGGAATTGAAAATCCCTCAGATTACTTGAGGATACCTTTTAAAGGAATTAGTTTAAATCATAATAAATTTATAAAACCTATCATCTAAGAACTACATGAGACTTTACGTTATACTATCTTCAAGCAGATAAGAGGTCAAGATTCAGGAAATCAAAACAAGTTGCGATGATATCTTGCCTATAAAGTTCGCAGTCTTGGTTAGAGGCAAGGAATATGAGAGCATATATAAAGGAATCGAACAGATTCCATCTAATTTCTCAGAACTTGAAAATCTGTCAGGTTCACCATAATCCCAAACAGAATCAATCATGCACGTTAGCTTTATTATCTTAGCCATTCCAGGACTAGTCTTTCTTTTGACTTTTGGTGTAAGCATGCGATGTTGACCTTTTGGAAGAATTTGTGATAAATCATACTCCTAGATTTAACATTCTACTTTATGCAGTTCATAATGAAGGCAGACAATTAAGTATTCCACTACACATTACCTTGTTCTGATTCCCTTTGTATTCTCCTCCGTTTCTCCCTTACGTAACGCCAATGTGGATGGCTTGAGTCCTGCCCTTGCCATTTTAATTATGCTTTCACATTGTTGTGCACTCGCAAAATTAGGAAAATACAGAGCGCGGGGGTACCAGCTCAAAACCTAAGGACCACAAATCAAGGACACATTTATTCGAAACTCAAAGCTCAACTGCTCAAGTAGATCCTCCAACAGAATCGTATGCTCAACATTATCGCATTCACGCAACAATTGAAATTATAAATGCGATCATCTCATAAACGTCTATGAAATCAAAGTATTAACGTAAATTCACCATAATAAACTAATCTAAAGATATTGCACTATTTCAAACAGATGAAAGGCAGATTTTATCTACCCTAGCAGAAGAACATTTCAGCAAAAAAAAAATAAAATTGCGTAGCATGAAGCAACGCAATCGCGCACCTGAAAAGGAATCAACGTAAAGGAATCGTCTCCGGATTCTCCAGCTTGCAACAATTGATACTCGGTCTCCTCCTCCGTCGATTTTTCAGTTAACCTCGCTCTCGCTCTCGGCATCAGCCTCAGGTCGTATTCACGTTCCTGCAAATTCCAGCGATCTGTTATTTCAAATACTTTCCACCGAAACAAAACAAAATCGAAGAAAAAAGAGCTTAATATACAGAAAAACAACGTGATTAGGATTGTTGTGAGGAAAAACCTGAGAGTGAGAAAAGAGACTGGAAGCAGAGAATCCAGCGAGAAAGAAGAAGATGCCTATAAGGAAGACGAAAGGCAACCCGAGCTTTTTCGTCCTCCAGTTCCATCTCCAATTTCCCTTAACCGTTTTGGTTTTCATGTGGATTTAAGTTATTCGAAGTGTAAAACGAATGCTAACTTATGCAGAGCAACTCTGAAAGATATAGCACTTGACCGATCCGCATCCGAAGTTGACTATGCTGCTCTTTCAGCTGCTAACTACCCTTTTCATAACGGATTTACAGCTGCTACACCGTGTTTGTGTCCACTGTTTACTGATTTGAATTTGCCTTACATCCAATCTTGATTATCAAATATGAATTAATAATTAATAATATATTCAATAACTAGTTAAATAATATTTAATTTATATCCGACACTGGTGTCTATAAAAAATAAAACAAAAGTTCTTTTTCAGACAAGCACTAAAATTCCGAATATTTAGCTTTCTAGAAATATACAAAGAAAATTATTTTATTTTTTTCCACGCATTTAGGTTTTTATTTGTTTTTATACCGATGAATTTTTTATTAATTTATTTAATTTTAATGAACTGGTTAATAGAGCTATTTATTCAATTAAGAAAAACTTGACCAAAAACGCATTTTTAGCCTTTCTATCCTAATAACTATAAATAATACCGCATCTGATTCTATGTATAAAAAGCAAATAATTAATTCACTATGAATAATAAAAGTATTTTAATTAATAATGACAATAACATGACATTTCAAACACGTCTTTACTATTATAGTACTTCACAGTGAATGGGTCTATTTCTTTATAAATAATAAATAAATATGTAATTAATAAACTTCGCAATAAATTAAAATATAAAAAATTAACTATGAGTGAGTTCAAAATATGTTATTATTTATATGATTAAGAGCATTTCCATTCCATAATTTATTTTGTGAACTTATAATTTAATTTTTATTTACTTTTTGTGAGTATAACTTTTGTTACGAAAAGACACTCTACACTTCTATTTCTTATATATATATAAAAAAAACTCAATAATGCAATTATAGTTTTAAAAATTCCTGCAACATAAAAAACTTCCAATTTTCTTCACAAAGGAGGCACTGAATACTTGTTTGTACTTTTAAGATATGAAGTATATTTTTTCTTCATTTATCCTTTTTTTTTATAAAATGGTGAGAGAATTAAATCAAAAGTATGGCATCAATTATAAATAAAATAATATGTTATTCTCTGTAAGAATAAACTAAAAATAAATATTTTTCAAATAAGACAATAAATAATCTAGAAATTATTTTTTCAACATGTATTGAATGTAAAGAATATATTTGTATTTCTAAATATTTTTATTAGTAACGAAATCTGATATTATTTTAACTACTTATAAAATTATTTACAACCGGTTTAGTAAGGTTTATATTTTTAAAAAAATAAAGAAAGAGTTTAACGATTACGTTAATATTATTTACTAACTGATGAAGTTTATATTTAAAGGAAATAAACAAAGAGTTTATAACATCTTCTAAGACATCGGTTTACAAAGCTCTTTCAATAATTATTTATTGTTTTATGTATAATGTGTACGATCTTTCCATTTATATTGGGTATTAATGAGAATGTGATAAAAATGTTAAATTTAAAAAAAAATAACTTTGGAAAATTATTTATATATAAAAAATAAAAGCCATGAAATAATTACTTACTTAACTAATTTAAAAAAAAATACAAAAATGCATTTAAAGTTTTCAGGAAGTTCACAATAAAAATTACTTTTCAAATGTGTGAAATTGAAACGTGGTTCAATTAATATTTGAAGTTTCACATTTTAATTCATGCATTAAACGTAGACATTAAATATTCACATTGATTAATGAAGTGAAATTATAATCTCTAAGTCATGCATTTTTCATGAACCAAAGTGTTCATAGCGTGGACGAGTTAAACCAATCTTTAAGTCATCCATAAGGAGAATTCTCCTTCCACACATGTTCTTCGTCTCTAGGATTCCTTTTTTCCTTTTTTTCACTGTTCATTCGGCATTGATACCTTTGTCGTGGAGTTGTAAGAAAATGTTAGAACATTGATTCTTTCAAAGTTGTGTCATGCATGTGGAGTTATCAGCATGCTTGTCCATGGCATTGACTTGCTGCACATACTGCGCAAATACTATTGAGTTCATTTTACTATTGGCACGTGAATTGGCTTGGAAAGCATCTAGCATTTTTAATCAAATCCAAAGGCCAATGATTTTAGCTATACATACACAAATTCCTCATAAACATACTTATGTGACATTGCCGACAAGTCCTCTACATTAGATTTCAAATTTTAATTGCGGTTCAACTTTGTTTAAGGTGTTTTTTTACTATCGTTACAAGATAAGGTAGTAAGGATAATTTAATTTATTATTTAATTGATTTTATAGTATATTATGATTTTCACGTTACATTATGACAATATTGATATTAATTAAATTAAAACATTTTTAAATAGTCCATTTTCGTCTTAAGTGTCCCATAGATCACCAGGTTAAAAATTTAATAGACCAAATTGGATTTGGCCACCTATTAGTCATTGTTTATATAAATAATAATAATTATTTACTCATAGTATTAGTTGAACACTAAAAACAAAAACTCATATATTTCATTTTTTTTTACTAAAAGCCATGTTAAAAAGATATAGTCTTATACGATGATCTCTATGTTGATAGACTAGTTGCCACCAGTGTTAAGAGTAAAGACTTAATGATTATTTGTGACCCGTTATTTGGTTTTTATTCACCCCAAAAGGAAAAGAAAATTCAACCAAACAATGATATCAAATACATTATGTTTTATAGAATATTTGATGTATATGGTATCATATTATTTAACTAACATTTCAAGTTATAGGTGAGGTTAAATATTCTTTATCTATCTTTATCGTACTTTGTATTATGAAGTTGATTTTAAAATAATGAGGGTGACATGTTATTTCTCCAATCATAAATATGACACTTTATACATATATTTATCCCTTCCAGAAAATCTTTTTAGTAAAGAGGTTGATGTGTTAGAGATCTCACATCGACTAGAAATAAAACATTTTAATAATTTATAGGTGAGAACAAACTTTACTTTACAAATTGATTTTGTAAGATTGAGTTAAACTTAAATCCTAAACTAGAGTCTATCCTAACAAAGTTAAGCGCCATATCGATCACCCGCTATTAGGTCACCTTTAAATATATAGTTTCACGTATGAGTTGGGAAGTCTAGAATTGATGAAGATGCGTTAAAAATTTCACATCAACTATATATAAGATTTTTTAATAATTTATAAGTTAGTGTAAATCTCACTTGATAAATTAGTTTTATAAAGTTAAATTAGACTTAAAGTTTACTTTTTAAGATAATATATACATAATGTTTAAAAAAAATTCTTTTAAAATGTTTTAATTTCATTATTTACATGTTTTATTATTAATCTTGATATCTCAATAATATTTTTTATCATGGTCTCAACTAACATAAAGGATGTATGTCGTACACGTAACTTAATTAAGTGCAAACATAGGAGATTGTTATACATAATACAATTACCACTTTGATGACCTTAATTCTAAATGCTGACATTTCTCTTATGAATTATGAATCATGTGTTATGTATTTTCTAATTGTAGCGTTTCATTAAGTTTATTGATTTATAAAACAACAAGAGTGTTAGAGCACAGTGTAAAACAATTATCATAATCGAATAATTCATAAAAATAACATGAAAATTGGCATTTTTATAAATTCAGTATGTTATATATCATATGCATCAATTATTTAACTACATCTTAAAAAATATAAAAACCTGAATATAACTTAAAATATATATATATATATATATATATATATATATAAATACAT
>Ga0123340_1001847_pt1 | contig 18323 bp, 24 predicted proteins | sample SirMexnodulemix_FD_89961 | JGI IMG/M metagenome (GOLD analysis project Ga0123340, IMG submission 89961) | Root nodule microbial communities of legume samples collected from Mexico - Siratro Mexico nodule mix | ecosystem: Host-associated > Plants > Roots > Nodule | place: Mexico: Nepantla... | reverse complement strand
TTGGTTCGGTTCTATTAAGTTTGGTTTTGGTTTTGATTCGATTTGGTTGGGCTCGGTTCGGTTCGGGTCAGTTGGGTTTAGTTTGGTTTGGTTAGGTTCTATTCAATTTTGTTCGGTTTGGTTGGGTTTGGTTAAGTTGGGTTCGATGCGGTTTTGTTGGGTGCATTTTGGTTTATGTCCGGTACAGATCTATTCGTTCTGGTTTGGCACATTTTAGATAGGAGCGATTCGATTTAGTTTTGTTTGGTCCAGTTGGGTTAGCTTTGGCTCAGTTTGGTTCAATTTGGTTTAGTTTGGTTAAGTCCGGTTTAGATCGGTTTGGTGTGGTTGGGTTCGGTTCAGTTTAGTTGGGTTTACTTTGGGTTGGTTTGGTTGGGTTTGGTTTGGTTTGATTCGGTTCGGTTTACTATAGTTTGGTTTGGTTCAGTCCAGTTTAGTTTGGTCCGATTTGGTCTAGTTCGGTTTGATTTGGTGTTGTTGCGTTGTGTTTCGTTTGGGCTGGTTTGTTTTTATTTGGTTGGGGTCAGTTTGGTTTGGTTCAGTTTAGTTTAGTCTGGTTCGATTAGGTTGGATTTGGCTGGGTCCGATCCGATTCGATTGGACTGAGTCTTCTTTGGTCTAGTTTGGTTTGGTCTGGTTTCGTTTGATCAGGTTCGGTTGGGTTTGGTTAGGTCTGGTTTGGTTCGGTTTGGTGTGGTATGGTTTGGTTTGGTTCAGTTTGAATGGTTTTCGGTTGGGTTTGGTTAGGTTTGCTTTGGTTTGATTCGATTCAGTTTGGTTGGGTTTTATTCGATGGGGTTCGATTCGGTTTGGTGAGGTTAGATTTGGTCTGGTTGGGTTTGGTTGGTTTTGGTTAGGTTCGGTTCGGTTGAGCTCGATGTGGTTTTGTTCTGTTTGGTTCGCTTAGGTTTGGTCTAGTTCGATTTGGTCTGGTTAGGTCTGGTTCGGTTCGGTCAAGTTTAGTTAGGTCTGGTTTAATTCGATTTGGTTCAGTCCGGTTAGGGTTCGATTCGGTCGGGTTCGGCTTGGTCTGGTTCAGTTTTGTCTGGTTCGGTTTGGTCTGGTTCGATTTTGGTCTGGTTCGGTTTGGTCTGGTTCGATTTTGGTCTGGTTCGGTTCGGTCTGGTTCTGTTCAGTCTGGTTCGGTTTGGTCTGGTTTAGTTTAGTCTGGTTTGGTTTGGTTTGGTTTGCTTGAGTTCGGTTGGGTTCGATTCGGTAGGGTTTGGTACGGTATGGTTTGGTTCAATGTAATTCGGTTTGGTACTGTTAGATTTGGTCTGGTTCGGTTTGATTAGGTTCAGTTGGTTTGGTTCGGTTCGATTCGTTCTGGTTCGGGTCAGTTTAGTTCGATTGGATTTGGTCTAGTCTGGTTGGATATAGTCTGGTTCGGTTTGATCTGGTTCGTTTTGGTCTATTTTGCTTGGGTTCGATTCGGTCTGATCTGGTTTGCTTGGCTTCGGTCTGGTCTGGTTCAGTCAAATCTGGTTAACTCCAATCTGGTTAGGTTCAGTCTGGTTCGGTTCGGTCTGGTTCGATTTGGTCCGGTTTGGTTCAGTCCGGTCTTGTTCAGTTCGATTTGATTTGGTCTGGTTTGGTTCGATCTGGTTAGGTTCAGTCCATTCCGGTTAAGCCCGATCTGGTTTGGTCAGGTCTCTTTCGATTTGGTTTAGTCTGGTTCGATTCGATTTGTTCTGGTTCGTTTCAGTTTTGTGTGATTCGGTTCGTTCTGGTCTGGTTCGGTTCGTTTGGTATGATTCGGTCTGGTTCGCTTGGGTTTGGTTCGGTTTGGTCTAATTCGGTCTGGTTCGGTTAGGGTTTAGGGTTTTGATCCGATCTCTTTCGATTCAGTTCAGTCTGTTTCGATTCGATTCGTTCTGGTCTGGTTCGGTTTGGTCTGGTCTGGTTTGGTCAAGTCCAGTTTGGGTCTGATTCGGTTAGTTTTGCTTCGGTTCGGTCTAGTCTGGTTCGGTTCGGTCTGGTTTGGTTCTGTCCAGTTCGATTTGGTTCGTTTTGGTTCAGTCTAGTTCGATTTGGTTCGTTTTGGTTCATTTCGGTTTTGTCTGGTTCAGTTCATTCTGGTCTGGTTCAGTTCGGTCTGCTCTGGGTCTGTTTGGTCTTGTTTGGTCTGGTCCGGTTCGGTCTGGTCTGGTACAGTTAGGTATAGTCCAGTTCGGTCTGGTTCGATTTGGTCTGGTCCAGTTTTGTCTTGTTCGGCTCGATCTGGTCTGATTCGGTTCGGTCTTGTCTGATTCGGTTCGGTCTTGTCTGATTCGGTTTGGTCTGGTCTGGTTCAGTTCGGTCTGGTCCAGTTCGGTCTGGTCTGGTTCAGTTCAGTCTGGTCTGGTTCGCTTGGGTTCGGTTTGGTTTGGTTTGATTCGGTATGGTTCGGTTAGGTTTGCTTCAGTTCGGTTTGGTCTAGTCTAATTTAGTCTGGTTTCGTTGTGGGCTGGGTCGGTTCGGTTCGATCTGGTTCGGTCTGGTCAGTCTGGTTTGGTGCGGTCCATTCCATTTAAGCTCGGTCGGATTGGGTCCAGTCTCTTTTAATTTGGTTGAGTATGGTTTGATTTGTTCTGGTTTGTTTCAGTTTTGTCTGGTTCGGATCGTTCTGGTCTGTTTCGGTTCGGTCTGGTTCGGTTCGGTCTGGTTCGGTACGGTCTGGTCTGGTCTGGTTCAGTTCAGTCTTGTTTGGTCTGGTTCAGTTTGGTCTGGTCTGGTTCGGTTCGGTTCAATTTGGTTTGGTTCGGTTCGGTTCGGTTTGGCCTGATTTCGTTGTAACCTGGTTCGGTTTGGTCTGGTCTGGTTCGGTCCGTTCTGGTGTGGTCTGTTCTTGTCTGGTTCGGTCTAGTTTAGTCTGGTTCGGTTCGGTTCAATTTTGGTATGGTCCGGTTCTGTTCAGTTAGGTTTGGTCTGGTTTCGTTGTGGCCTGGTTCGGTTTGTTCTGGTTTGGTTTGGTGTGGTCCGATTTGGTTTGGTCAACTTCAGTTCGGTCTGGTTTGGTTCGGTTATGTTCAGTCTGGTCCAGTTCGGTTCAGTTTGGTTTGATTGGTGTGATTTGGTTCAGTTCGGTGTGGTCTGGTTTGGTCTGGTTCGGTTCGGTTAGGTTCGATTTGGTCTCGTTCGGTTTGGTCTGGTTTCATTATGGCTTGGTTCGGTTCGGTCTGGTTCGGTTTAGTCTGGTTTCGTTGTGGCTTGGTTTGGTGCAGTTCAGTTCGGTCTGGTCCGGTCCAGTCTGGTCTGGTTTGATTTGGTTTGGTTTCGTTATGGCCTAGGTCGGTTCGGTCTGGTCTAGTCTGGTTCGGTTCGGTCTGGTGTAGTCTGGTTCGGTTCAGTTCGGTTTGGTATGGTCTGGTCTAGTTCGGTTCGGTTCAGTTTGGTTTGGTCTGGTCTGGTCTAGTTCGGATTGGTCTGGTCTAGTTCGGTTCGGTTTGGTCTTGTCTGGTCTGGTCTGGTTTGGTTCGATTTGGTCTGGTCTGGTTTGGTTCGGTTCGGTCTGGTTGGGTCTAGTTTCATTGTGGCCTTGTTTAATTTGGTTTGGTTCAGTTCGGTTCGGTCTGGTTTGGTTCGGTTCGGTTTAGTTTGGTCCGGTTTGGTTCGGTCTAGTTTCGGTCTGGTCTGGTTCAGTTTGGTTCTGTTCGGTCTGGCTCGGTCTAGTTTGGTTTGGTCTGGTTTGGTTCGGTCTGGTTTGGTTCGGTTCGGTCTAGTTTGGTTCAGTTCGGTTCGGTTCGGTTCAGTCTATTCCGTTCGGTCTGGTTTGGTCCAGTCCGTTCTGGTTCGATCCGATCTGGTTCGGTCCGGTCTGATTCGGTCCGGTTTGGTTCCGGCCAATCCGGTTTGGTTCGGTCCGATCTGGTTCGGTCCGGTTCGGTTCAGTCCGGTCTGGTTCGGTTTGGTTTATTTTGGTTTGGTTCGATCTGGCCTTGTTTGGTCTGGTCTGGTTTGGTTTGGTTTGGTTCGGTCTGGTCTGGTCTGGTTCGGTTTTTTCTGGTTTGGTTCGGTTCAGAAAAAATCTGGTTCGGTTAGGTTTGGTCTAGTCTGGTCTGGTTTGGTCTGGTCTGGTTGGGTTCGGTCTGGTCTGGTTCGGTCCATTCTCGTCCTGTTCGGCCCGGTTTGGTCTGGTGTGGTCCGGTTTGGTTCGGTCCGATTTGGTGTGGTCCGGTTTGGTCTGATCTAGTTCGGTCCGGTTCGATTCGGTCTGGTCCTATCTGGTTTGGTCCGTTATGGTTTGGTCGGGTCCGATCTTGTTCGGTCGGGTCCGGTTTGGTTCGGTCTAGTCTGGTTCGGTCCAGTTCTAGATCGGTCCGGTCTGGTTCGGTCTGGTCTGGATCGGTCTGGTCTGGTTCGGTCCGGTCTGGTTTGGTCTAGTCCGGTTTAGGGATTTGGGTTTGGTTCGGTCTGGTCCGGTTTAGTTTGGTTTTGTTTCGTGGTAACGTGGTTTGGTTTGGCTTGGTCCGGTTAGGTTTGGTGGGGTTCGGTTCGGTTTGGTGTGGTTCGGTTCGGTCTGGTTCGGTTCGGTTCGGTCTGGTTTGGTCCGATCTGGTTCGTTCCGGTCTGGTTCGCTCCGATCTGGTTCGGTCCGGTCCGGTCTGGTTCGGTCCGATCTAGTTCGGTCCGATCTGGTTCGGTTCGGTCCGGTTCGGTTCGATCCGGTTCAGTCCAGTCTAGTTCGGTCCGGTGTAGTTCGGTTTGGTTTGGCTCAATCTTGCCTCATTTCGTTTGGCCTGGTGTGGTTCGGTTCGATCTGGTTCAGTTCGGTCTGGTTCGGTCTGATCTGGTTCAGTCTGGTCCTGTTCGGTCCGGTGTAGTTCAGTTTGGTTTGGTTCGGTTTGGTTCGATCTGGCCTCGTTTGGTTTGGTCAGGTTCGGTTTGGTTCGGCCTGGTTCGGTTTAGTCTGGTCTGATCTTGTTCGATTTGGTCTGGTCTGATCTTGTTCTGTTCGTTCTGGTTTGGTTCGATTCGGTCTGGTTCGATTAGGTTTGTCCGGTCTGGTCTGGTTCGGTTCAGTTCGATTTGGTCCGGTCTGGTCTGGTTCGGTCTGTTCTGGTCCGATTTGGTCCGGTTTGGTTTGGTGCGGTACGGTCTGGTCCGGTCTGGTTCGGTCTCATCCGGTTTGGTTCCGTCTCGTCCGGTTCTATGCGATCTGGTCTGGTCTGGTTTGATCTGGTTCGGTTCGGTCCAATTCAGTTCAGTTCGGTCCGATCTGGTTCGGTTCGGTCTGGTTCAGTCCGGTCCGATCTGGTTCAGTCCGGTCTTGTTTGGTCCGTCCCGGTTTGGTCTGGTTCGATATGGTCTCGTTCGGTCCTGTCTAGATTGGTCCGGTCTGATTCGTTCTGGTTTGGTACAGTTTGGTCTAGTGCGGTCCGGTCTGGTTCGGTCTAGTCTGGTCCGGTCTGGTTCGATCCGGTTCGGTTTGATCCGATTCAGTTCGATCCGGTCTATTTCGGTCTAGTCTGGTCCGATCTGGTTCGATCCGGTTCGGTTCGGTCTGGTTCGATTCGATCTGGTTCGGTCCAGTCTGGTGTGGTCCGTTCCGGTCTGGTCCGGTCCGGTCTGGTTCAGTCTGGTCTGGTTCGGTCCTGTCCAGTCTGGTCTAGTTCGGTATGGTGTCGTTCGGTCCTGTCTGGATCGGTCACGTTTGGTTCTGTCTGGTCTGGTTTGGTTGGCTCTAGTGCGGTCCGGTCTGGTTCAGTCTGGTCTGGTTCGGTTTGGTCTAGTGCAGTCCGGTCTTGTCTCGTTCGGTCCTGTCCGGTCCGGTCTGGTTCGTTTCGGTCTGGTTCGGTCCGGTCCGGTTTGGTTCGGTCCGGCCCGGTTTGGTCTGGTTCGGTCCGGTCTAGTTCGGTCTGGTCTGGTTCGGTTTGGTGTTGTGCGGTCCGATCTGGTTCGGTTTGGTGTAGTGCGTTCCGATCTGGTTCGTTCCGGTCTGGTTAGGTCTGATCCGGTTTGGTTCAGTCTGGTTCGGGTCGGTCCGGAACGGTCTGGTTCGTTCCAGTCTGATTCGGTCTGGTCCGATTTGGTTCAGTCTGGTTCGGTTCGGTATGGGTTCGGTTCTATGTTCTTGCTTTTCTCCCTACACTTCTTGATTGCCTTTATTCACTGCTGCCATCTTTAAAAATTAACTGGATTAAAATCATTTCATACTGTTAATCATACTCTGAACATCTGTTTACATAATCTACTGCGATTCTGGATTGTGTGTAATATACTGGATTGTGTTTATACATATTAAATCTGGGTTAGCACAATCTTACATTGTAAACTGATTTCTGGGTTTAACTGAATTCTGGGTTTAACTCTGATATATTCCGTTGTGCTCAATCGATTGTTTACCTGACAGTTCAGAATTACACAGTCAATCGATTGAATAAAGAATTTGCATTCTCTACTTCAAGAATAAATTAGATTTGCGAAAAGTTTTCAAAGTTCAATTCACCCCCCTTTTGAACTCGGTCTAAACCTTATTTTACAACCACAACAAAACCAAACCAAACCAAACCAAACCGAACCGAACCAGACCAAACCAAACCAAACTGAACCGAACCGAACCGAACCAAACCGAACCGAACCAGACCAGACCAGACCGAACCAAACCAGACCAGACCAGACCGAACCAAACCAGACCAGACCAGACCGAACCGAACCAGACCATAATGACACAAGACCGAACCGAACCAAACCAAACCAAATCGAACCGAACGAGACCAGACCGAACTGAACCGAATCAGACCAAACCGAAGCGAACTGAATCGAACCGGACCAGACTGAACCGAACCAGAACAAACTGAACCAGGCCACAACAAAACCAGACCAAACCGAACTGGACCAGACCAAACCGAACCGAACCAGACTAGATCGGACCGAACCCAACCAGAGTAGAGCAGACCAAATCGAACCAGACCAGAACAAACCCGGCCACAACGAAATCATACCAAAACGAACCGAACCAAAACGAACCAGACCAAACTGAATCGAACCAGACCAGACTGACCCGAACCAGACCAGACCGAACCGAACCAGACCGACCCGAACCAGACCAGACCGAACCGAACCAGACCAGACCGAACAAGACCGGGCTTAACCGAACTGAACCAATTCGAACCAAACGAAACTGAACTAAATCGGAGCCAAGCGAACCAAACCGAACAAAACGACACTAGACCAGACCGGACCGAACCCAAGCGAAATGGGCCAAAACGAACTAGACCGTACCGAACCAGACTAGACCAAACCCAATCGATCCAGACTGACCCAAACCAGAACAAACCGAACCGACCCAGACCAAACCAAAACAAACCAGACCAAACCAAACCAGACCGAATTGAGCCAGACCGAACCGAACCGAACCGGACAGAACTCTAGTCTGGTTCAGTTCAGTTCGGTTTGGTTTGGTTTGGTCTGGTATGGTCTGTTCTGGTTGGGTTCTGTTCGGTTTGGTCTAGTCTGGTTCGGTTCGGTTCGGTTTGGTCTGGTCTGGTCTTGTTCGGATCGATTCGGTCAGGTCCGGTTCGGTCCTGTCTGGTTTCATTATGGTCTGTTTTGGTTCAGTTCGGTCTGGTCCGGTTCGGTTTGGTTTGCTCTAGTCCGGTTCGGTCAAGTCCAGTTTGGTCTGGTCTATTTTGGTTCGGTTCGGTCTAGTCCGGTCCAATCAAGTCCTGTTCGGTTTGATCTGGTCTGGTCTGGTTCGGTATGATCTGGTTCGGTTTTGTCTGGTTCGGTCCGGTCTGGTTCTGCCTGGTCCGGTCTGGTTTGGTTCATTCGGTTCGGTCTCGTCTGGTTTGATTCGGTTCGGTTCAATTTGGCCTGGGTAGGTTCGATTCGTTTTGGTCTAGTTCTGCTTGGTTCAGTCTGGTCTAGTTCGGTTCGGTCTGTTCTGGTTCGGTTCGGTCTAGTCTGGTTCAGTCTGGTGTGGTTCGGTCCGTCCGATCCGGTTTGATTCGGTCCGGTTTGATTCGGTCCGGTTTGGTTTAGTTCGGTTCGGTCCGGTCTGGTTTAGTTGGGTTTAGTTTGGCTCAGTTTGGTTCAGTTTGGTTCGGTTCAGTTCGATCTGGTCTAGTCTGGTCCGGTTCAGTTCGGTTTGGTCTGCTTTGTCTGGTTCGGTTCGGTTTAGTCTGGTCTGGTGTGGTCTAGTTCGGTTCGATTAGGTTTGGTTTGGTCATCTTTGGTTCTGTTCGGTTCGGTTTGGTCTGGTCTGGTCTGGTTTGGTTCAATTCGGTTTGGTCTAGTATGGTCTGGTGTGGTTCGGTTCGGTTCGGTTTGGTTCAGTTCGGTTTTGTTTTGGTATGGTCTGGTGCGGTTCGGTCTGGTCTAGTTTTCGTCTGGTCTAGATCGGTTCGGTTCGGTCTGGTTTGGTCCGGTCTGGTTTGGTTCGGTCTGGTCTGGTCTGGTCTGGTTAGGTTCGTTATGGTCTGGTTAGGTTCGTTACGGTCTGTTTCAGTTCGATCCGGTCTGGTCGAGTTTAGTTTAGTTCGGTCCAGTCTGGTTCGGTTCGGTCTAGTGTGGTTCGGTCCCGTCTGGTTCATTCCGGTCTGGTTTTGTTCGGTCCAATCCGATTCGGTCTAGTTCGCTCTGGTCTGGTTTGTTTCGATCTGGTTCGGTCCGGTCTGGTTTGGTTTGGTTCGGTCTGGTCTGGTCTAGTCCGATTCGGTTCGGTTTGGTCTGCTTTGTCAGGTTCGGATCGATTAGGTTCGGTTTTGTTTGGTCTAGTTCGGTTCGATTCGGTTTGGTATGGTCATCTTCGGTTCGGTTCGGTTCAATTTGGTCTGGTCTGGTCTGGTCTGGTTTGGTTCAATTCGGTTTGGTCTGGTCTGGATCGGTTTGGTCTGGTCTGGTCTAGTTCGCTTTGGTCTGGTCTGGTCTGGTTTGCTTTGGTCTGGTCTGGTCTGGTTCGCTTTGGTCTGGTCTGGTCTGGTTCGGTTCGGTTTGGTCCGGTTCGATTCGTTCTGGTCCGATTCGTTTCTGTTTGGTCTGGATTCGTTGTGGCCTGGTTCGGTTCGTTCGGTGTCGTCTGGTTTGATTCGATTCAATCTCGTCTAGTCTGGTTTGGTTCGGTTCGATTTGGTCTGCTCTGTCTGGTTCGTTCGGTTTGGTCTGGTCTGGTCTGGTCTAGTTCGGTTCGGTTCGGTTCGATTTGGTCTAGTCTAGTTTGGTTCGGTTTGGTCTGGTCCAATTCGGTTCGTTCTGGTCCGTTTCGGTTCGGTCTGGTCTGGAGTCGTTGTTGCTGGTTCGATTCGGTTCGGTCTGGTCAGGTTCGGTTTGCTTTAGTCCGGTTCGGTCAAGTCCTGTTTGGTCTAGTCATGTTTTGTTCGGTTTGGATCGCTTTTGATTGATTTAGTTCAGTTTGGTTTGGTTTGAAGGGGTTCAGTCCGGTTAAGCCCGGTCTGGTTTAGTCCGGTCTGGTCTGGTCTGGTTCGGTTCGGTCTGATCTGGTCTGATTCGTTTAGGTTCAGTTTGGTCTGGTTAGGTTCGATTCATTTTGGTCTAGCTTTGTTGTGCCCTAGTTCGGTCTGGACTAGAGTGGTTCGATTCGGTCTGGTTTGGTTCGGTCTGGTCTAGTCTGGTCCGGTTCGATTCGGTTTGGTCTACTCTGGTCTGGTTCGGTTCGGTTCAATTTTGTCTACTCTGGTTCGGTTCGGTTTGGTTTGGTCTGATCTGATCTGGTCTGGTCTGGTTCGTTTTGGTTTGGTCTGTTTCGGTTTTGTTCGGTTCGGTTTGGTCTAGTCTGGTCTGGTCTGGTTCGGTTTGGTTTGGTTTGGTCTGGTTCGGTTTGGTTTGGTCTGCTTCGGTTCGGCTCGGTTCGATTCGGTTTGGCCTGGTCTGGTTCGGTTCAGTTTGGTTTGGTCTCGTCTGGTCTGGTTCAGTTTGGTCCAGTTCGGTTCGGTCTGGGCTGGTTTCGTAGTGGCCTGGTTCGGTTCGGTTCCGTCTAGTTCGGTTCGGTTTGATTTGATCTGGTCTGGTCATGTTCAGTTCAGTTCGGTTTGGTCTGGTCTGGTACGGTTCGGTTCGGTTTGGTCTGGTATGCTCTGATTTGGTTCGTTTCGGTTTGGTTTGGTCCGGTTTGGTTCGGTCTGATCTGGTTCAGTTTTGTGTGGTCTGGTATGGTTCGATTTGGTCTGTTCTTGTTCGGTTGGTTCTGGTCTGGTTCGGTTCGGTCTGGTTCGGTTCAGTCTGGTTCAGTTTGGTAATGTCCGGTTTGTTCTGGTTCGGTGCGGTCCGGTCCAGTTTGCTTCGTTCCGTTCTGGGTTGGTGCGGTCCGGTCGGGTTCGGTCGTGTTCGATTTGGTCCGGTTTGGTTCTGTTCGATTCGGTTCGATTTGGTCTGTTTCGGTACGGTTCAGTTTGGTTTGGTTTGGTCTAGTTTCGTTGTGGCCTGGTTTGGTTCTGTCTGGTCCGTTTCGGTACGGTTTAGTCTGGTTTCGTTATGGCCAGGTTCAGTTCGGTTTGGTTTGGTATGGTGCGGTTTTGTTCGGTTCAGTCTGGTTTCGGTATAATCTGGTTCGGTTTGGTCTTGTCTAGTGTCCATATGGTCGGGTTCGGTTCGGTTCTTTCCGGTCTGGTTTGGTCCAGTCTGGTCTAGTTTGGTTCGGTCTTGTCTGGTTCGGTTTTGTTTGGTCTGGTTCGATCTGGTTTAGTTCAGTCTGGACTGTTTCAGTTCCGTTTGGTTCGGTTCGTTTTGGTGCGGTCCGGTCCGGTCAGGTTCAATCCGGTCGAGTTTTGTTCGGTCCGGTCGGGATCGATTCGGTCTGGTTCCGTTCGGTTCGGTCCTGTCCGGTCTAGTTTGGTCCTGTCCGGTCTAGTTCGGATTGGTCCGGTAACGTCTGGTTCGGTCTTATTCGGCCTGGTCCGGTCTGGTATGGTTCAGATTGGTCCGGGCCAGTCTGGTCCGGCCTGGTTCGGTTCGGTTCGGTTCGGTCTGGTTCAGTTCGGTCTGGTTCGGTTCGGTTTGGTCTGGTATGATTCGGATTGGTTCGGTCTGGTCTTGTTCGGTTCGTCTCGTCCGGTTCGGTTTGGTCAGGTCGGGTTCGGTGCGGTCTGGTACGATTCTGTTCGGTTCGGTCTGGACCGGTCTGGTTCGGTTTGGTTCGGTCTGGTCGGGTTCGGTTCAGTCTGGTCGGGTTCGGTGCGGTCTAGTCCGGTTCGGTTCGGTCTGGTCTGATTCGGATTGGTCTGCCATGTCTGGTCCGGTTCGGTTCGGTCTGGTTTGATTCGGATTGGTCTGGTCCGGTCTGGTTCGGTTCGGTAAGGTCTGGTATGATTCAGATTAGGTTCGGTTCGGTTCGGTCTGGTCTGGTTCGGATTGGTTTGGTCACATCTGGTTCGATCTTATTCTGTTTGGTCCGGTCTGGTATGGTTCGGATTGGTCCGGGCCAGTCTGGTTCGGTCTGGTTCAGTTCGGTTCGGTCTGGTCCGGTTCGGTTCGGTCTGGTCTAGTCTGGTTCGGTCCGGTTCAGTTCGGTCTGCTTCGGTTCGGTTCGGTCTAGTCCGGTTCAGTTCAGCCTGGTCTGATTCGGATTGGTTCGGTGCGGTCTAGTTCGGATTGGTCCAGTCACATCTGGTTCGGTCTTATTCGGATTGGTCCGGTCCGGTCTGGTTCGGATTGGTCCGATCCGGATTGTTCCGGTTCAGTCTGGCTAGGTCCGGTTAGGTCTGGTTAGGTCCGGTTAGGTCTGGTATGATTCGGATTGGTCCGAGCCGGTCTGGTCCGGTGTGGTTCGGTTCGGTCTTGTCCGGTCTGGTTTGGTTCGGTCTGGTTCGGTCTGGTTTGGTTCGGTTAAGTCCAGTTCGGTTCGGTTAAGTCCAGTTCGGTTTGATATGGTTTGGTCTGGTTCGGATGGGTTCGGTCCGATTCGGTTCTGTTCGGTCCGGTCCGGTTCGGTTCGGTCCGGTCCGGTTCGGTCTGGTCCGGTTCGGTCTGGCCCGGTTCGATTCGGTTTGGTTCGGTCCGATATGATTTGGTTTAGTTTGGTTCGGTATGATTCGGTCTGGTTTGGTTCGGATGGGTTTGGTCGAGTTCGGTCTGATTCGGTTCGGGCCGGTTCGGTCTGGGCCGGTTCTTTCTGGCCCGGTTCGGTTCTGTCTGATTCGGTTCGGTCTGGTCCCATTCATTCTGTCCTGTTCGGTCTGATCCGACTCAGTCTGGTTCGGTTCGGTTTGGTCTGGTTCGGTTCGGTCTGATTCGGTTCAGTCTGCTTAAGTCCGGATTGGTCCGGTCCTGTCTGGTTCGGTTTGGTCCGGTTCGGTCAGATTCAGTCCGTTGCGGTTCGGTTTGGTCTGGTATGTTCCGGTTCGGTCTGGTCGGTTCGGTCATGTCTGATTCGGTCTGGTTCGATTAGGTTTGCTTTGGTTCATTTCGGTCTATTTTGGTTCAGCCCGGTCCGGTTCAGTTTTGTTTGTGAAATGGGATTTGCTCCCATTTATAAACTGTTAGAAAACCTCATTTCTAATAGATGTGGGACCTTTGCAAATTATTAAAGGTAGGTATGAAAGGTTATGGAGATCCACACCGAACTTACTTTGGGATGTTCGTTCTCTCTGGTATTGAAGCTTTAGGAGGTGTATGAGCTATCATTACAAAGATAATTTTACCCTCTTTCCATTGTTCTAGGTTGGGTGCATTTATGAAATGATTTGGTCACCCAAAATCACCTCGAAAGTAGTGCCCCAAATTGGTTTCTAGGCATCACATAAAATCAAAAACGTGGTCTTGAGGGTTACTTTGGGATGTTCGTTCTCCCTGGTATTGAAGCTTTAGGAGGAGGTGTATGAGCTATCATTAGAAAGATAATTTTACCCTCTTTTTATTGGTCTAGGTTGGGTGTATTTATGGAATCATTTGGTCACCCAAAATCAGTTTCGTCTGGTCTTGTTTAGTTCGGTCTGGCCTGGTTCAGTTCAGTCTTGGTCGGTCCGGTACGATCTGGTCCGGTTCGGTCTGGTGTGGTCTGGTTTGATCTGGTCTAGTGCGGTTTGGTTTGGTTCGGCCCGGTGCGGCTCGTTCCGGTCTGGTTCGGTTCGGTTTGGTTCGGTCTGGTCCGGTTCGGTTTGGTTTGGTCTTGTCTGGTTCGGTCTTGTCCGGTTCGTGTTGGTCTGGTTCGGTTTGGTTTGGTTCGGTTTGGTCTGGTCTTGTCTGGTTTGGTCTGGTCTGGTTCGGTTCGGTTTGGTTTGGTTTGGTCTGGTCCAGTTGGTTCTAGTCTAGTGCGGTTCAGTTCGGTTTGGTCCGGGTCGGTCTGGTTCGGTTCGATTTGGCATAGGCTGTTTCGTTCTGGTCTGGTCTAGTTCATTCTGGTGTGGTCCGTTTCAATCTGGTCTGGTTCAGTTTCGTCTGGTCTGGTTTGGTTCGGTCTGGGTCAGTCCAATTCGGTCTGGTATGGTCTGGTTCAGTTCAGTTTGGTCTGGTTCGGTTCGGTCCAGTCCGATTCGGTCCTGGTCTAGTTCGGTTCGATTATGTCTAGTCCGGTTCGGTCCGGTCTGGTCCGGTATAGTCTGCTCGGGTCTGATCTGGTCCGGTGCCGTCTGGTCTGGTTCGATCTAGTTCAGTCCGGTCCGGTATGGTTCGGTTCGATTTGGTTCGGTCTGGTCCAGTCTAGTTCGATCTGGTCTGGTCTGGTCCGGTCAAGTCAGATTCAGTGGGGTTCGGTTTTGTCTGGTCCGGTCCGGTCTGGTTTGGCTTGCTCTGGTTCAATTTGCTCTGGTCTGGTCTGGATCGGTCTGGTTCTGGTTCGGTCTGGTTCCCTTCGGTCCAATCCGCTCCGGTTGGGTCTGGTCTGGTCAGGTCCATTCTGGTGCGGTGCGGTCTGGTCCAGTGCGGTTCGGTCCGATCTGGTCTGGTCTTGTCCAGTTTGGTCCGGTTGGCTCTGGTCTGGTTCGGGTTTGTTCGGTTTGGTCTGGTTCGATTCTGTCTGGTTTAGTTTGCTCTGGTTCGGTCTGGTAGGGTTCGTTTTGGTTCGGTCTGATTCGGTCTGGTCCGGTCTGGTTCGGTTCGGTTCCGTCTGGCCCGATTTGGTCTGGGTCGGTCTTGTTAGGGCTGGTCTGGTCTGATTCAGTTCGGTTTGGTTTGGTTCGGTTCGCTCCGGTCCGATTCGGTCCTGGTCTAGTTCGGTTCGGTTCGGTTATGTCTAGTCCGATTCAGTCCGGTCTGGTCCTGTACAGTCCGGTCGTGTCCGATCTGGTCCGGTGCCGTCCGATCCGGTTTGATCTGGTTCAGTCCGGTCTGGTATGGCTCGGTCTGGTCCGGTCCGGTCTGGTTTGGCTTGGTCTGGTTCAATTTCCTCTGGTCTGGTCTGGATCGGTGTGGTCTGGTCTGGTCCATTCCGGTGTGGTGCGGTCTGGTCCAGTGCGGTTCGGTCCGGTCTGGTCTGGTCTTGTCCAGTTTGGTCCGGTTTGTTCTGGTTCGATTCTGTCTGGTTAAGTCCGCTCTGGTTCGGTCTGGTCGGGTTCGTTTTGGTTAGGTCTGGTTGGGTTCGTTTTGGTTCGGTCTGATTCGGTCTGGTCCGGTCCAGTTCGGTTTGGTTCGGTTTGGTCTGATCTAGTGTGGTTCGGTTCATTTCGGTTTGGTCTGGTATGGTTTGGTTCGGTTCGGTTTAGGTTATTCTCTCCTGGTCCGGTTTGATTTGGTCCGGTTCGGTTCGGTCTGGTCTGGTTTCGTTGTGGCCGAATTCGGTTCGGTTCGGTTCAGTTTGGTTTGTATGGCCTGCTTTGGTTCGGTTCGGTTTGGTCTGGTTTCATTGTGGCCTGGTCCTGTTCGGTTCGGTTTGGTCTTGTCCGATTCGGTTTGGTTTCGCTATTGTCTGGTTCTGTTCGGTCTGGTCTAGTTTTGTTCGATTTGGTTTGGTTCGGTCTGGTCTGGTCTGGCTTGGATTGGTGTGGTCTGGTTCGGTTTTGTTTGGTCTAGTTCGGCCTGGTTTGATTCGGTTTGGTCTGGTCTGGTTTGGTTCATTCTGGTCTGGTTCGGTTCGGTCTGGTTTGGTTCATTCTGGTCTGGTTCGGTTCGGTCTGGTTTGGTTCGGTGCTGTCTAGTTTGGTTCGGTCCGGTCTAGTTCGGTTCGATCTGGTCTCTCCTGGTCCGGTTTGGTTTGGTCTGGTTCGATTCGGTCTGGTTTCGTTGTGGCCGCGTTCGGTTCGATTTGGTTCGGTTTGGTCCGGTTCGGTTCGGTTTGGTCTGGTCCGGTTCGGTTTGGTCTGCTATGGTCTCGTTCGGTTCGGTTTGGTGTGGTGTGGTTCAGTTCGGTTCAGTTTGGTTTATATGACCTGCTTTGGTTAGGTTCAGTTTGGTCTGGTTTCATTGTGGCCTGGTCCTGTTCGGTTCGGTTTGGTCTGGTCCAATTCGTTCTGGTTTCGCTATGCTCCGGTTTTGTTCGGTCTGGTCTAGTTTCCATCTCATCTGGTTCGGTTCGGTCTAGTTTGGTCTGGTTTGGTTTGGTTCGGCCTGGTCTGGTCTTGATCGGATTGGTCTAGTCTGGTTCGGTTTTGTTTGGTCTGGTTCGGTCTGGTCTGGTTTAGTTCATTCTGGTATGGATCGGTTCGGTCAGGTTTGGTTCGATCAGACCTGGTGCGGTCCGGTCTGGTTCGGTCTAGTCTTGTTCGGTCTGGTCTAGTCTAGTTCGGTCCGGTCCGTTCTGGTTTGGTCTGGTCCAATCTGGTGCGGTTCGGTCTGGTCTGGTTCGATCTGATTGGGTTTGGTCTGGTCTGGATCGGTTCGGTTTACTCTAGTTCGGTCTGGTTCGGTCCAGTCCGATTTGGTTCGGTCCCGTTCGAACTGGTGCGGTTCGATCTGGTCTGGTTCAGTCTGATCTGGTTCGGTTCGGTCTGGTTCGGTCTGGTCTGGTTCGGTTCGGTTTAGTCTGGTTCGGTTCTATTCGATTTGGTCCGATCCGGTTCGGTTCCGTTTAGTGTGGTTCGGTCCGGTCTGGTCAGGTCTAATTCGGTTCGGTTCAGTTTGTTCTCTTTAGGTTCGATTCATTTTGTTCTGGTTTCGTTGTGGCCTGGTTCGGTTCGATTCGGTCTGGTCTGGTCTCGTTCGGTTGGATCTGGTATGGTTCGGTTCGGTTTGGCATGGGCTGTTTCGTTCTGGTCTGATCAAGTTCGTTCTGGTCTTTTCCGTTTCAGTCTGGTCTGTTCAGTTTCGTCTGGTCTGGTCCGGTTCAGTCTGGCCCTGTTCGGTTTGGGTCAGTCCGGTTCGGTCTGGTCTGGTCTGGTTCGGTTCGGTTGGGTCTAATTTCATTGTGGCTTGTTTTTGTTCGGTTTGGTCTGGTCCGGTTCGGTCTGGTTTCACTATGGTCTGGTTCTGTTTAGTCTGGTCTAGTTTCTATCTGGTCTGGTTCGGTTCGGTCTGGTTTGGTCCGCTTTGGTCCGCTTTGGTCTGGTTCGATCCAGTCTGGTCTGGTTCGGTTTTGTTTGGTCTGCTTCAGCCTGGTTTGATTCGGTTTGGTTTGGTCTGGTATGGTTCGTTCTCATGTGGTTCGGTTCGGTCTGGCTTGGTTTGGTTCGATCTGGTTCGGTTCGGTCTAGTTCTATCTAGTATTGATCTTTCTAGTCTAGTTCGGTCTGGTCTGGTCCGGTATGATTTGGTTTGGTTCAGCTTGGTCTGGTTAGGTTCAGTTTGTTTCACTCTGGTTTCATTGTGGCCCGGTTCGGTCTGGTCTGGCCTGGTTCGGTTCATTCTGGTCTGGGTCGTTTCAGTTCGTTTCGGTTCGGTTTGGTCTGCTCTGGTCTGGTTCAGTTCGGTTTGGTCTATTCTGATTCGGTTCAGTTTGGTTCGGTTTTGGTTTGGTCCACTTCGGTTCGGTTCGGTTTGGTTTGGTATGGTCTGATTCGGTTCAGTTCGATTTGGTCTGGTCTGGTCTGATTCAGTTCGGTTCGGTTGGGTCTGGTCTGGTCTGGTTCCCTTCAGTTCGGTTGGGTCCGGTTCGGTTCGGTCTGGTCTAGTTTCGTTGTGGCCTGGTTCGGTTCGGTCTTAGTCCGTTTCAGTACGGTTTAGTCTGGATTCGTTGTGGCCAAGTTCAGTTCGGTTTGGTTTGGTATGGTGCGGTTTTGTTCGGTTCGGTCTGGTTTCGATATAGTCTGGTTTGGTTCGGTCTCGTCTAGTGTCCGTCTGGTCGTGTTCGGTTCGGTTCGGTGCGGTCTGGTTTGGTCCATTATGGTCTAGTTCGGTTCGGTCTTGTCTGGTTCGGTTCTGTTTGGTCTGGTTCGATCTGGTTCAGTTCAGTCTGGACTGTTTCAGTTCCGTTTGGTTTGGTCCGTCTGGTCTGGTTCGGTTCGTTTTGGTGCAGTCCGGTCCGGTCTGGTTCAATCTGTTCAAGTTTTGTTCGGTCCGGTCGGGATCGATTCGGTCTGGTCCTGTTCGGTCCGGTCCGGTCTGGTTTGGTATTGTCCGGTGTAGTTCGGATAGGTCTGGTTCTGTATGGCCTGGATCAGTCTGGTCCGGTTTGGTTCGGTTCGATCCGGTCTGGTCTGGTTCGATTCGGTTTGGTCTGGTCTGGTCTGGTTCGGTTCAGTTTGGTTTGGTCTAGTCTGGTTCGGTCTAGTCCAGTTCGATTCGGTTTGGTCTTGTCTGGTCTGTTCTGGTTCGGTTCGGTCCTGTTTGTTTCGTGCCGGTCTGGTTCGGTTGTGTCCGGTTCGGTCTGGTTCGGTTCGGTTGGGTTTGGTGTGGTCTGGTCTGGTTCGGTTCAATTTGCTTTGGTCTGGTCTGGTTAAGGTTCAATTCGGCCTAGTCCGGTTCGGTTAAGTCCAGTTCAGATTGATCTGGTTTGGTCTGGTTAGGATGGGTTCGGTCCGGTCCGGAACAGTTGGGTTCGGTCCGGTCCCGTTCTGTCTGTTCCGGTTCGGTTCAGTTTGATTCTGTTCGGTCTGATTTGGTTCGGTTCGGTCTGATTCGGTCTGCTCTGGTTCGGATTGGTTTGGTCGACTTCGGTTTGATTCGGTTCGGGCCGGTTCGGTCGGGCCTGGTTCGGATCGGTCTGATTCGGTTCGGTCTGATCCCATTCGTTTTGTCCAGTTCGGTCTGATCCGACTCGATCTGGTTCGGTCCGGTTTGATCTAATTCGGTTCGGTCTGATTCAGTTCGGTGTGGTTCAGTTTGGTTTGTAAAATGAGATTTGCTCCCATTTATAAACTATTAGAAAACCTCATTTCTAATTGATGTGGGACTTTTGCAAATTATTAAAGGTAGGTATGAAAGGTTATGGAGATTCACACCAAACTTATTTTGGGATGTTCGTTCTCCCTGCTATTGAAGCTTTAGGAGGTGTATGAGCTATCATTACAAAGATAATTTTACCCTCTTTCCATTGGTCTAGGTTGGGTGCATTTATGAAATGATTTGGTCACCCAAAATCA